>FLOH01000372.1_pt1 | contig 105344 bp, 97 predicted proteins | sample 756751 | NCBI WGS metagenome assembly FLOH01 (sample SAMEA4026879, study PRJEB14308) | marine metagenome | biome: coastal water; material: water | depth 74 m
TACGCTTGCATAAACCAATCGAGTCCTCTGGCGGAGGGCAGCCCTGGGCTATTTAGGAGAAAAATATGTCTGTCAGATCGGACAATGTACCATTTCATTGGCAAGACCCATTTTTAATGGAAGAGCAGTTATCGGAAGAAGAGCGTCTGGTTCGCGATACGGCCAAACAGTATGCCCAGGAAAAACTCCTGCCCCGAGTGCGTGACGCCTACCGTAACGAAAAAACAGATCCTGAAATATTCCGCGAGATGGGCGCACTTGGCTTATTAGGCTGCACCATTGAGGGCTATGGTTGCGCCGGCGTGAACTATGTCTGTTACGGCCTCGCGGCCCGAGAAATTGAAGCCGTAGACTCGGGCTATCGCTCGATGATGAGTGTTCAATCCAGCCTGGTAATGCACCCGATTAATACCTTTGGCAGCGAAGAGCAGAAGCAAAAGTATTTGCCCAAGCTGGCAAGCGGTGAAACTATCGGCTGTTTTGGTTTAACCGAACCCGATCACGGTTCTGATCCAGGCAGCATGAACACCCGGGCAAAGTCAGTCGCTGGCGGCTACAGTCTCAGCGGGGCAAAAAACTGGATAAGCAATTCGCCGATTGCCGATGTGTTCGTAGTCTGGGCCAAGGACGATGACGGCACTATATGCGGATTTATCCTCGACAAGGGGATGAAGGGCCTAAGCGCACCCAAGATAGAAGGAAAGCTCGGCCTCAGAGCGTCGATAACCGGCGAAATCGTTATGGACGAAGTATTCTGTCCCGAAGAAAACAAACTGCCGTTGGCGAAAGGACTGGCGGGGCCGTTCAGTTGTCTGAATTCGGCGCGTCTCGGTATTGCCTGGGGTGCGCTCGGTGCGGCTGAAAATTGCTGGCACACGGCATTGCAATACACCCTCGATCGTAAGCAGTTCGGCCGGCCACTTGCTGCCAATCAATTGATTCAGAAGAAGCTGGCGATCATGCAGACAGATATTTCTCTGGGCCTGCTGGGTTGTTTACAAGCCTGCCGGCTGCACGATCAGGGAAAATTGGCACCGCCGCTGATTTCATTGCTGAAGCGAAACTCTTGTTTGAAGGCCTTGGACGCGGCCAGGGAAGCGAGGGATATGTTGGGGGGGAATGGTATCTCTGATGAATTTCCAGTCATGCGTCACGCGCAGAATCTGGAAGTGGTGAATACCTATGAAGGTACCCAAGACATCCACGCCCTTATCCTAGGCCGCTCCCAAACCGGCATCCAAGCCTTCACCTAGCCTTAGGAAAATTCTGGAGGCGCGATACGGCGTTGGAACCTGGCCCAAGGCCGGTCACTTACTACAGTAAGCTCCCGTCTTTGCGTCGGGCTCCGCCTTGTCTCGCACCACCAGAATTCCCCTAAGTGATGCGGCGGGTTGTTGGGAAGCTATTTAGTTTTCTTCAAACGACGTCGGGCTCCGCCTTGTCTCGCACCACCAGAATTCCCCTAAGCAGCGCTGAGGGTTGTTGGGAAGCTATTAAGTTTTCTTCAAACGGCGCTGAGGGGTTTCTCGCTACTATGAAATTTCTTAAGAAGTGACGCTGAGGGTTGGTTGGAAATTATCGAAGGCACTTAGAGGTAGCTTAGGAATATGCCGATGAAGATGACGGCGCCTACCCAGTTGTTGTTCAGGAAGGCTTTGAAGCAGGGGCCGGGCAAGCGGTCTCTAATCAGGAATTGCTGATAGGCGAGCAGGCCGCTGGCAACTATCAGCGAGAGGTAGAACGGTGTGCCCAATTCGAATTGTCTCCCAGCCAGGGCGATGGACACTATAAACATGGCTTGAAGGCAGGCGATTATTAGCTTATCCGCGTCACCAAACAAAATAGCGGTAGACTTGACCCCTATTTCAATATCAAATTCTCTGTCTACCATTGCATATTGTGTATCGTAGGCGACGGTCCAAAGACAATTCGCAACAAAAAGCAGATAGGCCGCCTGTGGCACGGATTCAGTTGCCGCCGAAAATGCCATCAGGATTCCCCATGAAAAAGCCAGCCCTAAAACTAATTGCGGCAAATTTGTAAAACGTTTCATGAAGGGATAGATAGCCACTAATGCGACAGCGGCAAATGATAATAAAATGGTTTTTTGATTAGTAAACAATACCAGAATAAAACTTAAAACAGACAAGGTAATAAAACACAGGATCGCATCTTTACGTGTCAGAGCACCTGTGGCGAGGGGTCGTTGTAGTGTTCGGCCGACTCGGCCATCAATCTTGTGATCGGCAAAGTCATTAACGCAACAACCGGCGGATCGCATCAGCGCTGTTCCTGTCAGAAAGATAAACAACAGAGATAGCCGTGGTATACCTTGCTCGGCTATCCACAGGGCGCCAATCGTTGGCCATACCAGCAAGTAGATGCCGACCGGTTTGTTGGCGCGTGTTAGCTCGATTAGCGCCGGCCACTTTTCACAAAATTGTGGAAATTGAGATCTAAATCTATTGACCGCCCGGGAGCAGATTGCTTGCAGAGAATTCATGATAGGAAACTACCCGGCACCCTTAATTCATTTAATGTGTGCCTAGCATAGAAGACTTTGCTGCAAGAGTAAAAACCGAATAGCTGAAATGCCAAGTCGCGCCTAAGAGGTTTATGAAATAAGCTGTCCAGGCTCCGAAAGTCTGTCTCTGTGATACTTGAATTCATCAATCTTATCAAATGCTTATTTCCTGGCCGGGGGTTATTCTGCGGCAAGCCTCGGGGCCTACAGAAATTGGCAATGCGCCGTTAAACATTGGCGTAGTTGATTCGATCTCCCAGCCAGCGTCGGATAAGCGGATCTATTATTTCAGGGTGCTTTTCCAGCACCAGTTCCGACGCCTCGCGAACCTGGTCCAGCAGACCCGCGTCTCTGCTAATGTCGGCGACTCTAAAGCTCATTAATCCGGTTTGCTGTGTTCCCAGTACCTGCCCGGGCCCGCGCAACTCCAGATCTTTCTCCGCGATGTAAAAGCCATCATTGCTTTCGCGCATAACGGACAATCTCTGTTTGCCCGCCTTTGACAGGGGGGTTTGATAAAGCAATATACAGTGACTGCTTTTCGAACCGCGCCCTACACGCCCTCGTAGTTGATGTAGCTGGGCGAGACCAAGCCGTTCTGGATTCTCAATTACCATCAGACTCGCGTTCGGTACATCCACACCGACCTCAATAACTGTCGTAGCAACTAATAGTTGCAGGTAGCCCTCTTTAAATTGCTGCATCACTTCTGCTTTTTCTTTAGACTTCATGCGGCCGTGTATCAGGCCTGTCCGAATAGCTGGTAATTGTGTTGTAAGTTGCTCGGCAGTAACTTCCGCCGCCTGACATTGTAAAAATTCCGATTCTTCAATCAGGGTACAGACCCAGTAGGCTTGGCTGTTTTCGGCGCAGGCCTTTTCGATTCGTTCAATAACCTGCGCCCGACGGTCACTGGAAATAATTGCGGTGTTTACCGGTATGCGGCCGGGAGGCAATTCATCAATAATCGAATTATCAAGGTCTGCGTAGGCACTCATTGCCAGTGTTCTGGGGATCGGCGTTGCCGTCATTACCAGTTGATGCGGATTAAGCTGTTTTTGACCGGCCTTCTCTCTTAAAGCCAGTCTTTGATGAACGCCGAAACGGTGTTGCTCATCGATAATGATTAAGCCAAGTCGGGCATAGATCACTTCGTCCTGAAACAAGGCGTGGGTCCCGATAGTCAGCTGGCTCTCGCCGTTGGCCATTTTCTCCAATTGCATTGAACGCTGTTTGCCTTTAGTTTTTCCGCTTAACCAGCCAACTTCAATGCCCAGGGTTGAAAACCAATTCTGAAAATTTGAGAAATGTTGCTCTGCCAATAATTCCGTAGGGGCCATCAAAGCAACTTGATAACCTTCACCGATAGCATGCAGCGCAGAAAGGGCCGCGACGACTGTCTTGCCTGAACCTACGTCTCCTTGTAGTAATCTGAGCATCGGAGATGCCCTGGATAGATCGTCGGCTATTTCTTGATAGGCATTTTGTTGGCCATTGGTCAGGGAGAAGGGAAGCTGTTGCAGAAACTTTTGTGTGAGTTCGCTCGCCGCCCCGAGGCGGGGAGCGCTCTGTTGGTCTGAGTCATTTTTAAAACGGCGCATACACAGTCGATGTGCCAGCAATTCTTCAAAGGCCAGTCGATTTTGCCCCGGATTAACGCCCTCATTCAGCCAGGCGAGCGGGGCATCGACAGGGGGGCGATGAATGAGCTTGATCGCATCAGTTAAACAGTACAGACCAAAGCGGGAAACCAGTTCGGCGGGCAAATAATCTTGTATTGCGGGGGACCCCTGAGTACTTCCTTGATTGCCAGCGTCGAGAAATGCCAGCGCCTGGTTGGCAATGTTTCGCAGTCGAGCCTGTTGCAGACCTTCGGTCGCTGGATAAACAGGGCTTAGGGAGTCGGCCATGGGAAGTTCTTTCAGTTCGCGCAACACGGTGTACTCTGGGTGAAACATTTCCAGACCCGATCTTCCTCGCCGTACTTCTCCGTAACAACGAATTTGAGTACCCGAGGCGAGAGAGTCTTTCTGTGCGTTACTGAAGTGGAAGAAGCGCAGGCTGATGAATCCGCTGCTGTCGCGCAAACTGCATTTCAAGCTACGGCGACGACCAAACTGAATGTCATTACTAACAATCTCTCCCTGTATCTGGACAGTTTCACCTGCTCTTATGGAGCCGATCGAAGCGAGGCGGGTTCTGTCTTCGTAGCGCAGGGGTAGATGAAAAAGCAAATCTTGCACATTGTGAATACCAATTACATTGAGCTTTTTTTCGAGAGCAGGGCCCACACCTTGCAGGCGGGTAAGAGGAATTTGGTCCAGTTGTTGGCGGGTCATAGCGAGTGGCTAAGCAACAGGTTGAAGTAAGCAATGACAGTGCTCGATCTGTCTATGCCATCGGAATAGCAATCACAGCAACAAGAGGGCAAGTATATGGGTTTTTATACAGTACTACTAGACGAGTAGAATCGCATCGACTTCTATCGCAGATCCCTTGGGCAAGGCGCTGACCTGGATAGTCGCGCGGGCGGGATAAGGCTGGCTAAAATACTGGGCCATGATGTTATTAACGGCGACAAAATCATTTAGATCCGTCAGATAAATTGTCAGTTTCGCCGCATTTTGCAGCGTACCACCGGCGGCTTCGGCGACAGCTATCAAGTTTTGGAATACCTGATGGGCCTGGGCTTCGATGTTTCCCTCTACTATTTCCATGCTTTTCGGGTCGAGCGGGATCTGTCCCGAGAGAAACACCAGCGAGCCAGACTTTATCGCCTGGGAATAGGGGCCAATAGCTTCTGGCGCGGAAGAAGTTCGTATCTGTTCCAGTTCTGTCATTTTTTCCTCCCCTCTGGTGGTTGCCAACTACAAATTAGGTGCCAACTATAAATTAGATGCCACGGAATAAATGCATTGTTAGCAATAATAATGCGTTGCTTCCAATACTAATTAGTTGCTGCCAGCAATATTTCGAATGGTCTTACGAACCTTGCGGCTTTTTACCCGGGTTACGCGTGCAACCGGTTTGATTAAACGAACTCGTTTCATAACCCGGGCCAGATGCACACGATTGTGTACATTCAATGACAGGTTAACAATACTGAATCGGGCATCTCTTTCCACTGTCGATATTTTTTCTATATTGGCTTCGGTGCCGGTAATGGTGGTGGCCAATGTAGCGATAATACCACGTTGATTTTCCAACTCGACACGTAGTTCAACCGCAAACTCACCTTCTACGTTTGGATCCCAGCGGACAGAGACACATTTTTCTGGATTATCTCGTATATCGGCAATGTTATTGCAATCGTCGGTGTGGATAACCATTCCGCGCCCGGAACTAATATGACCGACAATGGGATCTCCGGGAATCGGATGGCAGCATTTGGCATAGTTCATCACCATGCCTTCCGAACCGCGAATATCCAGCGAGCCCTGTCGGTCAGATTCCCTCTGTGCAGCATCGGTCGAAACACTCTCATCCGCGGCGAGTCGCTGGGCGATCATATAAGACATCTTATTACCCAGCCCAATTTCCTCCAACAGATGGTCCAGAGATCTCAGCTTGGTTTGTTGCAAAACAGCATCCAGATTTTCTGCCAGAATAGTATCCAATTGGCGGCCGAAACCCGCCAGCGCCTTGGTGAGCAGGCGTCTGCCGAGAGCGACCGATTCCGATTGCTTCTGGTTTTTCAGGTAGTGGCGAATATTACTGCGCGCCTTGCCGGTGATTACGAAGCCAAGCCAGGCCGGATTGGGCTGCGTGCCGGGTGCGGTAATTATCTCCACAGTCTGACCGCTTTGTAGCGGCTCACTTAAGGGCGCCAGGCGACGACTAATGCGACAAGCCACACAGGAGTTGCCTACATCGGTGTGGATTGCATAGGCAAAATCAACGGCAGTGGAACCGGCGGGCAGTTCAAATATCGTTCCTTTTGGGGTAAATACATAGATCTCATCCGGGAACAAATCAATCTTGACGTTTTCAATAAACTCGAGCGAATTACCGGCATGCTTCTGCATATCCAACAAACCATTAACCCACTCGCGCGCGCGAATATGTGCACTGCTTGGAAGGTCGGCGCTAGACTTGTAGAGCCAATGCGCAGCAATCCCCTTGTTTGCCATGGCTTCCATTTCTTCTGTCCGAATTTGAATTTCGATGGGCACGCCATGCATGCCGAAAAGCGTGGTATGCAGTGACTGATAGCCATTAGCTTTCGGGATGGCAATATAATCTTTGAAGCGACCAGGAACAGGTTTGTACAGGCTGTGCACAGCGCCCAATACGCGATAACAGGTATCAACCCGATCAACCACGATGCGGAATGCATAGACGTCCATGATTTCCGAAAAGGATTTGCGCTTGCTGCGCATTTTTTCATAGATGGCGTACAGGTGTTTCTCACGACCAATGCAACGACCGGGCAATCTCTCCCTTTCTAAACAAGCCTCGATAGAGGTTTGAATAGTCGACAGAATTTCCTTGCGATTGCCCCGAATGCGTTTAACCGCTGCACTTATTCTGCGCGCACGCATCGGATAGAGAGCGTTGAAGCCGAGTTCTTCAAACTCCACTCTGACGTTATTCATGCCCAGGCGATTGGCTATAGGGGCATAAATATCCAGCGTTTCTCTGGCAATTCGTCTTCTCTTGTCAGGGGCCAGTACATCGAGGGTACGCATGTTATGCAGACGGTCAGCAATTTTTACCAGAATCACGCGCAGATCTTTTGCCATGGCCATGGCCATTTTTTGAAAATTTTCGGCCTGTGCTTCAGCGCGGCTGCTAAAGGTGATTTTGTTCAGCTTGCTTACGCCATCGACCAGATCGGCGACGGAATTGCCGAACTGTGATTTTATGGCGGTTTTGGTGATCCCTGTATCTTCGATAACATCGTGCAACATGGCCGCCATCAAGCTTTGATGGTCCATGTGCATTTCCCCGAGAATACCGGCGACCGCCAGAGGATGCGTCACATAGGCTTCGCCGCTACGACGTAACTGGCCGTCATGGGCCTGCTCCGCGTAATAGTAGGCGCGACGGACACTATTGACCTGATCCTTTCCAAGATAACTGGAAAGGCCGGAAGCGAGAGAGTCGATTGTGTCATTTGCGGCAACTTGCAAGAACCAACTCCTGAGTGCTTATGCTTCTTCGGGGGGTTGTTCATCCTGTGTTTCAGGAGACTGTGTTGCTTCGTCTTCAACTGCTTCTGTAGTTCCTTCTTCAGTCGCTTCGGCAGTCACTTCTGCAGTCGCTTCAGCATCGGCTTTGGCCACGACTTCAGGTTCAATTTCTTCCAGTTCGACGTTAGATCTGGCAGTTAATATGCTGGCGTTGATAAAACCCTCGGCAATTTCCCGCAAGGCGAGAACAGTGGGTTTATCGTTGTCTACGGAGACCAGTGGATCTTTTCCTCCGGTCTGAAGCTGACGAGCGCGCTTGCTGGAGACCATGACTAACTCAAATCGGTTATCAACATTCTCTAAACAATCTTCAACGGTAATTCTAGCCATACAAAACCCTTAGTTTTCAGTGCTGGATGAGGCCGAGACAAGATGACGGCAGCTCATTTGACGAGGACCGGGGATTTTACTGAATTTCCACCGAAAATGCATACTATTCTTGGATACAGGCCGGGATTGGCTAAAAGTCCGAATACCCCTATTTGCCCTGAGTGAGGCTGGAAAGTAAATCCGACAGATTGTATTGCTGCGCTTTCACCGTCAATCGGTGGGATCTGATAATCGCGCGAAAATCATCCAGGGCGGTGTTGAAATCATCATTCACCACCACAAAATTAGCTTCGGCGACATGTGAAATCTCATCTACAGCTTGTCGCATACGTCTTTCGATGGTCTCTGCATCGTCTTGAGCCCTTCCCTGCAGGCGGGTAGTCAGACTCTCCAGCGAAGGGGGCAGGATAAAAATTGAACAGGCAGTAGGCTCCAGATTTCGAATCTGGCAGGCTCCTTGCCAGTCAATTTCCAGAATCACATCAATTCCGTCGCTTAGTTGCTGGCTAACCCAGCGTTGCGACGTGCCATACTGATTCCCATAGACTTCCGCACTTTCAAAGAATTCCCCGGAGCGCAACATTTCCATGAATTTGTCCTGATTCACGAAGTGATAATTGACACCATCCTTTTCGCCAGGCCGTGCAGCACGAGTGGTGTGGGAGACAGAGACACGAAGCCGCTCGTCGCTTTCGGCCAGTGCTTTAACCAGACTGGTTTTTCCGGCACCAGAAGGCGCGGTAACGATAAAGAGTGTGCCTCTAGACATAGCCTACGTTCCTACTAACAATTTTTATAAATCCGAAATTACCCAAGCTTCTCTGCCTAAGTTCTATTCTACGTTCTGAACCTGCTCTCGCATTTGTTCGATAAGCACCTTTAGCTCGACGGCATTTAAGCTGGTCTCGACAACTATTGACTTCGATGACAAGGTATTAGCTTCGCGATTCAGCTCCTGCATAAGAAAATCAAGCCGCCGACCTTTTTGCCCAACGGTATTTATAACCCGCTCTACTTCATTCAGGTGAGAGTTCAGACGATCGAGCTCTTCTTCAACATCCGCTTTTTGTGTGAGCAGAGAGACTTCTTGCTCCAAACGGGCGGGCTCCAATTCAGCCTTAAGGTCGTGTACGCGATCGAGTATTGTTTGTTTTTGTTTGGCCAGAATAACCGGCATTTTGCCGCGTACTGAAGTCACGATCTCCCGAATCGCCTGTATTCGCTTTTCCAGAAACCCCTTAAGTTCTGCGCCTTCTCTCTCGCGAGTAGCAATAAGATCGTCCAGTGCCGCAGTGAATAGTTCCAGCGCCTGGTTTTCGATTGTGCTGGTATCAAAAGCTTGCTCTTGAATTACGCCGGGCCAACGTAAGATTTCCATGCTATCCAGGCGGGTCGAGGAGCCAGTGATTTGTTCAATTTCACCATTGGCCCCGATTAATTTCTGAATCAGATCGTGATTCAAATGTAGGCCGGTGGAAGTCTTGCCCTCCGATTGAAACCGCAGCTGGCATTCGACTTTTCCGCGATCCAGTCTCTTTCGCACGGTTTCTCGAACTAAATTTTCCAATGCCCGAAAGGATTCAGGTAAGCGAACACTGGCTTCCAGATAGCGGTGGTTTACTGACCGAATCTCCCAAGTAAGTGAACCCCATTCCTGATCTAATTGCTGCCTCGAAAAGGCAGTCATACTCAACATCATAATAGTAAGCCCGTAATAGTGAGCGGCTATTTTAACGTATTGAATATTTAATCATAGTGAACTTTCTGCTGATCTCTCGGATGCTGATCCAGGTTGCTCGCTATACTTATCGATATCGAGGATAATTTGCCCCATTTAAACTACTTTTGGCCCACGGAAAACCTATATGACAGACTTAACTCGACCCAGTCAGCGCAGCGCAGATCAATTGCGCGAAATCTCGATCACAAGGAATTACACGAAACACGCGGAAGGGTCAGTGTTGGTTGCTTTCGGGGACACCAAAGTTCTTTGCAATGCCAGCGTTGAAAAATCGGTACCACGTTTTCTAAAGGGCAGCGGCAAAGGCTGGGTTACAGCAGAATACGGAATGTTACCTCGATCCACTGGCAGCAGAATGGACAGGGAGGCCGCGAGAGGAAAGCAATCTGGCCGTAGTTTGGAGATACAAAGGCTTATTGGACGTTCTTTAAGAGCGGTTATCGACCTACAGGAGCTGGGGGAGCACACCATAAAAATTGATTGCGATGTGATTCAAGCCGACGGTGGCACGCGAACAGCATCCATAACCGGGGGTTGTGTTGCCTTGGTGGATGCAGTCAACCATATGCTTGCGCGCAAGATGATTAGCAGAAACCCCATTAAACAGCTGATCGCTTCGGTTTCAGTTGGTGTTTTTAAAGGCCACCCGGTGCTTGATCTGGATTATGCCGAAGACTCAAACGCCGAAACAGATATGAATATTGTAATGACAGAAGCGGGCGGATTTATCGAGTTACAGGGAACGGGAGAGGATGGTGATTTTAGTCATGCCCAGTTGCTGGAAATGATTGCTCTTGCCGACACAGGCATAAAGCAGCTGATTAGTATTCAGCAGCAATCATTATCCTGAGAAAAATAATTTTGGTATCGTGAGGCGATAATGCAAGAGTTTCAGAGCAACTTTCTCAAATTTGTAATTGATCACGAAATATTGCGCTTTGGAGAATTCACGCTGAAGTCAGGGAGGATTAGCCCGTACTTTTTTAATGCAGGACTTTTCAATACAGGGGAGAAACTGTCTTTTCTCGCCAAGTGTTACGCCGATGCTATTGCTGAATCCAGGCTGGATTTTGATGTCTTGTTCGGTCCTGCCTACAAGGGTATCCCGTTGGTAACTGCCACGGCGATGGCGCTCGTAAACCAGCATGGCATAAACAAACCTTATTGTTTCAATCGCAAAGAAGCGAAAGTTCATGGGGAGGGCGGATCCATCGTTGGTGCCGATCTGACCGGTAATGTATTGATTATTGATGATGTGATTACTGCCGGAACGGCTATCAGAGAAGCCGTAGAAATAATCACAAGCTGTGGCGCAAAACTTTGTGGAATTGCTGTAGCGATGGATCGGCAGGAACGAGGCACAGGAAAATTATCGGCAATTCAGGAAATAGAAGAAAACTACCAAATTAGGGTTGTTAGTATTATAACTCTACAGAACATAGTCGACTATTTGAAGGCGACAAATAGTGAAAGCCTGCAACAACATCTGGATGCTGTTGTTGCCTATCGAACAGAGTACGGTGTTTAAAACTCGGCGTGATGTGAGCTATTCGTTGAGTACTAGCTAATAGTTTCTGTAGTCGGCGCGGAATACGGTGTAAGCATATTTCTGCTCAGATATTGCCACTGCGTCTCCCAGTCTTGCAAAGGTGATATCTTGAATTCACTGCGTACAAATTGAATCAAGCGACCTTCGCAGGAAGCGAGCAAGAGGTTGGCCAACGCGGCGGATGAGATAGTTGTCTTAAGGTTTTCCCGAATTTGTGCTTCGCGTAAAATTTGCTTTAGCTGTGCCTCCAGGCGACTAAAAAATTGTGCAATACGCTCACGCAATCTTTCTGTCTCTCCGGCTAAAGCATCTCCCGTCAACAGCCGAGTCATTCCCGGATTTTTGTCACAGAAAGTCAACAATAGCAGCAATATGCTCTGACAGCGTATTTCAGCGCTGCTCTCTTCATTTAGTATTCGCGAGATGCGCGCAAACAATGTGTCTTCAATGAATTTTATCAAGCCTTCAAACATTCTTGCTTTGCTGGGGAAATGCCGGTACAGGGCGGCTTCCGAAACGCCCACTTCCCTGGCCAGTGCGGCGGTAGTAATTCGTTCCCCAGGCGCCGCTTCCAGCATACGTGCCAGTGCTTGCAGAATCTGATCTTTGCGAGAAACTTTATTGGCTTTGTTCATAACGGGTCTTGGTGGCTCTGCTAATCTGTATTAAGGCCGCTTTTAGTAATAAGCGTGCCGACACCGGCATCGGTAAAAATCTCTAAAAGCACAGCATGTTCTACTCTGCCATCAATTATATGTGCGCTGTTAACACCGCCTTTCACAGCTTTCAATGCGCACTCTACTTTCGGCAGCATTCCGCCTTGTAATGTTTTATCGGCAATTAGCTTGTCAACTTGCTTAATGCTAAGTCCCGTTAGTACATTTCCTTTCTTATCCTGAACACCTGCAACATTTGTCAGCAGAATCAATTTCTCGGCACCGAGAACACTGGCTATCTCGCCAGCCACCGAATCGGCATTGATATTGTAGCTGGCGCCTTCGTCATCGGTACCGATAGGAGCAATTACGGGAATAAAGTTACTATTCCTCATAACCTCCAGAATTTCCGTATTGATACTGACCACTTCGCCTACCTGACCAATATCTATTTCATCGGCATCTGTTTTCGAGCCCTTTTGCCTGATTTTCAGTTTCCGTGCCTTGATCAGGTTCCCGTCCTTACCACTTATCCCAACGGCCTTGCCCTGATTTCTGTTGAGCAAACTCACAATTTCCTTGTTCACCAGGCCGCCAAGCACCATCTCAACCACATCCATAGTTTGACTGTCTGTTACTCTCAGGCCATCGATGAAATTAGATTCTATATTGAGCCTTTGCAATAGATTGCCAATCTGTGGGCCCCCTCCGTGCACCACAATCGGATTTATACCAACCAGCTTCATAAGCACGATATCCCGGGCGAAGCTTTGTTTGAGGGACTCATCTACCATGGCGTTACCGCCATATTTCACAACGACCGTGCGGCCTACAAACTTCTGGATATAGGGCAGTGATTCGGTGAGAACTTTGGCGATGTTCTTCGCGTTAGTCAAAGTCAAAGACATGATTGCTTATTCCGTGAGCATCAATTTAAATAACAGGGCACGGTGTATGTCCGATACCCAATAGTGTTTTGGTAATGGTCTAAAAACTTACGTCTAGGGTTTTATCTGCGTCCAGGATTAAAGCTTTAAAAGCCGCCTTCATATCGGCCAATCGTTGAGCGGTATCTGCCTCGAAGCGAAGTAGCAGTGCCGGACTGGTATTGGATGCCCGCACCAGGCCCCAGGCATCCTCATATTCGACCCGCAAGCCATCGAGGGTGACAAGATTGGCGCCTGGAAAATTCGCCAATTCGAGTAGGCGCTGCATCAATTCAAATTTCTGCTCTTCGGCAACAGGGACCTTGATTTCCGGGGTACTTATGCCGGTAGTCAACAGGGCAAACTCTTCGCTCGCAGGATGGTCTAGCGCACTTAGAATTTCGAGAATTCTCGCTCCGGCATAGAGGCCATCATCGAACCCGAACCAACGATCCTGAATAAAGATGTGTGCGGCAAACTCACCCCCTAGAGGCGCGCCAGTTTCCTGCATCTTTTGCTTCATAAAGGAGTGCCCGCTTCTGTGCATGACCGGGACTGCGCCGTATTCAGCGATCAACGCGGCCAATTTACTGCTGCATTTTACATCGAATATGATCGGTGAGCCTGGGTAGAGCGGGGCTATTTGTTTAACCAGTAACATTAACAGGCGGTCCGCATCGATGAACTCTCCCAGGTTGCTGACCAGTCCGACCCGGTCTCCATCTCCGTCAAAGGCTATGCCGAGGTCCGCTTTGCTGCCAAGCACTTCCTGGGCCAGCATTTCAAGATTTTCTGCAACGGTCGGGTCTGGGTGATGGTTCGGGAAGCGACCATCGATATCACAAAAAAGAGGTATTACCTCGCAGCCTATAGACCTAAAAAGAAGTGGAGCAATTTCGCCTGCAACGGCATTGCCACAATCAAGCACTATTTTCAGTCGGCGTTTCAGTTTTATTCCAGAACTTACATTCTCGATATAGTCTGCCTTGATATCGATCTCTGAATACGTTCCATGGCCATTGAGCAGATTGCCCTGCTCTAATCTTGCACAAATATTTTGAATCTCATTATCCGCCAGACAGCTTCGGTTAAATACTATTTTCAGGCCGTTATAGTTTGCTGGACTGTGACTCGCCGTTAACATGACGCCAGAGGCGAATTCAGTTACATGTGTTGCAAAGTATAAAAGCGGCGTGGGAATCATGCCGAGACTAACCACATTGCAGCCGCTGCGGCATAGTCCCTCTATCAAGGCCTGTGAAAGATGAGGACTTGAGAGGCGGCCGTCAAAACCCAGCAGCAAAGAATTAATTCCCTTGAATAATGCTTCGCTGCCGATTGCCTGCCCAATTTGTCTGACGCTATCTGTATTCAGTTGCTCTTCTACAATACCCCGAATGTCATACGCTCTGAAGATAGAAGCAGGGATAGAATTTCTATCTATCGGGGTCTGTTGCATTTCCATCAAAGTCATCGCTTGTGCCCGCGGGGATGATTATGTTTTTGCCAGCTGATCAGAAATAAGTTGCAATATATTTCTGGCCGCCAGATTTTTGTTCGCCGTGGCTAAATTAGTTTCAGAGCTGGGGGTTATCGCGGTCACTGAAATAGAGTCGCTATTAAAAGTATCGGTCGCATTATTGGCGAAAAGCATATCGAGATTTTTAGCTTTTAGTTTTTTCCTGCCGTTTTCGACGACGTTGTCAGTTTCCGCCGCGAAGCCGACTACTAGCGGGCGCCGCTTCAACTTCGCGACTTCGCTTATGATGTCCGGGTTTTTTATCAGCGTGAGTTGTATTCGCTCGGCAGACTTTTTGATCTTTTTAGTTGCGACTTCTTCCGGGCGGTAGTCAGCCACAGCGGCGACACCGATAAATACATCGGCATCCTGAACATTCTGCAGAGTGGCATGCAGCATCTCATCGGCCGTGATCACATCGACACAGTTGACTCGATCGGGAACTGCCAAATTAACCGGGCCACTTATTAGGGTAACCTTCGCGCCCGCCGCACTTGCCTCGGCGGCGAGGGCATAGGCCATTTTCCCCGAACTGTGATTAGTGATGAATCTAACAGGGTCCAGCGCCTCGCGGGTGGGCCCTGCGGTAATTACAAAGTTGAGTCCTGCAAGATAGCCGGTTTCAAACAGTCCGGCGCACAGCTCTGCTAATTGGGCGGGCTCCAACATACGCCCTGGACCGACATCACCACAGGCCTGCTCACCGTCCGCCGGACCAAAAATATGATAATGGCGTTGTTGCAGTGTGTGCAGATTAGCCTGGGTCGATAAATCGCTCCACATTGCCTGATTCATTGCCGGCGCCACTGCAACCGGTGCAGAGGTGGCTAAAACCACGGTGGAAAGAATATCGTCAGCCTGGCCATGGCTTATTCGAGCAAGAAAGTCAGCCGTCGCCGGGGCGATTAATATCAGGTCAGCCCACCTTGCCAGCTCGATATGTCCCATCGCCGCCTCTGCTTCGCTATCCAGCAAATCGAGGTGAACCCGGTTGCCTGAAAGCGCTTGCATTGTCAGTGGTGTGATAAATTCCGTCGCCGCGGCGGTCATAGCGATGCGCACTTCTGCACCGGCTTTGGTGAGCAGTCGGGTTAACTCGGCACATTTGTAGGCAGCGATGCCGCCTGTAATGCCGAGTAGTAGTCGTTTGTTAGTGAGGCTTAACATGGAGACACAGGAAATATAGGGCATCTATCAAGGGAAGGCTAGACTATCAGGTAGGTGGAAGTTAATCAATTTGGCGTCAAATTGAGGATTCCGCGCAGCACAGTCTATTATTTGATGCAGACCCCCTCGCATAGCGCGGGCAGGGTTTAGGGACAAGGGACTCAGCAATGACTTCAACCAGTAGCATAGCCAACTGGCCTCTGGCAGAGCGTCCGCGAGAAAAGCTGTTACTCAACGGAGCCGCTACTCTCTCCGATGCCGAATTACTCGCGGTTCTGTTGCAGACCGGGGTGCGAGGCAAAACCGCCCTGGATCTGGCGCGGGATCTGCTCGTTCATTTTGGTGGCCTGGTCGGGATCATGGCGGCTGAGCGCGATGAACTGATCGCGCATTCCGGTGTAGGTCTGGCAAAAACGGCACGCTTCGCGGCTATGAAGGAGCTGTCTCAGCGGCATATGCTGGAGGGCATAAAGTCCAGAGATATACTCACCAGCTCCTCCGCGACCCGTGAATATTTGCGGGCCAAATTCAGGGATTGTCAGAGCGAGATATTCAGTTGCCTGTTTCTTAATAATCAACATCACGTGGTTAAGTTGGAAGAGCTGTTTAGAGGCACCATAGATGGCGCCGCTGTCTACCCCAGAGAAGTGGTCAAGCGCTGTCTCCATCATAATGCGGCCGCGGTAATACTCGCCCACAATCACCCCTCAGGGGTTGCTGAGCCCAGTCAGGCAGACATCGCCATAACCAACAAGCTGAGGATGGCCCTACAAACAATTGAGGTGCGGGTACTGGATCACTTGGTGATAGGCAACTCTGTGGTGGTTTCATTTGCCGAGAGGGGGCTGTTATAGCCTTGGCCTGAGCACCTAAAGCGCTTGGCTTATTGCTATATCTTGCTATTACCGCATCGTTCTGGTATAAAACGCAGCTCATTTTTGACCTTGGTTACGAAATTCTTCCAAGTGTGTCAAAAGCCCGGATTAACCACTTTTTACCGAATAATATATTCAAGCACGAGGCAGCAAAATGTCCAGGATTTGTATGGTAACTGGCAAGAAGCCAATTTCAGGAAACAATGTTTCCCATGCGAAAAACAGAACAAAACGGCGGTTTTCGCCCAACCTCCATTCTCACCGATTTTGGGTTGAGTCGGAGAATCGGTTTGTGAAATTGCGTGTGTCCACGAAAGGTATGCGCATTATTGACAAATTGGGTATTGATACCGTACTTGTAGACATTCGAAGTAATGGTGCGCGCGTTTAGGCGCATACCGCAGAGGCAGGCAACGATTATGAGAGATTTAATAAGGCTAGTTTCAAGTGCCAAGACAGGGCACTTCTACACCACTGATAAAAACAAAAAAACCATGCCGGATAAGATGGAGATAAAGAAATTTGATCCAGTAGTTCGCAAGCATGTGATTTATAAAGAAGCTAAAATCAAGTAGATTCTGTATCCGAGCCTGCTTGGGTTCGAGGAATAAAAAGCCGGAATTCCCGCAGCGGGAATGCCGGCTTTTTCGTCTGAATGGGAGAGGGCCGAGTCTACAATCTCTGCAGGGGCCTCAAACGCAGACGGCTTGTTTGTCTCCAGTGATCGCTATTTTCCTTTGCTCAGCTTCTTCGCCAGCGCTTCCGTGGCGGCACGCAATTTCGGATCTTCTGCAAACTCTTTCTTCAGTTTTCCAACGGTAGTTGAGACAGTGCCATAGCGCTTAAGCTTGAAAAGCTTGGCGATGGCTTGAAGAGTGACGGCGGAGAGTTCCTGACAAAGGTACATGGCGACCCAACGTGGAACATTCTTCGAGCCCGGACCTCTTGCTGCTTTATAGATGCTGGATTCGGAAACCTTAAACTGCTTAGCAACCGCCGAGATGATTTGTTTGCAAGAAGGTCTCCATTTTGCGTTGGCGCCTCTGGAGACCCCTCTTGTTGCCGTAGCGGATTTTTGCTTCTGAGCAGCCTTTCGAAATTTCTCGTCTCCCATTACCGAAGACAAATTCTTTTTGCCATAAAAATGAGCAAGTTCGGGATCTGTTCCCGCGGCGACAGCCTTCTTGTAGGCCGCCGGGCGATTCGCGGCGGTGGCGCGTAATTGCTTGAGCGTGTCGTCTCGATTGAACCAAATTGGGGGTTTAGCCTTGCGCGTAAAAAGGGCATAGCTCGACCAGAGATAAGAATTAAGCTCTACCGCCTTTACCTTCGAGTGAATATGACAAGAAAGGGGAAGCAGGTATTTTTCGGCCTGCACCAGCACCGCCTTATAACGACCCCGGAATAGCGATCCTTCTATCCGCTTCATCTTTTGATACTGCTGTGTATACAGGCCATCGATCTGACGCATAAAGCGACTTAAATTCGCCTCGGGTGTTTTTATCACCAAATGATACTCGTCTCGCAGTAAACAGTAGGCATGGACCTCGACATTGAGTCGTGAACAAGTTTCACTCAAGCCCTCCAAAAAGGCTTCGTAGTATTTAGCAGAAGGGAAAACTCGTTGCTTATCCAAGCCATAGTTGGATACGTGGTAGAGCGCATCCGGATATTCTATGCGTAAGGGTCTGGCCATTGATGTACTCCCATCGATTATAAATAGAATTAGAGCTGACCCTATACGGACCATGGCCTATAGTTAACGTAATTAGAGGGGCGCGTCAACAACATTGGGATTGAAGTGCTGGAATTTGTTTCAAGCGGGAAAACGCGTCGAAAAATCAGGAATGTGTCACTGCGATTGCAATGAATTCATCTTTTTGCTGCGTGAGTAAAAGCATGTCTTGACCCCTTTTACTCTGTTATCTGATGATCCAAACTAAAATAAATATCAAGCGCGAGTCGCAGTTATTACTACTCGTTTCGGCGCTGGCAGCCCTTCTATGGTTAATTCCTGGTTAGTAGAGTCCAAGGCGTCAGCAAGAGATTCATAGGGCATCCATTGGGTCTTTCTCTGCTCATCAAGAGTGGTTACAGACTCATCAATCACTTTTAGGTCAATAAACCCGCAACGTAAAAGCCACTGCATCAGAGTTTTTATACTTGGCACAAACCAAACATTATTCATGCGGGCATATTTCTTCTCGGGCATAAGGCAATAGCCTTCCTTGCCGTCGACATAGATTGATTCCAGTACTAACTCGCCGCCGGGTCGAAGGCAGTTTTTTAGTTCCAGCAGATGATCGATAGGAGAGCGGCGGTGATAAATAACGCCCATCGAAAAAGCTGTGTCGAAATAGTTGAGCGGCGTGGGTAGTTGTTCCAGCGATAGGGGTAAAACGAATAATGGCAGAGTTGGTGCAAAGTGCTTAAGTAACCAGAATTGCGCCACATAGGCTATATGAGGATCAATCCCTAGTACCAGGTCTGCGTCGGACTCGAGCATACGAAAGCCGTAGTAGCCATTGCCGCAACCTACATCCAATACCTTCCTCTGCGTAAGCGGTGAAATTCTGTGCTGCAGACGATCCCACTTCAGGTTTGATTGCCATTCGGTATCCATGTCAATACCAAACAGGCTGAAAGGACCCTTACGCCAGGGAATGAATTCCAGCAGCCGCTGTCGTAAGGACTCCAGAGTTGCTGCAGCGCAATCATCGGGGCTGCCTATGCAGACTTTTGCCCCCAGCGAGATTGAGTCGGTGCTGATTTGCGGCAAGGCGGCCAGTCGCTGACGCCATTGAGGGAAGTCGCCGGTTTTTATTTGATCAAGATAGGCCTGTTGCAGAAAGGGCAGTAAAGCATCCAGAGAAGGGCGCTTCTGAGGAGAGTTTTTGATAAGCGATTGTAGAGGCTTTAAATCCACACTCGAACTCTATTTGAATGCCAGCATTGATGCGAAATTAAAACACTGGAACCACACATCGAAAGAATGAAAACCAATCTGTTTTAGTCGCTGACGATGAGCGGCAATAGATTCGGGCAACAAGACGTTTTCCAGCGCGGCACGTTTCTGGCTAATCTCCAGTTTGCTATACCCCATGTTTTCCTTAAAGCTGTGATACATCTCGATAAACAGCTTATCAAGCTTTTCATCCGGGAAGACGATTTTCTCGGATATGATCAATACACCCCCCGGCTTCATTCCCTGAAAGATCTTTTCCAGTAGGCTAGCCCTTTCTGCCAGCGGAACAAACTGTAAGGTAAAATTGAGTACCACTACCGAGGCATCAGAAATTTCGCTGTCCAACAAGTCTTCGCAGCGACATTGAATGTGACTGGAGATAGCCGGCAACGTGGCGAGTCTGGTTTCCAGTCTTTGTATCATGGCGGCAGAGTTATCTACGGCTACTACTGAATAGTCGGCACAACTCACCCGGTCCGCAGCCGCCATAGTCGCGGCCCCCAGGCTACAGCCCAGATCATATATTTTTGATTGCTCCTGACAGTACCGTTCGGCCAGCACCCCGATCATGGCAATTATGGTGCTGTAGCCCGGCACCGAGCGATTTATCATATCGTCGAAGACATTGGCCACCTGATCATCAAATACAAAATCACCGGGCAGCATTTTCTCTGCAAAGAGGCGGTCCTTGTTTGATCCGGATTTAGTCATTCAGCTTGTGGGGAACGTTTGATTAGGCATTTTAAGTGTAATAATTTGTAGCTTGTCTCGCGTGCTAGTTTAAACTACTTTCCTAGATTCTAGGTGTGTATTATCCGGTAAATCATGTCACATTCAAACAGCGCAGCGGCTCAATGTCTGGTATCGAATCTTGCGCTGATAAAAGGCCTGGGGCATGACCCTGAAGTGCTGGACCTGGCCTGTGGGAATGGCCGAAATGGTTTATTTTTAGCCAGGCATAATGTATTTGTCATATTTGCAGATAGTAACGAGGTTGCAATTCAGTCAATCTCCGAAAAATTGCGAGGCAATGGGCTGAAAGGCGAGTGTTGGCGGGTGGATTTCGAAGAAGCAGGAAGTCAGCCGCTGCAAGGCAGGCTATTTGATGCCGTAATGGTGTTTAATTATCTGCATCGGCCACTTCTAAATTCGATCAAACAGGCCATTCGACCTGGGGGCTTGATTATCTACGAGACCTTTACAGTTAAACAAAGAGAATTTGGCAGGCCTGGCAATCCTGATTTTCTATTACAGCCGGCGGAGCTTCGTAAGGCTTTCGGTGATTGGGAAATATTGCAGGATTTTGAAGGAGAAATGACGAGCCCGAGAAGAGCCGTCGCGAGTTTGATCGCTAGAAGACCCGGATTGACATGAGTAATTTAAAACTATGAGCAAGGCAAAAGTACTACCCCTGAATTTTGGCAAAAGCAAGCCAGCGCCGCGGGCCTTCATCTGCGAGGTAATGAGAAGCAAGCGCAAAACCTTGGCTACCTACATCTCCCACAAGAAGGTAGTGGTACGTTGCCCGCTGCGCACTACTAAAGTGCAGGTGGAAGCATTTATCAGCGCTAATCAAGGTTGGATAGAGGGGCGGCTTTACGAGGAATCCTTGCGCGACAAGGAAATACTTCGCATAGAGCAAGGCGCCAAGATTTTTTATCGCGCCAGAGAGCGAACGATTGTTTTCAAGGAAGGCAGAAAACAAAGAATTTTAGTAAATGGTGACGAATTTGTGATTCAGGGGCATAAACTGACGGCCGCCAAGGCGAGAGTTCAGGTAGAGGATTTTCTGATTGATAAGGCCAGCGAGTATATCCTGCCGAGAGCTAGAGGTTTGGCGCGGCATCTGGGCGTTGAGCACAAAATTACCGAGATCAAGCTCAGGAAGACCAAATCCAAGTGGGGACATTGCACCTCAACCGGAGTACTTCAATACAACTGGTTAATCATGTTGGCGCCTTACAGCATAATCGACTATATGATTACCCATGAAGTTTGCCATCTCTTGCATATGGATCACTCGAAGCGGTTCTGGAATCAGGTGGAAGCGGTATGCTCTGGCTGCGATCATTATATAGATTGGCTAAAACAGCACGAGCACCGATTTTGGTTTTAAAAAGAACCCTCTGCCAGAACCCTCTGCAAGCAAACAGTGAACTATTCGAAGTTAGAAAGCTGACAGCCATTATCAGAAGCTAATCGATAGAATTCCCTCCCGTTCTTATTCCCGTTTCTGCACTCTCTACTAGCCGTCGTCTCACCAAGCTCAGTGATAGCCTCAGGCAGTCTATTTATCTTTCCTGAACTGTAAATCCCAAACCCCGTGACCCAGGCGTTGCCCTCTCTTTTCAAATTTTGTGCCCGGCCTGTCGGGATCAGCCCAATAATTATTGGCGCCATTTACATTGCTCAGCCGGGGAATTGCTTGCATCACGTCCATCATGTGCTCCGCATAGGCTTGCCAATCTGTAGCTAGATGAATGTCAGCCCCAGGTTTAAGTTTCCCAAGCAACTGTTCAATAAATTCGGTTTGCACCAGCCTGCGTTTATGGTGACGCTTTTTTGGCCAGGGATCCGGGAAGAAAATCTGCACTTTGTCGATAGATTCATTTTCAAAGCAAAATTGGAAAACTTCTTTGGCGTCATAGGAAACTATCTTAAGATTAGTAAGCTCTTGCTCGGCGATACCATGCAGCAGTTTTCCAACGCCGGGTTGATGCACCTCGATACCAATAAAATTGGAATCAGGGTCCATTTTCGCCATTTCAAGCAAGGAATCTCCCATGCCAAAACCAATTTCAACAATGAGTCTGGCGCTGTTCTGGAATACGCTATCGAGTTGAATGATTTGAGGCTGGAAATCAATAAGGTATTGTTGCCGATGTGTATCAAGCGCATTGCGCTGTGAATCGGTCAGGCGTCCGGAGCGAATGACATAGCTGCGGATCGATCTTTTATGGTCGGAGTTAGTTTCGTTTGGCACAGTGGTAGCATGGCATATGGAGTTAGTTAATTAAAAGAAAGTACCGTCAATAGGTGAAGAGGCACTGGCGTATAAGCGCCTCGGCATCCGGCCGGCGAGGAAGGCTTCACGACCGGACTGTACGGCCTTTTTCATGGCCGAGGCCATCAGTAGGGGGTTTTTTGCTTCAGCGATTGCGGTGTTCATCAGCACCCCATCACATCCCAATTCCATGGCAATACTGGCATCAGATGCCGTACCAACACCGGCATCAACGATGATCGGGACTTTGGCATTTTCCAAAATAAGGCGAATATTATGTGGATTTCTAATGCCCAATCCTGAGCCGATAGGCGCGCCCAGAGGCATAACTGCCACACAGCCAATTTCTTCCAGTCGTTTCGCGATTAACGGATCATCGCTGGTATATACCATCACATCGAATCCATCTTTCACCAGAGTCTCGGCCGCTAGCAATGTTTCGGTGACATTGGGGTACAAGGTTTTTTGATCGCCCAGAACTTCCAGTTTCACTAACTTGTGACCTTCCAGTAATTCTCTGGCCATGCGACAGGTACGAACGGCATCATCGGCGTTATAGCAGCCGGCGGTGTTGGGTAACAGGGTGTACTTGTCAGGGGAAATAACCTCAAGCAAATTCGGTTCATCACTGTTCTGGCCCATGTTTACTCGACGTATGGCCACGGTGATTATCTCAGCACCACTGGCCTCCAGTGCCGCCAGGTTTTGTTGAAAATCTTTATACTTGCCACTGCCGATTATCAATCGTGATTGATAATCTATTCCTGCTATGGTTAATTTTTCCTGCGCCTGCTGATTCATTTTTTTCCTACGGATTTATCCGCCGCCAATGGCTTGTACGATTTCGAGCGAGTCATCATTTTGAAGAAAGGTGTGCCGGAACAAACTTCGGGGCACGATCTCGCCATTGAGCTCAATGGCGATACGTCCCTGGCCGAGCTGTAGATTTTCCAGCAGCTGTTGCAAGTTTGTTTGAGCCTCCAGCGCTTGCGGCTTGCCGTTTACTACAATATTCATTAGCTGTTTTACCTGGTGTAGTGTCCTGAATAGAGAGCAAATCTTTGATTTGTACTAATTGCCAAACTGTTGGTTTGCGGCAAACCAGAACAAACCAGCCCATGCCGCCAGAAAGCAAATGCCGCCGACAGGCGTTATTGCCCCCAGCCACTTTATTCCACTAATACTCAGCACGTACAGGCTGCCGGAAAATAAGATTATACCGAGTAAGAACAAATATCCGCTGTATTTGAGCAGGGTGGAAGTTGGGTAGTTTACTGCCAGCAAGCCAATGCCGAACAATGCCAGAGTATGGTACATGTGATACTGGACGCCGGTTTGAAAAGTATTCAGTAATTCAGGGCTGAGCCTGTCCCTAAGAATATGAGCCGCAAATGCTCCGAGCGATACAGCCACGAAGCCATTGATACCGGCGAGCATTATAAAGAGTTTAGTCATAGCGGCACATTGTGGATGGGACGGTAATGGGATTCAAGGTTTCCGCGCTGTTTTAGAATAATAAATTGAAGGCAAAAAAAAGCCGCGAGCTTATCGCGGCTTATCCTGAAGCAGTAATTAAGCTTCCATCTTCACTTTGATCTTGTTCATGGCATTTTTTTCAAGCTGCCGTACTCTTTCTGCAGATATCCCGTATTTGTCTGCTAGTTCGTGCAGCGTTGCTTTAGTGTCGCTCAACCAGCGGCTGGTTAAAATATCTTTGCTGCGGTCATCCAGATCAGCCATCGCAAGATGCAAGCTGTTGTTTTTGACATCTTCCCACTCGCTTTCTTCAAACTTGCTCGCAAGATCCGAACCCTGGTCTTCAAGATAGTAGGCGGGTGCTCTGTAAGCCGTTTCATCATCGCTGTCATTGTCGGCATCGAAGGCTGTGTCATAGGAACTCATACGACCTTCCATCTGCCGAACAACCTTGGCGTCAACGCCAAGATCCTGCGCCATAGCTTCGGCTTCTTCGTTATTCAGCCAGCCCAGTCGTTTTTTGGAACTACGCAGGTTAAAGAACAGCTTGCGTTGCGCTTTTGTAGTAGCGATCTTAACGATTCGCCAATTGCGTAATATGTACTCATGCATTTCCGCTTTGATCCAATGCACCGCAAAGGAAACCAGACGAACCCCGACTTCGGGATTAAAGCGTTTGACCGCTTTCATCAAGCCAACGTTTCCTTCCTGAATTAGATCCGCTTGGGAAAGTCCGTAACCGGAATAAGTTTTAGCCATGTGCACAACAAAGCGCAGATGGGCCATTACCAATTGGCGGGCCGCATCGACGTTATCGTCATAGTAATACTGCTTAGCAAGTTCTAACTCTAACTCAGGCGTCAGTACAGCGATGCTGTTAACTGTTGCCATGTAAGCAGTTAAATCACGACCCGGCGTGGTGGGGTCGAAAGCTTGTAAACTTTTACGTGTGCTCATCTGTAATAATCCACTTTTTCCTGAGTATCCCATTAATAGACCGCATTTTAGCATTCAAGCTTCCTGTTCGCCAATTTGTTAGTGGCTGGTTGGAAGCTTTTAAATTATGGCCGCAAGCGGTCAAGCCTGCGGACAATTATCTCAGCTTTGATCTCAAAAGCTATTGATCTACGGCAAATATTGGGTCGATTGTCGAATTTTCAACGTCTGCAAGGCAATTTTTTGTGCGAATCGGGGGTTTATTGCTCGAATATGGCGCAAACTGGCGAGTAGCGCGGCCGTCCAGCCGATAGCCGCACCGAGCAAAATTAGCAGCAGAGCATTGCCGATGTCGAAGCCACGTAGTTCAAAACTACTTTCATAGAGCTGTATCAACTCGCGAAGGCTAAAATTAAACGCAATTAAGACAATGGCTTGGAGGAGGCAGGCGAGCATGCCTCCGGCGAGCCCGAAATACAGCCCGGCGTAAAGAAACGGGCGTGCAATAAAAATATCCGTGCCCCCAACCAGCTTGATTACGCGAATCTCATCTTTGCGGTTCTCAATGGCGAGCTTTATCGTGTTTCCTACGATAAAAAACAGGCCCAGCACCACAATCGCCATTAGCGCCCGCCCGATGACATCTATGAGGCTAGAAATAGCCTCTAATCGCTGTAACCAGACGCTATCAACCTGTATCAGAGATACTTCGGGAATGGCTTGCAGGCGTTCTGCTAACGCGGCAACGGCCGCTGGAGCCGCATTGTTGGGTGTCAGCACAATTGCCGCGGGCAGCGGGTTTGTCGTCAACTCTTGAGTCAAGTTTTCAAGCCCGACGGCCGCGCTGAAATCGCTTAAGGCTTGATCCGCTGAAATATACACGGCGGTGCTTATGTCTGTCCCAGTAAGTAAGGTCTCACTTACTTCAAGACCCCTGCTATTAGTGACCCCTTCCTCAAGGTATAGGGTGATTCGCGCATTATCCTGAAATTCTCTCAGCACGGCGCTCAGATTGCTGTTCAGTCCGAACAACAGGGCAGGCAGTAATAGCGACACGGCGATGACAAAAGTGGTCATCAAGCTCGAGCCCGGGGTACTGAGCATGCGGCGTAAGCTGGACAGGGCAATATCGCGGTGCACTTGAGCCAGTCTTGAAGCGGACCCTGGACTGACAGAGCGACTATTCCGCGGAGTGGCCCGTTGATCTCGGCTCATCTGCTGGTCCCGGGCATGCGGTCCTCGCATAGCCTGCCTTCATGGAGAATCAGGGTTCGGTAATTAAGTCGCTGAATCAGCGAAGCATCATGGCTTGCGACAAGCAGGCAGACGCCCACACTTTTGAATTGTTCAAAAACCCGCATCACTTCGGCGGATAAATCCGGGTCCAGATTGCCTGTTGGTTCGTCCGCCAGGATTATGCAAGGTCGGTTTACAACGGCCCGGGCGATGCCCACGCGCTGTTGTTCGCCGCCCGACAGAGCCTCAGGATAGCTGCGCTCCTTGCTTAAAAGGCCAACCTTGTCCAAAGCGGCGCGCACCCTCCTTCCAGCTTCCTGGCGATGATAGCCACAGATTTCCAAAGGCAGGGCGACATTGTCAAAAACGCTACGATCATAGAGTAGTTGATGGTCCTGAAAGACAGTTCCAATCTGGCGGCGATGAGCGGCGATCTGTCGCCTCGAAATCCGGCCGACGTTCACCCCGTTGACTACTAATTGACCCGTACTCGGTTTTTCGATGGCAAGAATCAGCTTCAGCAATGTGCTTTTGCCGGCACCGGAATGGCCGCTGATAAAGGCCATTTCGCCTTTGCTGATTTCAAAGCTGATAGCGGAAAGCGCTTCATGTCTATCGAGGTATCGTTTGCTTACGCTATCAAACTTAATCATTAGAAATTAGCTATTCACTGAACAGGGCGTCGACGAATTGTTGTGCATTGAACGGCCTTAGGTCATCAATTTGCTCGCCGACGCCGATGAATCGAATGGGCAGACCAAGGCGCTTGGCAAGGGAGAAAACAACACCTCCTTTTGCGCTGCCGTCAAGTTTAGTCAAAGCGATTCCGGACAAACTCGTTGCCTTGTGAAAACTCTCCGCCTGACTAATCGCATTTTGTCCAGTTGTCGCATCTAAAACCAACAAGATTTCGTCAGGCAGTCTTTGGTCTTGTTTTTTCAGGACTCGAACAATCTTCTCCAACTCATTCATCAGATTATCTTTAGTATGTAAGCGACCCGCCGTGTCGGCAATTAACACATCGATCTGCTTCGCCTTGGCGGATTGGTAGGCATCGAATATTACCGATGCGCTATCAGCTCCGGCTGCCTGAGAGATAACCGGGACATCGTTTCTTTCCCCCCACACTTGCAATTGTTCTACCGCCGCCGCACGAAAAGTATCACCGGCAGCCAACATCACTTTCAAGCCCTGGGATTGAAATTGCTTGGTCAATTTTCCGATCGAGGTGGTTTTGCCAACGCCGTTGACCCCTACCATCAAAATAACAAAGGGCTGGGACTGCCGGTTAATTGTCAGAGGAATGTCACAAGGCTCGAGGATTTGAATAAGCTGCTGTTTCAAAGCCGCCAAAAATTCCTTGGGGTCGGCGAGTTGCTTGCGCCCGAGTTGCTGTCTGAGATTTTCGACAATCTGATCGGTTGCGTCAATGCCGATGTCCGCAGACAATAATTGCGTTTCGACATCGTCCAGCATGCTCTCATCGATGATCTTTTCGCCAAGTACAAGCGCACCGATTCCATCGCTCAATTTGTTACGAGTCCGGCTCAGACCGCTTTTAAGTCGGGCAAAAATCCCGGCCTCGGAGTTGGTATGACTTTCTGGCCTATTGTCCTTGTCGACAGACGGGGTTGAAGTTTGTGATTTGTGCTTTTTGCCGAGGCCAAACATAGTGATCAATACTCAGGTATTCTGGAAATTCAGGCACGTTATGCTAACACTAGATTGTTTCAGGTTATATAACGGCGCCTATTACTAGAATTCAAAAAGGCAGTAGAATTCGAAAAGGCAGTAGAATTCAAAAAAGGGGCTAGAACTCAAAAAAGGCGCAATAATTCAAAAAGGGGCAAGAATTCAAATATTTGTCGCATTCTGCGCATTGAGTGATAGGCTTGTGTGAATAATCGCGGCAAGCTTTGAGCTGGCTCTGGCAGAGGCAATAGAAAAATTTCAGGAAATGAAAAAACCGCAAACAGTCAAACGCAATAGCGTGCGCATAATCGCCGGGGATTTTCGCAGCAGGAAGTTAGGATTCCCCAACGTGCCTGGCCTGAGACCCACGGCTGACCGTATTCGAGAGACTTTATTTAACTGGGTTCGCGAGCAAATTCCAGGTGAAACCTGTCTCGATATGTTCGCCGGCAGCGGAGCTATCGGATTCGAAGCGTTTTCCAGAGGCGCTGCAAGAGTAGTCTTTATAGAGAAAGACCAACGGGCGAGTCGCTCAATTGCAGAAAATATTCAGCTATTAGAAGTGGCTAATGCAAAAATTGTCTGCGACAACGCCCTGCACTGGCTTGTTCAACAGGATAATCAAAAAGCGCAATTTGGCTTGGTATTTATCGATCCGCCATTTAGCGAGAAGCTTGTCTATAGCGCTTGTGAACATTTACAAAGCTCGGGCCTGCTAAAGACGGGCGGAAAAATTTATATTGAAACGGAAGACGCTCTGATTGAAAGCGCGATGCCCTCAGACTGGAAGCGACTCAAAAGTAAAAAGGCAGGGTCAGTTCTGTATTATTTGTATGAGAACTTGCGCGAGAACATTGATGAAAATGCTTGAGCAATTTATTTAATATGACAACTGGCACCTTGACTAAAAAGTTTGTACCCGCCTGGTGGCTGCCCGACGGGCATAGCCAAACCCTCTGGCGTAAATTTTCTCCGCCCGCAACAATTAGTCAACGACGGCAAAGAATTGAGCTTAAGGACGGCGACTTTATTGATGTGGATTGGGCTAGCGCCGCAGAAATCGAACACTCGCCGGACAAGACCATTGTTTTCATTCTGCATGGCTTGTGTGGATGTTCCAGTTCTCCCTATATAGTTGCGCTTCAGTCGCTGCTCAATGCCAATGGCATTGCTTCGCTGGCGATGAATTTTCGCGGTTGCAGTGGAGAGTTCAATCGACTGGCCCGGGCATATCATTCCGGGGTGTCAGAGGATGTGGAAGAAGTATTTGGCAAAATACTCGAGCAATATCCTGAACACAATTACGTTTTTGTTGGATACTCCCTCGGCGCCAATGTGTTGTTAAAATGGTTAGGAGAGATTCAGGCTCACCCAAGAATAAAAAAAGCGGTAGCGGTATCTACTCCTTTCTCTCTTGAAAATTGTTCGAAGGCAATGCTGAAAGGGGCCAGCCGATTTTATGGAAGCTATTTTGTGCGGCGTCTGCTGTCTGATTTCAATGCAAAACAGAAGCATTTCGAAGCCACTGACAAAGCGGAGCAGGCGCAGCAGATTAAGGACTTGGGGGCCGCGCAAAATATAGCCACAATTTGGGAATTTGACGATAAGATAACGGCACCACTGCACGGCTTTACTGGCGCTGAAGATTATTACCGCAAGTGCAGCAGCCTGGGCTTTCTCGATGCAATTGGCAGTGAAACTTTGCTGATCCAAAGCCTCAATGATCCGTTGATTCCGGGCAATTCGATTCCAGATTCGAAAATGCTGGCTCCGCAGGTAAAGCTACAACTCACTCAGAAAGGCGGTCATGTGGGGTTTATATCCGGAAATAGTGGTAATTGGCTGGAACAAACAATTCTAACTTTCATTCAAGCGTGATTGAGCAAGGAAAGGCAATTCGCTAGAATGCAGACATCCATCAAGCGCGAGAATAATATGAGAATCGCTGTATATCCAGGAACATTCAACCCCATCACCAATGGTCATACGGATTTGGTTGAACGTGCGGCCGGCTTGTTTGACAAGATAATCGTTGCGGTGGTTGGCAGTAACCAACAAAAAGGCAATGCTTTGCCGACCCAGCAGCGAGTGGAATTGGCGCAGCAGGTGTTGGCCGGTCTCGATAATGTAGAAGTTCGCGCATTCGATAGTTTGTTAACGCAGTTTGTTAAAGAGTGTAATGCGCGGATTATTTTGCGAGGCTTACGCACGGTGGCTGATTTTGAATATGAATTTCAGCTGGTTGGAATGAATCGAGTATTAGATCCCAGTATCGAAACGGTGTTCCTCGCGCCGGCTGAACATTTGTCCTATATCTCATCGACACTGGTGCGCGAGATCGCCTCCTATGGCGGTGACATATCCAAGTTTGTGCATCCGGTTGTTGTAAAGGCGATGTCAAGGCCCTGATTGCAGCGGGAAGACCTTAATCCAGGTGCGTACCTGACTATGCCGCTTGTCAGCTTCTCTGTTGCTCTTAGCTGTTACAAACACCTGCCTGCTTCTATCTCTGACATCTTGGGCAGTACACCGTACTTCTCTGCCCCAGGCGAATTTCTTTCAAGATCGTCTGACATGCAACACAGGCCAGGCCCTTGCGCCCATAAACCTGCAGGGACTGTGAGAAGTAGCCCGGTTCGCCATTGCTATCGGTAAAGTCACGCAGCGTAGTCCCTCCCACATCGATCGCTTTTTGTAATACCTGCTTTATACAGCCAACTAATTTGATATAGCGTGCCAATGCTATTTTCCCGGCGCGGCGTTTTGGATTAATACCGGCCATAAACAGCGATTCATTTGCATAAATATTGCCCACGCCGACAACTATTTTGCTGTCCATAATAAAGGTCTTGATTGTGGCCGACTTCCCTCTGCTTTTGCTGAACAGATAGTTGGCATCGAATTCGCTATCGAGGGGTTCTGGCCCAAGCGAGATTAGCAGGGGGTGCTGGCTAATGTCAGCTTTGTGCCAGAGCATACAACCAAAGCGGCGAGGGTCTGTATACCTGAGGATTCGCTGGTTGCTAAACAGGATATCGACATGATCATGTTTGCCGGCCGCTTGCTTTGCATCGACGATACGCAAACTGCCCGACATGCCGAGATGAATCAACAAGGTGCCTTTACCGGTGGCGAGCAGCAGGTACTTGCCGCGCCTGGCGACTGAATCAATCACCTGGCCGGGTAAATCTTCGCTGAGAGCGGGAGTGATAGGCCAGCGCAAATTTTTCCGTCTGAGAATCACCTTGCTTACCCGCTGGTTTTTTACATGGGGTGAAATTCCGCGTTTAGTGGTTTCAACCTCGGGTAATTCTGGCAAAGTTTCTCCTGCCTAACTTATGTGATTAGCTGTACGGTTATACTGCTTTATAATCTTTCCCACTATTGAATGAAAGCGGTGGCTAAAACTTGACCAAACAAATGCTATTGGGCATCGATGCTGGCGGCACCTTTACAGATTTTATTTTTGTCGAAATTGGAGAGTCAGTAAGGATCGATGTTCACAAAACACTGTCGACGCCTGCCGCGCCGGAACAGGCAATATTGCGGGGCATCTCGGCGATGGGCCTGGAGTCGAAAGTGCGGGATAAATCGCTGCAAATTATTCATGGCAGTACGGTAGCCACAAATCTGGTGCTGGAAGGCAAGCAGGCAAGAACAGTCTTCGTTAGCAATTACGGTTTCGCTGATATGTTGCAGCTCGCTCGTCAAACCCGCCCCGAACTGTATGCGCTGGACTTTCCTGCCACGCCACCCCCGGTGGCGGCGGAGCTTTGTCTTGAAACCGGGGGCAGAATTGGCGCCGATGGTTCCGTTGTTGAGTCCCTTTCGGCCGCGGAAATCGATGGCTTGTTAGCGAAAATTCAATCCTTAGAGCCGCAAGCGGTGGCGATAAACCTATTGTTTTCCTTTCTCGATGATGGCTTTGAGCGAGCCATTGAAACGGCAATTCAGCAAGCCGGCCTGGCGGTATTTGTCAGTCGTTCTTCGCAAGTTTTGCCGGAATACAAAGAATATGAACGTGGAATTGCAACCTGGTTGAATGCATCTCTGGCGCCGGCGGTCAGTGGTTATCTGCAAAGGCTGCAGAGTAAGCTGGGCAATAATTCATTGCAGCTGATGCAGTCCAGCGGAGAAACCATAGCCGCACAGAAGGCCGCCGATTCGGCGGTAAATCTTTTACTATCCGGTCCGGCAGGCGGGCTCACAGCGATCGGCTATCTCGGCAAGCAATTGGGTGTAAGCAAGATCATCAGCTTTGATATGGGAGGGACCTCAACCGATGTTGCTCTGTTAGATGGAGAAATCAGCACCACCAGCGAAGCCTTTATTGCCAGCTATCCTGTGGCTGTGCCAATGGTGGACATGCATACCATTGGCGCCGGAGGAGGGTCTATAGCCTTTGTCGATAGTGGTGGCATGCTGCAGGTAGGACCGCGGTCTGCTGGCGCTGAGCCCGGGCCGGCCTGCTATGACGAAGGAGGCGTAGAAGCTACAGTCACCGATGCGAATCTGTTGCTCGGCCGCTTGCAAGCGGACGTGCCACTGGCAGGCGGTTTGCACTTAAATCGACAGAAGGCGACTGAGGCTATACAACAACTTGCCGAGAAGATCGATCTTTCTGTAGAACAGACGGCGCTGGGAATTATCAGCATAGCGAATGAGCAGATGGCCAAGGCAATACGTTTGATTTCAGTGAATCGAGGGCATGATCCAGAGGATTTTCTACTTGCCAGTTTTGGTGGTGCCGGAGGACTGCATGTATGCGCTTTAGCCGATGCGATGCAAATGCGGAAAGCGATAGTGCCTGTGTATGGCGGGGTGCTCTCGGCGCTTGGTATGGTGGTAGCGCATCACGGCAGATATTTTTCCAAAACACTGGGGGTAGAAAGCAGCCAGATCAGTGAAGCCGAGCTATTAACGGAATTTGCCAAGCTTGAACAGCATGGCATTGATCAGCTCAGTCAGGAGGGCCTCGCGCCCTCTTCGATGCAAATAAAGAGAAGTGCGGACCTGCGCTACTGTGGTCAATCCTATAGCTTGAATATTGCCTGGGATTCTATGGACCAAGCATTAACGGCCTTTCGGCAGCTCCACAGCAAACGCTATGGATATTCCCATAATACGGGAACGGAGCTGGTCAACCTGCGAGTCAATGTGTCAGTGCCCAATAAGCGTTTCAATTTGCCAGTAACAGGGCCTTTAGCGGGTTGCACTAATATTCGCTACAGCAAGGTCTATGGTTATGAGAGGGAGGCGGTAATAGTCGCCCGAGCGGGAATGGAAGTCGGTCAGAGAGTCAGCGGCCCTGCCATTATTACAGAATACTCCGCGACGACTTTTGTCGAATCCCCCTGGAGTGTGGAAGTAGATCGTCTGGGGAATTTGTTGCTGGAAAAGCCGTTCTAACGGCCCGGCTGACCTTTTCTTTGCTATTCAAAGGGTAAAAGCGCGACGGCTTATGGCTTGAATAGCGTAAGAGTCTTTATCCGGCTCGCTGAATAAAAATCCGGAATTATTTACATGCTAAATTCACCGGTGTTATAACTGAATGCCGCCGTTGGCGAATTAATGTCGAGACCCCCTGTTGAGACCAATTGCGGTCTGAGCAAAATGAGATTGACAAAAATATGGCCCTAAGATTGCCAAGTTTCAGCATCATACTCGCCGCTCTGTTAATACGGCTGGCAAGTGAAGCCGTGTTGGCTCAAGAGCCAGCGGAAGAAGTGCCGCCAGCCGTCGATCGGTCGCGTTTGTTGTATATAGAGGCCCCAATTGCGATTCAGTCGGAACTCGACCCCATTCTATTGGAAGTGCTGGTAAAACCGGCGTCAGAAGATGACCCGGACTATATAAGCCGTGCCGAAAGCATAAGTCAGTATGACTCCCTGGTTGCAGATATTGAGTCTGTGGGAGGGGCCTGGGACAGAAGTCTGTCGGAGGAACTGGCAGCGCTGGGCGCGCTGCAACAACAACAGGGGAATCATGAGCAGGCAGTTGAAACCCTCGACCGCGCTATTCACATCAATCGAATTAACTCAGGCTTGCATACACTTGAACAGATACCGGCGATAGAGCAACTTATTCAAAGCCATCTGGTCATGGGGAATTGGGAGCAGGCGGATGTCTACAATAATTACCTGTTCTATGTTCAGCAAAAAGCCTTTGGCCGCAACGACCCGCGCCTGATTCCAGTGCTCGATAAGCTCGCCACCTGGAACATACAGGCATTCAATATTGGCTATGGAGAGATGTTGGGGATGAGGCTACGAGAAGCCCAGATCCTGTTTGTTGCTGCGGCGCGAATGGTTGGCGTGCATTTTGGCAAGAATGATGAGCGCTTTGTCAGCTACCTCAGAAATATCGCGAATTCATCTTATTTGCTTTCCAGAAACCAGGATTTGTTGCTGGAGACTGAGCGACCGGAGTACAGAAGCAGTCAGGCTATGCTAATGGACAAATTAAATGAGCACCGCCCCGTGCTGCCTCCCGGGTATCAAACGGGCGAGCGGGCACTGCAGGACATCGTGGAGTATTATCGCGAGAAAGGCGATGCTCCTTACGAGTTTGCCGAGGCGGTGACTAATTTAGCCGATTGGTATCTGATGTTTGGCAGACGCAGTCAGGCCAACGATTATTATCAGGCGGCGTGGCAGGTCTTACTGTTACAGGAAAACAGTGAGGAGCTGCTACAGCGTTTGTTTGGCGAGGTTGTGCCGCTGCCTACCTTCGCTGAATCTATCAGTAATCCGGCGGCTGATTATCAGGCAGACAGCCAGTCGGATGCTATAAATTATGACTTCGCAGACGTGATGTTTGATGTTACCGAAAACGGTTTAGTTCGTAACGCCAAGATAGTTTCAGAGCAAACGGAAGAGAATTTCAGCCATCACAACAGCTTACGTACCAATGTTCGTAATTCGTTTTTCCGACCCTTGATTGTGGACGGAGAGCCGCAGAGGTCAAACGGGGCGTATTTCAGATATCGGTATTGGTACTAATTTTGCTGCTTAAGAGGTAGCATTCAAGGGCGCTTGTCGGATATTTTCTTGATTGTTAAGCGGCTGTTAAGGAGGGCCAGGCAATGATCACAGAGTTGCTAATAGCTGGATCCGGATTACACAGTGAATATAAACGAGTTGCGCAAAAAGCCGGCAAAAATTCATAAAAAATCTCGAACTGGCAGAAAATTAGTCAAATTTGATCGAATGTGAAAGGCCGGGAACACACTATGATAATCAGTACAAAGACATCTCGCTCACTACCCAGGTTGGTTTTGCTCGGGGGTATTGGTTTGGGTCTTCTGGCTTGTCAGTCGAGTAGCCAGAGTTCATCCTCCAGTATGCCGTCGATACCGTCTGCTTCCAGTTCATCCAGTAGCAGCAGTCAGCCGTCGATACCGTCTGCTTCCAGCTCATCCAGTAGCAGTAGTCAGCCGTCGATACCGTCTGCTTCCAGCTCATCCAGTAGCAGTAGTCGGCCGTCGATACCGTCTGCTTCCAGCTCAAGCGCCAGTTCGAGCCCTGGCTCTGCGTCTTCGCGTCAGAGCAGTTCCAGCTCGTCTTCGTCACAGTCTTCCTCGTCCAGCGGTGGCCAGCAGCAGAATCAGGGCAGCAGAGCAAATTCATTTCCCTCCTCAAGCCAGGGTTCGTCTTCCCAAGCTCAGGGCTCTCAAACAGCCTCCGGCGATCAATCAGGCCCCGCCAGCGGCAGGGATGGATCAACGGGCGATCTTGGAAGTGGGGTTCAATCCAACACATCTGGAGGTCTTGGGCAGCCAGGTGGGGATTATACTCTAGATACGCTGCCAAATGGGGTGTTAAGTGGGGATGGGACTAGCCAAACAACGGCGGCGACGACCCCGGGAGAGAGGGCGGCAGTACTGGACGAGCGCTTGCGTCGAGGCTACGAAACCTTCGATGGCTTTATTCTTGGCGAACGCGAGCGAGCTCAGGCAGAAAGCAATAGAGCTGGAAGTTCAGCCATTGGCGGCGATGCGGGCGGGGGCGCCGGTAGCGCCGAAGCACAAGCGCAGACGCTGCCGGCATCCGGAGCGCCATCAGGGGTATTGGTCGCCGCTCAGTCTGCGGTTTCTTCTGCGGCAGAACCGAATCAGTCATTTCCACCGCCTGGTGATATTCCCAGCGGGCGCGATGATGACGTGGTGGCGCGACAGTTGCGCGAGGCGGCGATGAGTGAGCCTGATCCAGAACTGCGCGAAGCGCTCTGGAATGAGTACAGGAATTACACTGGCATAAGTGAGGATCAATGAGCGTCCAGCTAAAAACAGGGCAACTGAAAAACTTTGTCGGGGTTATTTTGCTGGCTTGTTTTGCTACCGCCTGCGCCACTCATACAGTTAAATCCACTACCTACACAGCGATTATTCAAGACAGTCAGAGTGTTCCGGAAGACCTGTTGCTGGACGTAGGTGTTGCCGTTTTTGATCCTGGCATCGATGAAATTAAACGAGGGGAAGAAGAAACCACCAATCACGAGATACGCATAGCAGAATCTCGCTATGCCCCCTATTTATTGGCAGAAACATTACAGCGTTCTGGTAATTGGGGAATTGTTAGATTGATGCCCAACAATGAAAGCCCGATGGATGTCTATATAAACGGAACCATTCTGCAATCCAATGGTGAGGCAATGATCATGCGGATTACTGTCACCGATTCCACCGGCCGAGAATGGTATACAAAGGAATACGACGAAGTGATTAGCCAATTCAGCTATGAGCCTTCAGAACGGCAACAGAGCGATCCCTTTCAAGTTATTTACAACAATATTGCCAATGACCTATTAGCCTTTCGTCAGCAAAATATTTCGGATCGAGAAATCGTGGAGATTCGAACGGTAGCCGAACTGCTTTTTGCCCAGCGATTTTCAGCAGAGGTATTTGATGCTTATATCACGGAAGATCGAAGAGGACATTTGGAAATAGTCTCGCTTCCTGCCGACACCGACCCGGTACTTGAGAGAGTGCGCGATATCAGAGAACGCGACTTTATGTATATTGATACCGTTCAGGATTACTACGCCACCTATGTTAGGCAGATGCGATTGCCATATGATTCATGGCGGGAGCAGAGTTACCATGAAACTGTTGAGTTGAGAGAATTAAGAGACTCGGCAAGGCGCCGTTTTATTGCTGGCACCGCTGTCGTTCTTGGTGGTTTGGTGACGGCCGCCAACGCAGGCAATTATACAACTCAGACTGGCGGTATTATTGGAGTAGGCGCCGGCGCTTATTTGATCAAGAGCGGTTTTGACAAACAGGCCGAAGCAAAAATTCACATGGAAGCCTTGGAAGAGTTAGGGCAATCTCTGGAAAATGAAGTCGCCCCAAGGGTAATTGACCTGGCGGATCGTACTATCACTTTAACCGGCACCGTCGAAGAGCAGTATGCGCAGTGGCGTGAAATTCTGGCAGATATTTATGCCGCGGAAGTTGGTGAGTTATGAATATTTAACCCGAGGCGCTTAACCCAAGTCGTTTAATCCATCGAGGTGGTTTCCTCCACTTACAGAATGCACTATGTCAGAGAATGATATCGACAAGATTGACCCTGTTGATTTTGACCAAAATGAAAACCCGGCACTGCCTAGTCAGACTTCTCAACTAAATCCTGATAAGCCTTCCGTATGGGTATGGTTTAGTCTGGCCACTTTATTGATCATAGCGCTACTGGTCATATTTGTACTTCCATCTATAGTTTCTGAGTATGAACTACCGCTGGAAAGGCGAGTAGACATTGCCATGCCCCCGGTGGCAGGAATTGTTACTACAATTTCCCCCTTTGAAGAAGCACAACGCTCTTTACAACGGAAAGAAGCGCAGAATGTTTTGGCGGAACTTTTGGCAAACCAGGCGGACCTTGACGCCCTTGACGTTTCCCGCTGGGCGCAGCAAGCCTATGACGCCGCCCTGGAGCAAGCCAGCATTGGCGACGAATACTATCGGGCACAAGATTTTTTGCTCGCCCGCGATTACTATGAGGCTGGCAGGGATGGCTTGGCCGCACTGATTGCATCGGTGCCAACTGTGCTCGCTCAATCCTTGATCGAAGCACAACAGGCATTGATCGCCGCGGATTCGGCAACAGCTTTGAATAAATTTTCATTGGCTCTGTTGTTCGATCCGGGAAATGAAGTTGCACAAATTGGACGGCAGCGAGCAGAGTCTCTGGATGAAGTAAGCAGGCTGTTGAGAGAAGCTGACGATCTGCTTGAAAGCGGTGACCTTGAGCAAGCCCGAACATTGTATCAGCGGGCTCTGGCTCTTGATGGCTATAACAAGCTGGTGCAGGACAAGATCCAAAGCGTTGCTCGACAAATCACCGACAATGAATTCGCCGGCATCATGTCGAGCGGCTACGCCTTATTAGAGAGAGGTGATGCTGAGCAAGCCATTGAAAGATTTCAGCGCGCCGCCAAGCTGGGCGTTAAACAAGACCAAGCACTGGCCGCAATTACACAAACAGAAAATGAAATAGCCAACGCCGAAATTAATAACACAAGAAACTTGATCGCTAGCGCCGAAAATAATGAGCAATGGCAGTTAGCGGTTGATGAATATGACAAGGTACTGGCCATCGATGCCAATCTGTTGTTCGCAATTAATGGCAGGGACTATGCCGAAAAGCGAGCGAGGCTGGATCAGCTTTTGCTAGGGGCTCTCGACAACCCGGAACGGTTTTCCGAAGAATCAGTATTTCAACAGACGCTCGATGTGTATTACACCGGGCGGGCGATTGAGAACCCTGGATCTCGGTTGGTTGCGCAACTGGATGAGCTACAAATATTCCTGGAGAATTCTCAAGTCCCCATAGAGATCCAATTGCGATCAGACAGTCTGACAGATGTCACCTTACTGCGAATTGGAAATTTAGGAAGCTTTGAGCAGACGGTCGTAGCCCTCAAGCCAGGTCTCTATGTAGCAGTAGGAAAGCGCAGCGGCTATCGCGAAGTGCGAGAAGAGTTTACTGTTGGTTTTGGCTTAACGCCAAGTTCAGTGCTTGTTCAATGTGAAGAGCGTATCGTAGCAACTAACAGGCGCTGACAAATGAGCAATCTTGACGATAACAACAAGTTAAATGGGTCAACTGACCCTATTATTCCAATCGACTTTACACCCAATGATGGGAAAAAGGCGGCGGTCGCCTATCAGTTTAGATGGACGCATGCCTTTGTCGCCCTGTTTTTGTTGGTTACCGGGAGCGCCGCATGGTTTGTACTGACAGCAAGGTCAGTGTTTGTTGAAGTGAATCCGATTACAGCGACCATCGCGATCGAAGGCGGCATCAGCTTTCGTTTAGGCCAGCGTTACTTAATTCGCACCGGCTCTTACCAACTAAGCCTGAGCAATGAGGGATATCACGACACCGTAACCCGTCTGTTGGTCAGCGAAGAGCAATCCCAGACACACCCGTTTACCCTGCGAAAATTGCCAGGGATTATCTCCTTTTCATCGGCAGACCTGGTCGATGCCAGAATTCGAATTGACGGCGTGGATTTGGGTCTTACCCCGTTGTCAGACGTTGCCGTGGAAGCGGGCGAGCACCAACTTTCAATTTCCAAGGATCGATACCTTGACTACGGTGAAAGCATCACAATAGAAGGCAGGTCGGTTGTTCAAAGTTATCAGGCTAAATTGGAGCCAGCCTGGGCCACTGTGAGTATAAGCACAACTCCCGGTGGCGCCGATGTGTTAGTCGATGGCGAAGTCGTGGGGACAACTCCCCTTAATGCAGAGATTCTTCAAGGCCGGCGGGATTTTGTGCTCAAACTGGCCGGGCATAAAGCCTGGCAGGAAGAGTTTGATGTTTTTGCCGGAAAGGATTTTTCTGTTCCACTGGTACAATTGGAGCCCGCAGACGGGCTGGTATTTATTCGTTCCAATCCCAGTGCGGCCAGCGTCACCATCGGCGGCGAGTTCAAAGGCCTTACCCCTTTGGAAGTAGCGCTGCCTCCAACCCAGGAACACGAGCTTGTTTTTTTCAAGAATGGTTATCACTCACGCAAAACCTCGCTGCGAACAGAGGCCAATCAGGAACGTGAACTGAACATACAACTGGACCCGGTATTGGCGAAAGTCAGTGTTTTGGCACAGCCGGAGGATGCGGAGCTGTATGTCAATGGAGAGTTCAAGGGAGTGGCAAATCAAACGCTTGAACTCATGGCCGCCAGCCAACAGATTGAGATACGCAAGGCGGGATTCGTACCCTACAGCGCCGAATTTACTTCCCGCCCGGGACTCGATCAGGTGATTCGAGTCACGCTTAAATCTCTTGAACAGTCAAGGCAGGAGCAGATAAAGCCACTGATCACTTCGGCGGCGGGCCAGACTCTGAAATTATTCTATCCAGGCGCATTTACCATGGGCGCTTCGCGCCGCGAAGCGGGTCGACGACCGAATGAAAGCCTGCGTGATATTAAACTCGAGCGACCGTTTTATTTAAGCCTTAAGGAAGTGAGCAACGCAGAATTTCGTCTGTTTAATAGTGAGCATACATCGGGCACGGTACGGGGATTAACTCTGGACAATGAAGCACAGCCAGTAGTACGAGTGACCTGGAATCAGGCCGCGTTGTTTTGTAATTGGTTAAGCGATCAAGAGTCTTTGGCAAATTTCTATGAGGTTGTCGATGGAGAAGTGGTTGGATTCAATCGAGAGTCTATTGGGTATCGATTGCCAACGGAAGCAGAGTGGGCATGGGTAGCTCGAACCGATGGCAGTGGCAGCCAACTTAAATATGCCTGGGGAGAACAACTCCCTCCAACAGAGAATTCCGGTAATTTTGCCGACATAAGCAGTCAGTCTTATCTTGGAGAAGTTCTATTCAACTATAACGATGGCTATCTTGCCACGGCGCCAGTCGCCTCATTCAAGCCCAATCAATACGAAGTTTATGACATGGCGGGAAATGTTGCTGAGTGGGTGCATGATTTTTATGGAGCAGTGGGTTCGATTGGCGGCGTTGAGATTGACCCGCTAGGTCCGAGTGATGGCCAGTTTCACACGATTCGAGGGTCGAGTTGGGCACATGGCTCGATCACTGAATTGCGCCTGTCTTTCCGCGATTTTGGTGAGGAAGTAAGAGATGACGTTGGCTTTAGGGTGGCCCGCTACCTGGAGGAATAAATCAGTGCAGAAGTTAATGGCCGCTATAGCCCTGTGTTTTTGCCAAATTGTCTGGTCGGCGGAGAATCCGCCGCCCGTACAGAAAGCCGATGACGCCGCGGCGGAAGAGATTAATGAGCAAACTGAAAGCGAGCAGGTTTCCGAGCAGGAGCTTATCTTGACAGACATCGAAAAAAGCAACGAAGTGGAAGAAGAAAGTGCAAGCCGATTTATCCCGACAGAGCAGATATCCCAGGATTTGGGCGTCTCTTTTCCGATCGATATTTGACAGATTTTTTGCGTCAGGGCGCTAGTCACATAAGACAATGTAATTAACCCAGGACAATTAGCAGTAGAGTTTCTCTACAAGATTTAGATAAACGAAGGGTGTTTTATGAAGCAAGGTTTGTTGTCGGAAGCGCTGTATCAACTTGGTGCATTGATTATTGCGGTCATTGTAGTTCACGCCGCCTACGTGGCGGTGATAAGACCGAATGCGGAGTTGCTTCAGGAGCAACAAAATGTACAACAACAAGTTGATCCCAACTTTGTGCCTGAACGTTCTCTCTATATCATCATGAAAGATTTCGAGCAGGAGACTTGCATCATTCTGTTGTTGTGGGCTATGTCGATTATTGGCATGAAAATGCAGCAGACCATGAAAGAGCGAGCCTTACTCGCCAGAACATTGATACAGGTGTCTGACGGGATGAGTATCTTGCCTGAGGATGCGAGGAACTACGCCAGACCGGTACAGGCGCTTCCTCTACAAGAGAGAGCCTATCTGTTACCCCGCGCTCTTTTGAATGGATTACATCGCTTTCAAGCTACGCGCAATATTCAAGATGTCGCTACAACGATTAGAGACACCTGCGAAACGGAAGCCGATCGAATGGATACCGAATTAACTATTGTTCGCTATATTGCCTGGGCAATTCCCTCCATTGGTTTTATCGGCACGGTGCGAGGAATTGGAACGGCGCTTGGTCAAGCCTATCAGGCCGTGAGTGGCGACATAGTAGGAGTAACCGTCAGCCTCGGCGTGGCATTCAATTCAACTTACGTGGCATTGGTCGTCAGTATTCTACTGATGTTTCTTTTGCACCAATTGCAGTTGTTACAGGACAGACTGGTATTGGATGCGCAAAATTATTGTGACGAGCGCATGCTTCGGCACTTACAGGTTCCTGAGAAGAGTTCACAGCTATGAGCTTGAAAGTTATCGAGCTAAACGATAACGCCATTCGAGTAGGCGATGAAAGCGGCATTATTCTACAAAGCCCGGGTTTTGCCTTGGCTGTTGGTGATGGGCTTGAATTGGGTGACGCCGCTCAGCAGCAGGCGCGCATTCAACCTACCAACAGCTACAATAAATATTGGCACGAGCTTAGCCTGGAACCGATTTCCCACGGCAATGGTATTCGTCATCAGGCCGATATCGCCTACGCGCATCTCTTGCACCTGGCGCAGCTTGGCAATATTGACGCGGACGTTATTTTCGCCGTGCCTGGAAATTTTACCAGCCAGCAATTGTCGATCCTATTGGGGCTTGCCAAGCAAAGCCCATTTAGCCCGGTCGGGCTGGTGGACTCGGCATTGGCAGCCGCCATTTCGGCTGACTATGGCGACGCGGCAATTTTCGCTGATATTCAATTGCATCAGGTGGTGTTGACGAAATTAGTGACTTTGAATAGTCAACTTAAAACGGATGCGGTGATTCAGGTGCCTGGAGTGGGTAGCCAAAACTTTATGGATTTAATGATGCAATTGGCCACCAGCCTGTTCATTCAGCAGTGTCGATTCAATCCCCAACATGATGCTAAGTCAGAGCAGCAACTGTATAACGCGCTACCCCATTGGCGACGCCAAGACGATGCCAACAAGAGTAGTTTGTTATTGGAACTGAAAGCCAAAAACACGGTGCATACGGCGAAAATGCCGCGCGAAAGTCTGGTCAACAATCTGAGCGGCCACTACAAAAAAATTGCACAACAAATCGCGGCACTTGCTGCAGGAAAAGATATTCAACTATTGATAAGCAGCGAATTGGCGGAGCTCCCTGGCTTTACTGCTTCTTTGGATAACTACAATAAGGTGAAGGTTTTAAGCCCGTGGGCAATAAACGCGGCTTGCCTGAATTATCGCGAACATATAATTCAAGGCGTAGACAAAATACATTTGGTGAATTCGATTCCCGTCGATCGAAGCGCTCGGCAACAAACAGCAGGCGATCGTCTTGCGTCAGCTAAAGCCAGTGCGGCAGCGCTGCCAACCCACGCACTGTTTAAAAACCGGGCAATTGCAATTGATTGTATCGAGATACAGAATAACGAGGGATTAAATGGAGAGACTTCGGCAGTGGATAGTATCGTGTTCTCGCTGGCCAATCTCCCTGTGCAATTGGGCCGCATCGAAAAACAGAACGAAGAAGTCTATCTGGATAGTGGCCAGCAGGAATTTCTGCTGAATCAAACGCGCGTGTGTGGAAGACAGAAATTGAATTTGGGGGATCATATTAAATTTGCTGAGGATTCTGAAGAGATCCGGCTAATACAGGTACGCAACTAATTACAGTTACACAATTAATTATAGCCACACAACTAACTACAGCGACACAACTAATTACAGCGACACAACTAGCACAGGCAGACAATGGCTAGCAAGAGAGCGAAGAAGAGAGAGTTAAATCCACTTAGCCTGGCATTTTTGGATGTCATGTTTTGTGGTTTTGGTGCTGTGATTCTGATTTTCCTTATTCTCGATCACAGCAGCACAATTATCACCACTGACGCCAATGCAGATATAACCGCCGAAGTGAATTTGTTGCAGGAAGAAGTAAGGCTAGGTGAACTTGGTCTTGTGCAGTTACGCAATACGTTTTCTGATGTGAGCTTCGAGGTGGTAACGGCCGAGGGCCTCGCCAGACAAATCCAGCAGCAGCTTGATACATTCCTGGAACAGCTGGCCGCTCTGGAAAATTCCAGTGTAGCGACAGTCGACAGCATTGAGAAGCTGCGAGCCGATGTGAAAGCGCTGGAGGAAGAATTAATGCGCTTGCAAGCCAGCGCCTTCGAGCAGGAAGGGAATAGTGTTCGGCAATTTTTGGGGGATGGAAATCGGCAGTATCTTTCCGGCTTGTTTCTAGGGGGCCAGCGCATACTTGTGCTGGTGGATAGTTCGGCGAGTATGCTGGATAGCACGCTGGTGAATATTATTCGTACCCGCAATATGTCTGATGAGCGCAAACGTGCGGCACCGAAATGGCAACGCGTAGTAAAGATAGTCGATTGGATTAGCACCCAACTGCCGATAACCAGTCGTTACCAAATTTGGAATTTTAGCGATGAAATTGAATCGGTACTTCCTGGCGGACGGGATGACTGGCAAGAAGTCGCCGATCGAGATCAACTCAATGCCGCGATTGAAAACGTTAAACGCCTTGTTCCGGGTAATGGTACGAACATGGAACAGGTATTTCGCGCCGTCGCCAATATGTCGCCAAGACCCGATAATATTTTCCTGATTACCGATGGCCTGCCTACTATTAGTGACAGGGGCTCCAGAGACGCCTTGGTAACCCCCAGGCAGCGATTGGAACTCTATGAAGAGGCGGTGGAGGAGTTACCGCAGGGAATTCCGGTTAACATCTTATTGATGCCCTTGGAAGGGGATCCCAGCGCCGCGGCTGCATTCTGGGAACTCGCTCAATACTCGAAAGGGTCGTTTTTGACACCCTCTAAGGACTGGCCATGAGACGTAGAAGAAGAGAAACAGATTCTTTCTCAGTCGCCTTTTTGGACGTCGCTGCCTGTGGCTTTGGCGCCATGGTAATCCTGCTAATGATTACTAAATCCGGTGAGCCAATTACGATCGAATTCAGTGACCTGAGCCCGGAAGGATCGATCAGTCAGTTGCAGGAAATCTTGTTCGCGACTCGGGGCGAAACAACTGTCCTGAATCGGGATCTTAACGCCAAACAAGAGCAGCTCTCGGCCCTGAAGGATCGTGTTGCCCGGTTGCGCCGGGATTTGGATGAAGCCCAAGGCCAATTTCAGACCTCGAGCCAGCTCTCGGATGAGGTCACCGATGAAGTGGGCCGGCTATCCATTGCCCAGCAGACGATGACCGAGGAAATGCAAAGATTACTGGCTAACAGCTCTACCCCCGAGAACAATGCCATTGGCGGCATACCGGTGGACAGTGAATACATCATTTTTGTTATCGATACCTCCGGCAGCATGTACCAAAACGACAGTTGGGGAAAGATGTTGGGGGTAATCGATGACACCCTGAATGTCTATCCTGAAGTAAAGGGCATCCAAATCATGAATGACATGGGTGACTATATGTTCGACTCCTACCGGGGGCAGTGGATTCCGGATACACCCACCAGACGCAATCAAATTATTTCTACCCTGCGAACCTGGAACCCGTTCAGCAATAGTAGCCCTGTAGAAGGGGTGACACGGGCAATAAGTACCTTCTATGCCCCGGACAAGAAAATAAGCATTTATGTACTCGGTGATGATTTTCTCCCGAGCGGGTCTATTGAAGAGGTATTGCGCACAATAGATCGGATTAATGTGGAAGATGAGAACGGAGATCGGCTGGTACGTATTCACGGCATAGGTTTTCCGACCATATTTGCTGGCCCATCGCAGTTTCGGCAGAGTGTTTATCGATATTCGACATTAATGCGTGAGATGACACAGCGAAATGGTGGTACATTTGTAGGTCTGAACGATTTTCGATAAAACTCCCGGTCAAGATCAGGGGCGAGGCAAGGGCTGAAATGCGTGTAAAAACCACAGAGAAAGCAAGGCAATATCGAAAGGTATTGTTGTTGTTTGCGGTTTTGCTGTTAACAGGCTGTGGTGTAAGCCGTGTAGTCATCGAAGGTAGTTTCCCGACGCCGAATGTTAGCAAACTGCCACTCACGATAGCGGTCTATTATGATCCCGCACTGAGAGATTACGCCTACATAGAGTATTCGGAAACCGGGCGGGAAGAATTCAATATAGAAAGCGGTGAGTCCCATATCCAGCTTTTTAATGCCATGCTGCCAGCCATGTTTGATAAAGTGGTGATTATTGAATCCATGGAGGAAGCTAAGATCCGCGGCGTCGATGCAATTTTCGCCCCGGCCATCGAGGAATTTCAACTGGCTCTACCTGCAAAGACAAAATTGGATGTCTTTGAAATCTGGATTAAGTACAACATGCGACTACTCACCGCGGAAGGAGACTATATCGCTGATTGGGTACTTACTTCCTATGGCAAGACCCCGCAGGAGTCCATGCGTTCAGCCGAAGCGGCTATTAATGCGGCGGCTGTGGTTGCCTTGCGCGATCTGGCTTCGAGCTTTTCCCTCAGCTTCTCCCAGGTTCCAGAAGTGCGAGATTGGTTGGATAGCATTTAGCACACTGTGCGTGGCACATGAGGCCTAATATGGAATTAGTACGCGATGAAATTAAACCGCTCACGGTCAGTATCTTTCTGCTGCTCTTGGCGGCGCTGTCCTCTTGTACCAGCACTACTGTCGACGAATTTCGTCAGGGTGAAACGGGCATAGAGAGCGACCAGTCGATTGTCATACTGGGTCGACGCCAGGCAAGCGACTACGAAACGCGCTCTGAATTTGTAAGCTGTGTGGGTGATCGCATGACCAGGGGAGAGAATCCGATTAATATTGTCCCCGAACAAGAGTTCGTTGACGCGATGTTCCCCTGGTTTGAGCCACGAACCGCACCGCTTCGCACCAGTGACCTGGAGCGTTTGATGGCGGAAGAAGTAGTCGCAGAGAAAATGGCCGAGTTTGGCATTCGCTATATGGTTTGGCTGGATGGATTCACAGAAACCACCGACAGAAGTGGTTCTATATCCTGCGCCGTCGGACCTGGCGGAGCAGGCTGTTTCGGCTTTGGTTCCTGGGAAGACGATGCAAATTTTGATGCCAGAGTTTGGGATGTGGGAACACAAACTAATGTGGGCACTATAAGCACCGATGCAACAGGCCAGTCTTATCTGCCTGCATTGATCATCCCAATCCCACTAATCGCGCGCGTTGAAGCCAACGCTTGTCTACGCCTGGCGAATCAACTCAAAGAATTTGTAAATGGAAGTTAGCAAGGTGAATGTTGGCTATCAAAGAAAGATAGGTGGCACTATGAATAGACTGAGAAATTTAAACTTGGCTATTTCATCAACAATTGTTTTGCGGCTAAAGAATAGTATACCGCTAAAGAATAGTATCAAGTTCAAAAAAGCAGCCGCTGTAATTCTCTCCCTCTTTATTCTGAGTAGTGTTTCGTCTTGTGCAATAAATCCTGCGACAGGAGGTGCCAATCTGGTCTTGATGACTCAGGCCAAGGAGAAGGAAATTGGCCTGGAGGAGCACGAGAAAGTTTTGGCCAGCATGGGGCTTTTCGAAGATGAAGATTTGCTTGCCTATGTAACCAAGGTGGGCAACAAAGTTGCCAAGGTCAGTCATCGACCGAACCTCGAATACACGTTTACCATTATCGATAGCCCGGAGATTAATGCGTTCGCCTTACCCGGCGGATATGTTTACGTTAATCGAGGAATTCTTACCTTCATGAACTCCGAAGCAGAATTAGCGGCTGTTATTGCCCATGAGATTGGTCACATAACTGCAAGGCATGCAGTCCAGCAGCAGGCCAGGGGGAAAATCGCCCAGACCGCCGCAACTGTTGGTGGTTTTGTGACGGCGGTAGCGACCGGAAGTGGGTACGTAGGATCGCAGATAAGCGAAGTCGCTTCTATCTGGGCGCAGACCAGCTTAAGTGGTTTCGGCCGTGAAGCCGAACTTGAGGCCGATAGCCTGGCCGCCGAATATCTAGTGAACGCAGGTTACGATCCGGCGGCAATGATCGAAGTAATTACAGTGTTAAAGAATCAAGAAGACTTCAATAAGAAAATCGCCAATAACAGCGGTGGTTATCACGGACTATTTGCTACCCATCCAAGAAATGATACGCGCTTACAGCAAGCAATCGCCGCCGTCGGAAACATAACGGACAATCAAATTACCGAGACAGACGACACCGCGTTTCGCGAGAACGTCGACGGTCTGATTGTAGGTCGGAGTCATCAATCGCAATCCAATGAGACTCGAAATAGATACTATCAAAACTTGTTGGGCTATACCCTGGTATTTCCTGATGAGTGGGAGATTTCCGAGACCACTACTACAGTGACAGCATCGAAGGCTTCCGTAGGGTCAGTCAAGATAGAGGTCCAGCGCATACAAGACAATATAGAGCCACGTATCTTCATTAAAGATAAAATGGGAATTGAGAATTTGCAGAAATCGGAAGCGCTTGCTCAATATCGATTGATAGGACATACCGGTATTTCCAAGTCTGTGCAAAGCGGGAATCAGGAAAGAGTTGCCGTAATCTATTTTGGGCCAAGGGTTTTTATTATTCGTGGCGAAATTCTGGACCCCGGCAGGATTGATGAAATCGATGCCGAGCTATTGGCATCCGTTCGCACATTTCGGGCAATTCAGCAGGGAGAGGCTTTCTCTGGAAATGAGGCCAAGATAAAATTCGTGCAAGCCAGCGAGTTCTTTGATTTTAGTGTCGTGGCCCGTTCCAGTAGAATTGCTAACTATCCCGAGGAAACACTACGTTTGCTCAATGGTTATTATCCTAGTGGAAACCCGGAAGTGGGCGAATGGATTAAGTTGATTGAATAACGACTGTTTGTTCGCGCCTGCTATTTTTCCCTAAGCCTGTCTGATATCTCATTCCATCATTAAAATACAGAGTGAGCGTTGTCTCACTTTCTAACAGAATATGCTTGCAAGAGTATGTTTTTACCCGGCACAGGGTTAAACTGGCGAACCTGGTAAATTCGCATCCACACAGATTTCGGCTTACAGACTACTCAGATGACAGCAACGGAAGAACGTCAAAAGAACACGCGCAAAAAAAATTCCTTGCTGGATTTAGGAGATTTTTTACAGGGCTTGTTGAGTGATGAACGTATCAATCAAGAAGATTATGACTATGTGGTTGCTAATCGTCGCTCCCTGGAAGATCGTGACAAGCACATCCTCCACTATCTTGCAGACCTCGAACTGGAAGATCGTAAAGCCGAAGGTCGTAAATTCGATATTGAAAGCCTGACTATGGCGCTTAGTACGCAAAGCGGCCAGGATTACTATCGAATTGATCCTCTAAAAATAGATTCAGCTGCAGTCACAGAAGTAATGTCCTTAGCCTTTACTCAGCGGCACCATATTTTGGCTGTAGAAGTAACTCCGTATCAGGTAACAATAGCTAGCGCTGAGCCCTATATCGACTCTTGGGAAACTGATTTGGGGCATGTACTAAAGAAGAAAATTAATCGAGTCGTTTCCAATCCGGTAGAAATTAAGCGGTTAACAACTGATCTGTATAGTTTGTCCAGCTCAATTAGTAGTGCAACCTTGGGCGGTCCGCAGAAGAAAGGTATAGGCAATCTGGAGCAGATGTTAGAGCTGGGTCCGATGAAGGAACCGGAAGCCAATGACCAACACATCGTAAAAGTGGTTGACTGGTTGCTACAGTACGCCTTCGAACAAAGAGCCAGCGACATTCACATTGAACCGCGCCGAGAAAAGGGCAATGTCAGGTTTAGAATTGACGGAATTTTGTACACCGTTTACGCGTTGCCTATGCAAGTTTTGGCGGCGGTTACCAGCCGTCTTAAAATTCTTGGCAGGATGGATGTGACTGAAAAACGCAAGCCACAGGACGGCCGAATCAAAACAAAAAGCGCAAATGGCAATGAAGTTGAATTGCGACTCTCTACTTTGCCAACTGCTTTTGGCGAAAAATTGGTAATGCGCATTTTCGACCCAGAAGCATTGTTAAAACCTTTTCAAGAACTGGGATTAGTTAGTGATGACCTAAATCGATGGCAAGACATCATTAAGAATAATAATGGAATTGTTATCATTACCGGACCAACGGGAAGTGGTAAAACAACAACGCTCTATTCGACTCTGAAGATGTTGGCCAGCGAGGAAGTAAATGTCTGTACCATTGAAGATCCTATTGAGATGGTGGAAGATAGTTTTAATCAAATGCAGGTGCAGGAAAATATTAATCTGAATTTCGCTGATGGCGTTAAGGCCTTGCTGCGGCAAGATCCCGACATAATTATGATCGGTGAGATTCGGGATCTGGCAACAGCCGAGATGGCAATTCAAGCCGCCCTTACGGGACATCTGGTATTTACTACTCTGCATACCAATGATGCCCCGTCAGCGATAACCCGACTGCTGGAATTGGGAGTCCCTTCCTATTTGATCAAGGCGACAGTAATCGGCATCATGGCACAACGTCTGGTTCGAGTCTTATGCCCTCATTGCAAGCAGCAGACTGACGTAGATGCCGAGGTATGGGAGGCCCTTACCAAACCCTGGAAAGTCAAATTACCGAACAAAGCGGCCGAGGCGACTGGATGTCTGGAATGCCGGGAAACCGGCTTCAAGGGCAGAGAAGGAATCTACGAAGTTATGCCTCTAACCGAGGCTCTGCAATCATTGGTAGATAATAAGTCGGATCTCCCGGCTCTGCGAAAACAAGCTTACAAGGAAGGCATGCTGAGTTTGCGTCTAAGCGGAGCACAAAAAGTGGCGGCAGGCTTGACCACCGTTAAAGAGATATTACGCGTTACGCCAGATAACAAAAATTAGACAGCGGCAGTCGCGATTTTCCCGCTATGGCCAACTAGATTGATTTAGTAGAATAGAGATCGACACCCATTCCAGGCCATCTCAAGCTTATGAAACACGTGCAGCAAGCTAGCCAAGAAAATATTCTGGTGATTGGTCCCTCATGGGTCGGGGATATGGTAATGGCTCAGTCGCTATTTATGCAACTAAAGAAGGATTACAAGAACAGCCGACTATCCGTAATGGCGCCAGAATGGACACGACCTCTTCTTGATCGAATGCCCGAGGTTGAGAGCAGTATCGGTTTGCCTCTGAGAAGGGGAAAACTGAACTTCCTGGCCCGCCGTGCGTTAGGAAAGTCGCTAAAAGCTGAAAATTTCACCAGAGCCATTGTGCTGCCAAACTCTTTCAAATCGGCTCTGATTCCATTCTATGCTGATATTCCGCGACGGATCGCCTGGCGTGGTGAATGGCGAAATTTGCTATTGACGGATTTTGGGAAACTGAATAAGGAAAAATTCCCTTTGATGGTTCAGCGTTTTGCGGCACTGGCTGATCCTGGTTTTGAAGAGCCATTGCGGGCGATAGCGAAGCCCCGATTACATAGCGACCCGGTAACAGTGGCGGCCACTCTAGAGCAATTCGAGTTACAGCGCAGCGGGAAAATATTGGCCATATGTCCCGGGGCTGAATTCGGCAAGGCTAAACAGTGGCCTGCGGCGCACTATGCATCTGCCTGCAATTCGTTGATTGCAGAGGGGTGGAAGGTTTGGATTTTTGGCTCATCGAACGATAAAGCAATTGCCCAGGCGATTTTGGCTGATATTGAACCAGTGCATCGGAAAAGCTGTGTTAGCCTAGCAGGAAGGACGAGCCTGGCTCAGGCAATTGATATTATGTCGGCGACAGATGCCGCTATTTCAAATGATTCGGGATTAATGCATATAGCGGCCGCACTTGATAAGCCGGTGGTTGCGCTTTATGGTTCAACCTCACCAGACTTTACCCCGCCTTTGGCCGACCGGGTAAGATTGCTTGCTACTGACATTGAATGCAGGCCCTGTTTCAAGCGGGATTGCCCCTACGGGCATCTAAGATGTTTGACCGAGCTGGAGCCAGTCAGAGCCGTTACGGCCATTCATGAATTAACTGCCACTGAGCAGGAATAAAGGACTTTTTTTGCGAGTACTCATAGTTAAAGTATCGTCATTGGGAGATATTATCCATACGCTCCCCGCCGTGACTGATGCCCATCATGCACGCAAGGATATCGTGTTTGACTGGGTGGTCGAAGAGAACTTCGTAGAGGTGCCTGGCTGGCATCCGGCGGTAGAAAATGTCATCCCTATTGCGATGAGGCGCTGGCGCAGGAATATCATAAAAACCTACTTGAATCACGAATTCCGCACCTTTAGGCAATTGTTGCAAGGAGTGCACTATGATCTGGTGATTGATGCTCAGGGCTTGATCAAGAGCGGAATCATCAGCCGCTTGTCCAAAGGACTAACAATTGGTTTGAGTAACAGAACCATCAGAGAGCCGATGGCAACGCTATTCTATAACAAGGTGTATTCAGTACCCTGGACCGAGCACGCTGTCGACAGAGTTCGCCAATTATTCGCCAGAGCCCTTCAATACGAATACGACAAGGACCGGATTGATTACGGAATCGATGTCGACAGAATTCATGATGACCGTAAGGAAAGTGAGAAAGACGAATACGACAAAGGAAGAATAAAGAGCGCAGAGAAGAAAGTAATTTTTCTTCACGGAACCACTTGGAGTACCAAGCATTGGCCGCAACACTATTGGCGTCAGCTCGCACAGATAGCGACAAATTCGGGATATCAGGTGTTATTACCCTGGGGGAATGTTGAAGAAAAGCAAAGGGCAGAATTTATTGCGGCGGATAACGCGATGGTGAGAGTGCTCGATAAACAGTCGCTTTCGGGTCTGGCTAAATATATACAGCAGTCAAGGGGAGTTATTTCGGTAGACACGGGATTGGGTCATCTTGCAGCCGCATTGGCAAAGCCCGCGGTTTCTCTCTATGGCCCGACAAACCCGGATCTTTCTGGAACTTTCGGAGATAAGCAATTACACCTGAATTCAAATCTAAATTGTGCGCCCTGCGTTAAGAAATTCTGTAGTTATTCCGGGCCAGGCATTACGGATGAATATGAAGGTAAGTCATTTGCGGTTACTCCGCCTTGTTTTTCATCTCACAAACCGGAGATGGTCTGGCAGCAGTTTGAAAAACTACTAGAAGAATAGCAATTCGACATGAAGATGAGTTTTCTTATTTATTCTTATTTCCCCTATGGTGGGCAGCAGCGTGATTTTCTTCGTATCGTCGAAGAATGTTTGAGCCGCGGGCATGATATTGATGTCTATACTCTGGCTTGGCAGGGCGAGGTACCGGCGAAGTTAAATGTGATAATTGTTCCAGTCAAAGCGCATCGTAGAATTAAACTCTATCAACGCTTTACCGAATGGGTAGAGAAAGCGCTTTCCCGGCAGCTCCCGCAAAAGGTCATCGGATTCAACAAGATGCCACTGTTAGACATCTATTTTGCAGCCGACCCCTGTTTCGCTGAGAAGGCGGAAACGCAACGTGCCGCGTATTATAAGTACACCCCCAGATATCGACATTTCAAGCACTATGAAGAAGCGGTGTTTGATGGCAATGGGAAAACAGAAGTACTTATTCTTTCGCCGCAACAACGTAAGGCTTTTAGCAAATACTATCCAAAATGTTCAAGCCGATTGCATGAAGTCCCCCCAGGCATATCACCCGATAGAAGGGTGACAGACCGCGATGAGGTAATGGGCAGAGATTTTCGAGCGGAGTTCAAAATCGACGATGAGCAAATATTGCTGCTGCAAATAGGGTCCGGATTTCGTGTGAAGGGAGTCGATCGATCGTTGCGGGCGATTGCCGCCTTACCCGATGAGATGCGAAACCGTTGCCACTTTATGTTGGTTGGCCAGGATAAGCCGGGCCGCTTCAGCAAGATGGCCAGACAACTTGGAATAGATGATCGGTTTTCAATTTTTCAAGGCAGAGATGATATTCCTCGTTTCTTGGCGGGGGCCGACCTCTTGTTACATCCGGCATACGTTGAAAGCGCGGGCTATGTATTATTGGAGGCAACAATTGCCGGACTCCCGGTGTTGACGACGGCCAGCTGCGGTTACTCATTTCATATCGAAGCAGCGGGTTCGGGCGAGGTATGCAGTGAGCCCTTTGATCAGCTTGAGTTAAACCGGCGGCTAATCACCATGATCGAACGGCTGGATACCGCGAGCTGGTCAGCAAGCGGTCTGGAATACGGGAAGAAGGATGAGCTGTATTCTCTGCCAAAAGTGGCGGCCGATATGATCGAGCAATTTGCTTCGAAAACGGACCGGGGATAAGCCTTTGTCGACGCTCTACCTAAATGAAGAGTTCCGTAGAATTTTTCAGGGTGCCGATCCATTTGAGAAATTACGTTCTATGGAAGGCACCGTATACCGCGAAGTAAAGGGAAGGAGAACACTGCAATTCAATCTTGATGGCCGAAGTTATTTCGTAAAGATGCACTTTGGTATCGGCTGGCGGGAAGTGTTCAAAAATTTTTTACAACTGCGAATGCCGATACTGGGAGCAGAAAATGAGCGGTGCGCCATCGCCAAGCTGGAAGCATTAGGCGTGGCGACGATGAAATTGGTTGCCTACGGCAACCGAGGATGGAACCCGGCTAATAGACAATCGTTTATTGTCACCGAGGATTTGTCGCCGAGTATAAGTCTGGAAGATTATTGCAAAGACTGGGGACAGGTGAAGCCGAAGTTCCAGGAGAAAAAGCAACTTATCGAAAAGATTGCTCAGCTCGCGCGCACGCTGCATAAAGGAGGGGTCTGTCACCGTGATTTTTATCTCTGTCATTTTCTGCTTCGGCGGGAACAGAGTGGTATTTGCGCCGTGCCGGCAATCGATGAAGAGCCGAAATTGTCGTTGATAGACCTTCACAGAGTGCTTATAAAGCAGAATCTCGGTACCCGCTGGATGGTGAAAGATATCGCGGGTTTGTACTATTCGGCGATGCAGTCAGGATTGACGCAGCGAGATCTTCTGCGCTTCATCAGGTGCTATAACGGACTCGATTTGCGCCATTGTTTAACAGGGAAAGCAGGTTTTTGGAAAGCCGTCGATAAGCGTGCCCGCGCGATGTCCCTAAAATTAGGTCCAGCAAGTTGAGCATCATGAAATCCTTGTCTTGCGCCAATTTAATTTCAATGGGACGACACATCCCCACGCCATTTCATTTATCTCTTGCCGAAGGTCAACAGGCGCTTGATATAGAGTCCATTCTTCGAATTGTGCCAGGCCGGCGCCTGGTCGCCTTGGCACGTTGGCAGGACAGGTTGGTCATCGTAAAATTATTTTTCCACGCTAGGCATTGGGAACGCAAACTACGGAGCGATCTGAGCGGAATCAATTTTCTTACGCAATCGAAGCTACCTACGCCCAAAGTTCTACTACAAACAACAACCGAGGATGGAAGCGGCGGCGTTCTGATTATAGAGTATTTACAGCAGGGCAAGAGTCTGAATGTATTATTCGATGAGGCTACCAGCGAGGCCGAATTGGAAGCAGGGATGAATTTGGCGATTAAAACTATTGCTCTATGCCATCGAGCCGGTCTATGGCAAAAGGACATTCATCTGGATAACTTTATGCTTGCAGATGGGAAGGTCTATTTGCTCGATGGGGGCGATATTCAGCGAGAGCAAGGAAAGCTCGACAGCAAAACCAGAATGCAAAACCTGGCCTTGTTTGTGGCACAGTTCCCGGCCGTTTTCGATGGAAAAGCCCCCTCTCTCTTGCAGGAATATCGGCAGCATGTAGCCGTAGCAAGTGAGGTCGAGGGAACGGAATTCAAGACTCAAATTAGACAGGCTCGCAAGCTAAGGCTAGCCAAATTCGAGCGCAAATTATTTCGCTCCACCACGGCGAATAAAAGAGGACGGTCCTCGGATAAATTTTGTGTTTACGATCGATCTATTCATTCTTCGGAGCTGGAACGATTTATCCAGCACCCAGATAGCTTCATAAGACAGGATAAATTGCTCAAACAGGGAAATTCATCGACCGTTGCCCTGGTGGAAATTGATGGTCGCGTATTCGTATTGAAGCGGTACAATATCAAGAGTTTCTGGCACGGTCTGTCGAGAATGCTGCGCCCTAGCCGGGCCCATCACTCTTGGCGGAATGCCTCGGTATTGGAAATGTTGGGGGTAGCAACACCACATCCCTACCTGTTTCTCGAGGAGCGCGTATTCTGGATCTTTCGATGCAGAGCCTATTTCCTGTGTGAGCACATCCATGAGCAGGATATGGGCACGCAGTGGGGAAAGGAGAGCGGAAGCGGGGCAGCGGATGAGAGCACAGGCATCGATAGCATCGGGGAGGTGGTTACGCTGTTTCGCCAATTCTTGCGGCTAATGAGCGACTACCGTATTAGTCACGGTGATATGAAGGCAACAAATTTCATTATTCACGATAAACGGCTTTACGTGTTGGATCTCGATGCAATGCGGCGTCATCAGTCCAGAAAAGTATTTGCTCAGAAATTCAGTGCAGATCTGGCAAGATTCCGAAAGAATTGGTTAGATAGCCCATTAGGGCTGCCGGTGGATCTGATGATACAAGAAATACAACTACTCCAGGCTGATTAAGACTATGGCAAGCGTAACTCTGGGATTATCCGGGGCAACAGGGCACGACCCCGCGGCAGCACTGTTTATCGACGGAGAGCTGGTAGCGGCAGTTGAAGAAGAGCGATTTCTGCGGCGCAAACACGCGAAGGGTGAGCCTGCGCTGCACGCCGCCAGAGCCTGCATGCAAATCGCAGGCATAAAACCCTCTGAGGTTAATCAGGTCGCAATTCCCTATGCGCCGGCGACGCTATTTAGCAAAGCGCGGTGGCACTATGCCTATCGACATTGGTACGCGCCCGATCGCGCGATCGACAGCCTGCTCAACGGGAATCGCCGTTACCGAAGGTATCTGAGTGAGTTCAAGCAGTTTTTGGATAGACTTCAAATCCCTGCGGACAAGGTCAAGATTGTTCCTGTCGAACATCAGCTCGCTCATGCCAGCAGTTGCTACCATTTAAATGAATCACCGGGTAGAACGGCCATTTTTTGCAACGACTCGAAAGGGGAGTATTCAAATATATTTCTCGGCTATGGAGAGAACGGGAAAATTGTTCGTATCAAGGAATTCTACAATCCAGATTCACTTTGTGGCATGTACGCGGCACTAACCGACTATCTTGGTTTCGAAACACTGAATGGTGAGTTTAAGGTAATGGCAATTGCGCCCTTTGGTGATCCAGACAAATACGATTTGTCATCCCTGGCTTCTTTCGATGGCAAGAAATTCAAGGTCAATAACAAGTTGATTGGCACCGTTGGCTTGCGCCGTTACAAGGCGAAATCAAAAGGCCATTACTTTTCCAAGAAGCTGGTAGATATGCTTGGTCCGCGCAGAATGGGAAACCTGTTTGATGATCCCTATGTGCACTATGCGGCGGCGGTTCAGAAACTGTATGAGGATCTGGCAGTGAAAATGGTCGAGCATTATCTTTCGGATATTTTGCAAGAAACCGGCCGGCTCGCCATTGCCGGCACTGGCAGTATGAATATCCGGCTTAATCAGCGATTGTCATCGTTGCCAATGGTGAATGAACTGATAGTGCATCCGGCCTGCAGTGACTCAGGGACGGCAATCGGTGCCGCCGCGTATGCAATCCGGCGCAGCGGAACTAAAATCAGTCCAGTGGAAAATATGTTCTATGGCCCCTCTTATACCACGGCACAGTGCATAAACGCCTGTAAAGCCAATAGAGAGAAGCCGGCGTGGGAAGTACTGGACGACCCCCATGCAAGGGCGGCACAATTGCTCGCCGAGGGACATCTTCTGGCCTGGTTTCGAGGCAGAATGGAGTTTGGCGCGAGAGCACTGGGCAACAGAAGTATTCTTGCAAACCCGACACAAGAAGATGTCACAACAAAATTGAATCAGCAGGTAAAATTCAGAGAAACCTGGAGGCCCTACTCGGCCAGTGTATTGGACTCAGTGGCAGACGAATTCATCGAAGGGCAAGCAAGAGACAAATATATGTGTCTCAGCATCCCGGTAAGCGATGAGTGGCGGGAAAAATATCCTGCGATTATTGACTACGATGGAAGCACCAATCTACAAATTGTCGATGCCCAGAGCTGTCCCGACTTCTATCGCCTGCTGAAATGTTTCCAGCAGCAAACAGGCCATGGTCTGTTAATCAATACGACGCTAAAACGACCCGGTGAGGCGCTGGTCTGCTCCCCAGAGGATGCGGTTGCTATGTTTCTTGGTGCTGATCTGGATTATCTGATAATGGAAGATGTTCTCGTTACTCGGCGCGAGGAGCCGGAAACCTGGTAACCGAATTTTTTAGGGGTTGACGCGTCGATATATCGCAATCCGCTGATTTTTCCTGCCAGGAAATTCTGTTTGTAGTTCGATATAGGGAGTGATGGAGGCTCTGGCAAGCAATTGTTCCATTTCATAATACATTTCTACTGCGATTGTATCTCCTACAGCACTCGACAGAATCTGCTCCTCGGTAAGATATCTCAATACAAGATCATAGTCTTCTACCTTGCCACTGAAGTAGGCAATAGCGTGGTTGTTGCTTACAAGCCCGCTGGAGTCATCGGTGTTTTCGGCTAACCATTCGATAGAATCAAATACATGGTCTTTGCTTTCTCCAAAACTATAGTAGGCATCAATTGTGCAGTAGGTGAAGAACAGCGTTAGCAAAATATGCGCGGCCTTTAGCTTGCTTGCTTCTGCGCCTTGCAGAAGTTGCGCCAGTATTAGCGGCACGAAGATGGCCAGCAGTATGCAAAACAGCATCGCGTAGCGGCTAGAGAGAAAGCGCGTAATATAGAGAAAGGCAAAAAGAATTGCCGCGTTCACTAATAGGTAGGCCATCATCGGGATAGCAACTTCGCGGCCAAGCCGAAGCGTTTTCTTGAAAAATCCGAGCAATAAAATTATTAGATAAGGCCCGCCAATGGCAGTAAATAGATTGGCGAGAAGAATTGCAAGAAAGCCTGCGGCCATAAAAATGGTAATATATTCCTTCGAGTACGCGGCCGCATGTTCGTTAAATAGGACTCCAGCAAGCTCAGAGAGACGGGCCTCATCGGGACTGAAAGTATTGCGGATAAAAGGTTCGTAGACTGAAACAAATCTAACAAACAGATTAGGGATATCTATGCCCAGGATGCCCAGTAGAACAATTCCAAGAACAGAGGCGGCGAAGACAATTCCAATTAATGTGAAGAAGAGACGCCTGCGTAGTCTCCACTCATAGCGCGCGTCGAGCAATAAGGCGAATGGTGTAATAAGCAAATAAGCGATTGCTTCGACGCGAAACGTGGTGGCAATTAGTAGCGAGCCGCAGAAGGCGAGGGCATTCTTGATCGAGTGTGATCTGGCAAATTGCAGATATTGCCAAAGAGCCAGAATAGAAAATGCCCAAAATCCGACGTCGCGAATAATGCGGTAGCGATACTCATTCAGCTGCGGGTAGAGCAAAATACTGACAACAGCGAGGAAAAGCACAGTTTTGGAATCATCAATTTCTTTGACAATACTTACAAAGCCATAAACCAATATGGCGTACAGTAGTGCGTTGATGAAAAGACCCGCCGTAAGCAGATCAATTCCGATTGAGCTCACCAGGCCAATTAGCACAGAGTAGCTAGCCCATTCATAGTGCTGATAGGCGGCAGCAAAGCCGTCACTGAGAAATACTTCGGCCGTTTTTACATAGGTATAGGCATCATCATTAGGGGTGTCTGGAAAGGCGAGGGTAAAAGCCGAGATCAACAGGCTGGCTATAACAGCATAGATTCGTATATCGAGTTGGCGCCAGTTGCTATTCACTATTTCTTATTCGCTGCGGCTAAATTGAATTCGGGGCTTCGAAGCAAGCGTTTCGAAACGATTTTTTGCAAACCAGGTTCTGGAAAACCATGTTCTTGAAAACTAATGCCATGAACGCTAATACGGTCGTGCATTTCTACCGGCCGCCTGTGTTTTGAAACGCTTGTGCAACCACAAATATTGATCAGGTTGCTTTCTTATAGCCGCCTCGATAAGTCTATTGATTGCGGTCGCGTCGGTTTCGTCATCCCCGCTGGGGTAAGCTTCCAAAGCCGGGCTGAAGGCCAGATGATAACCCGAGTTGTCTTCATTGCGATAATGGCTGAAGAACACTACCGCTGAATTATTAACTTTAGCAAATCGGCTGGTTGCGGTAATAGTCGCTGCCTGATTACCAAAGAACGGGACGAAGACCGAGTACTTCGCTCCATAATCCTGATCGGGCGCATACCAGAGGATGCGGCCTGCCTTCAGGCTTCGCATTGCCCCGCGTACATCTTTTCGATCGAAAACATTGGCATAGTGCCGCTTTCTGCCACGGAACATGGCTGCCTGAAACAAGGGGTTTTTATTGGGCCTGTAGGTGACATCCATTTGTTGAAACAGGCTGAGCAGAAAGCCGCCGAATTCCAGGGTAGTGAAGTGAGCACACAATAACAATACTCCCCTGCCTTCAGCAAGCGCTGCCTCCAGGTTCTCCATGCCTGAAACCGTCGTACGATGCCTATAGTCTTCCGGGTCTCGAAACCAGGAGATGGCGACCTCGATCAGCCCTATACCGTTGGAGATGAAGGTCTTTTTTACCAGTTGTCTGCGCTGTTCCTCGCCAAGCTCTGGAAAACAGAGACGCAGATTAACCTCGCATACGTGTCGTCGCGCTCGGGCAAAATTGAAGGTCAACAGACCCAGCAACTGACCGATACGAATTTGCACGGGAAAAGGCAGCTGAGCAACGCTCCACATCAGTGCCAGAGCAAGCCAGGTCGGCCAATAGCGCGGCGCGATAAATTGGCGTAAGGGGGTGGTCTTTTTTGAATCTTCAGGCACAGGATAAGCCAGCCAGGGTCATATTAGTCTGTAAACCATGGATTAATGAACGATAGTGGCGCGAATTGTAGCAGAAGGATTGACGAACATCAGTCCGGGCTTTCACCGCCGCTGCAACGGTGAAAAAGCGAGATAATGCATGATGATGTGGGATATATTGCGAGTAATCACCCGTTTGCAGGAAAAAACAGCAGAAACTCCCTGCAAAGCGCCTATTTGTCCGGCCTGTCCGGCCTGTCCGGCCTGTCCGGCTTGTAACCATGTGATATGATCGCCGCCAGCCTTGGTAGAAGTAGGCCATTGGCAATTGAGAAGAATTAATGGAGGAGAATAGATGAAACTGGAGATGCCTCCCTTTCAACGGGCTAAACTCTTGGTCGTTGGGGACGTAATGCTGGATCGTTATTGGCACGGCGCGGCGTCTCGTATTTCGCCGGAAGCTCCGGTTCCGGTGATCAGGGTTGGCCATCAGGAAGATCGGCCCGGTGGTGCCGGCAACGTGGCGTTAAATATTGCTGTACTGGGGGCCGCAGCCACCCTGGTCGGCCTGGTTGGTAAGGATGATAACGCCAATGATCTGGAGTCCCGGCTCACCGCCGCAGGGGTGTACTGTGAATTTCTCCGTTCGGCAGACAAGCCTACGATTACCAAGCTGCGGATACTCAGTCAGCACCAACAATTGATCCGCCTGGACTTCGAACAAAATTTCGACAGCGATGACGTCGCTGACTTGCAGAACAAAGTGCTGTCATTGATTTCGGGTGCGCAAGTATTAGTACTCTCTGACTATGCGAAGGGGGCATTGCAGAATGTTTCAGAGCTCATTGAGTTAGGAAGAAAACAGAATATTCCGGTCATTGTTGACCCGAAAGGGACAGACTTTGGAAAATATCGTGGTGCCACGCTGATCACTCCAAATCTGACTGAGTTTGAATCGGTGGTTGGTCATTGTGCCAATGAAGATGAATTGGTCAGCAAGGGTCGTCGCGTACTCAGCGATCTTAACTTGCAGGCTATGCTGATTACGCGTGGAGAGCACGGCATGACGCTTATCCGACCTGACGCCCCCGAGCTGCATTTGCCAGCCAGAGCACAGGAAGTATTTGATGTTACCGGCGCAGGAGATACAGTAATTTCAGTTTTGGCGGCCGCCCTGGCGGCGGGCGATACTCTGGCGGATGCAACAGCACTTGCAAACGTCGCTGCAGGTCTGGTGGTAGGCAAGTTGGGTACGGCGGCTATAAGTGGTCCAGAATTACGCCGCGCAATTCTTTCGGAGCAGGGTTCAGGCCGTGGCGTGATGAGCGCCGAACAACTTCAAATTGCCGTACAGGATGCAAAAGCGCATGGCGAAAAAATTGTTTTTACCAATGGCTGTTTTGATATTATTCACGCCGGTCATGTAGGTTACCTCACACAAGCCAAAAAATTAGGCGACAGACTCGTTGTCGCCATCAACAACGATGAATCGGTGACTAAGCTTAAGGGAGCAGGTCGCCCAATTAATCCGGTGGAGAGACGCATGGCAGTTCTTGCTGGTCTTGAGGCGGTTGACTGGGTGGTCAGTTTTTCCCAAGATACGCCCGAGGCACTACTGGAGTCGCTGCAGCCTGATGTTTTGGTAAAAGGCGGAGATTATTCGTTGGATCAGGTTGTCGGCGGTGAGTATGTACAATCTTACGGTGGGGAAGTAAAAGCGCTGGAATTTCTCGACGATTGTTCAACTTCAGCAATCGTGGAAAAAATGAAAGAAGTTGGAGAATAGGCGTAGTCAGGAGAACGTTGGTCTAGCTGTTCATTAGAAAATTTCTCTCTTTAGGGATTTTTCTCGATTCACCTTTACAGAACCGATTTAACATTTTCCTGCAGATGAGCCGGATTTATCGTTCCGACTATAACGCTACTTACTCCGTCTCGGGATAAGGCGAAGCGCAAATTATTTTCAGTTGAATTATTCAGACCATTGCAATCGTGGCCGCTATTCAACGCCTTCTTAATCAACACTCCCTTATTAAGGCTTTGGGCGTAATCAATAACTTCAGCATCCAGGGTGGTGGACGGGTTATAGGTAACCATCACCACATCCAACAATTCAACGGCTTTGATTCCGCCTTCTACAGATTTAGTCGACATGCCGATGGCTTTGATTAAGCCCTCATCCTTCATTCGATTAAGCGTCTCAATACAATCGCTCGATTCAATTATTTGCAAATCCTTGCCATTAGAATGAATCAAAACTATATCCAGGTAATCGGTTTTAATATCGCGCAGGCTGCGTTCGATACTGCGGCGAGTATGCCCGGCGGAGAAATCGTAGAAAGACTGGCCCCCCGCAAACTCCTCGCCGACTTTGGTGCAGATTACCCAGTCCTGACGATCTTTCAGCAAGCGGCCCAGCTTTTGCTCGCTGCTACCATAGGCCGGAGCGGTGTCTAGTAAGTTAATACCGAGATCTTTAGCCTGATCCAGTAAGGCGGTAATTTGCTTGTCTTCCGGCAGGGAAAAGGTGCCAGGATATTTGACTTCCTGATTGCGACCGAACTTCACGGTACCCAAACCAAGGCAGGAGACTTCGATGCCGGTTTGACCCAAAATTCTTTTTGCTAACGGCATTAACTACTATTCCCAATAGGCGTCGGCAAGTTCTGCGGACGGCAAAATATTGCTCATTTCTTTTGTATTACTTTGCGCGGATGGGCAGAGCGAGATTCGTGCAAAGTGTGCCATTACCTTATCGGCCAGAGAGGGGGTAAGGGTAAGCTTGGTTGGCCAGGCGACTAGAATATTATCTTCCTCGACAAAGTAAGCGTCTTCCGGGCGATAATTATTATTGATGTCGGCTTCCGCACGGTTAATTGTAAAGCAGTGCCATTCCCCCGCGCTGAAATCCAACCAGGGGAAAAGGTCTTGAATCAATGCCTTTGCTGTTTCGATCTGATCATCGTCATTTCGATTTACCCCGGATTCGGCAAGTTCTCCCCCCAGATACCAGACCGCGAGTCCATCGGAATCCACATGAGAGGTGATTGTAAGTTTTGGCGTTAGGCTGAAGCTGTCTCCGATACAGTGCACAAATACCGGGGGCAGATCTTTTTTCTTCAGGTAGGTCATTTTTAATGGGCGTATTTGTGATTTAGCCGTTTGAAGATCGGCCTTCTCGATTAGCCCCTGATTGCCTTCCCCGGCGCTGAAAATAAATCTTTGTGTGTTGATCTGTATTTCCTGACCTTGACTGGTAATAGTGACCGAATCAATCTTGCCTGCGTTATCACGGTTGAATAGATAGTCGTCGGCGCCAATTTGAAACAGCTGCTCCCGCTGTTTATTTGCTAACACTTCCAATAAGGACGCCGTATCGACAACAAAATCAGGGAGTTCGTAGAGGCTGCCAGATACAGTAGAGGCCTTAAAAAAGCCAGGGTATTTTTCTGCCGCAACGGCTTCGACTCGGCCCTGTAGGCTCTTACTGCCGAGAAAGGTTTTTAACTTTGAACGCAGGCCAGAATCGGACCACATATAGTAGGACTCGCTTAGCACTTTACAGGCTCTCAGATCGACATCGCCACTGCCGTTTAAGCAGCGACGCCAATAGGCCGGCATGTCCGCAATAACATTGGCCGCCCCTGTGAGTGTGCCGCCTAACGCATACTTAAGACCGCCGTGTATGATTCCCTGGGAAGCAAGGGTTTGTCCGCCACCCAGGGCATTTGTTTCCAACAGGATGGCCTGATAGCCTTCATCCCGTGCCCGGTTTAGCAACCACAGTCCGGCAATACCTCCGCCAAAAATGACAATGTCGGTTGAATAGCTTGTTGTCATTAGTTACCTTAAGGTTTTGCGAGAAGCTCCAAAATCGGCTATAAGAGCCCTTCCCTTCGCCCTACTCGTTTTTAGTTACAAGGGTTTATGAAGTACGCAACGCATCCAGTCAGTTCGACTCGTAGCAGCGTGCATACGGAAAGTATATCGACATCAGGCAGTATTTCCCAATGACAGAAGAAAATCGAAGGTAGGCTGGCGCAACTATGTATCGCATTGTATACAGCCTGATTTTCTATCTTGCCATGCCCGTTATTCTGCTTCGTCTGTTAATCAGGTCTCTCAAGGCTCCCGACTATCGACGTCGCCTGACAGAGCGCCTGGCACTTAATAAACTGCCTGCGAATTTCGACAAGTCGAAGCAAACCCTGTGGATTCACTCGGTTTCGGTGGGAGAGGCCGTAGCGGCGGCACCGCTAGTTCGTCAGCTACAGGAAAAATACCCCGAGACACAGTTGTTTATAAGCACCATGACCCCGACAGGCTCGGATCGGGTCAGAAAATTATTCGGCGACAGGGTTTTCCATAGCTATATACCCTACGACCTGCCCGGAGCGACCACTCGAATTATTAGGCAGCTACAGCCCGCTGTACTCATACTGATGGAAACCGAGCTTTGGCCAAATTTGCTGCATTACTGTCATAAGCGAGGAGTAAAAATTCTGTTGGCGAATGGGCGTCTGTCGGAGAAGTCGGCGAGTGCCTATGCGCGTTTCTCCGGCGCCACTAGCAATATGTTAGGCAATATCGACTGTATAGCCGCCCAGGCAGAAGCAGATGCCAGCCGGTTCAAAGCCCTGGGCATGGATGAAGCAAAAGTTCATGTCAGCGGCAGCTTGAAATTCAATATTGACTTACCGGCAACGGAACGCGCATCAGATTCTCTATTCATCTCAATACAGGACTCCGGCAGAAGCGTACTCATCGCGGCAAGCACGCGTGATGGGGAAGAAGAAAAAATACTCGCCGTCTTTGCGCAGTGCCTGCAATTTTATCCAGATCTGATTCTACTTTTGGTGCCGCGACATCCAGAACGTTTCGACAAGGTCGCGCGTCTTTGTGTAGAAACAGGATACGCAATAGCGAGGCGCAGCAGAGATCAGTCGTTTGAAGCCGACATGCAAATCCTGTTGGGCGATTCCATGGGAGAAATGCTGGACTACTACAGCCTGGCCGACATCGCCTTTGTTGGTGGCAGTCTTGTGGATACCGGTTGTCAAAATGTACTGGAGCCGGCGGCGATGGGAATTCCTGTGATCACCGGTCCATCACAGTTTAACTTCGCCACAATCTGCGCACAGCTAGAGTCGGCAGGCGCGTTGAAAACCGTCGGTGATGAAACAGAGCTGGCGAGTTATTTAATTGCGCTCTTGACCGATGAGGCGCGGCAGAAAAAGATGGGAGAGCAGGGCCGGCAGCTGGTAGCGGCGAATCAGCATGCATTGCCGCGCTTGCTGAAATTACTGGAGCCTTTGATCGCCGAGCGCCGATAGAGAGATTGCGCTTCTCTGTCTATTCAAATTGGCGTGTGAGATTTTCCACGCCCTCGCGGGTGACACGCACATTGTCCTCTATGCGGATGCCGCCGCAGGCATAAAGTTCATCCACTAACTTCCAATTAATCGTCTTGCCCCGAGACGAGTTCCGCTGCGGCTCCAGTAGTAGCGGAATAAAATACAGGCCAGGTTCAACCGTGAATACCATGTTTTCCGTCATGATGCGGGTGTTGCGCAGCGCAGGCGAATGGGCAGGTGGTGCTGAAATACTGCCGGCGAAATCGATTTGGTGGCCGCCAACATCGTGCACCTGAATGCCAAGTAAATGGCCGACGCCGTGGGGCATAAAAAGCTGGGGAATGTTTTGCGCCATTAGTGCCTCTACTGAATTTGAAGCCATGCAGATACCGTGTTCAATCAGCGCCGCGCCGATGCTGCGCAATGCGCTCTCATGCAGTTCCTGATAGGCAAGCTGCGGCTTAATCTGACTGACTAAAGCCTGCTGCAGATTTTCCATGGCGCCTAACAAAGCGCGAAATACCGGGTGCACATCGTCGCTAACAGAGGTGCGGGTGATGTCAGAGCCGTAGCCGTTTACTCGACAGCCGGCATCGATAAGCAATACCTGGCCGGCGGGGGAATCCTCGCGACGTTTATATTGATAGTGCAGGATTGCAGATCTCTCATTCAGTGCAACGATGTTGGTATACGGACTTTCTCCTTCGAGAATCGCGCAGGCATTCAAATAGGCGCTATGAATCTGGTATTCATTGCCACCGTTTAGAAAGCAAAGTCTGGCGGCCGCATGTCCCTGCAGGGCAGTCTTGTTGGCGGCACGGAGTTGTTCCAGTGCATAGTCAGTTTTTGTGGCCCGACAGAAATCCAGATACGCGATCAGTGCTCGTGGATTTACCAGAGCCTGATCGATTCCGAGTGAGCTGGCCAGATCGGCTCGTTCCCCAAGAAAGGCAAGAGCTGAAGATTTTAGCTGGGCGCCCAATTCATTCACCGAAGTTAATCTGACCACGGTAAATTGCTCCGACAAATGATCCGCCATCTCGATCGTCTGATCATACCAAAAGTCATCAGGCACAATTTGAAAATAGGTGGGTTTTTCACCTGCACGAAAATAGACAAATTGATCTGGCCGGTTCACCGGTAGCCAGTGTAGAAAATGGCCATAAGCCTGAAACGGAATGCCGCGGTCGTCGGCAAAATAGTGCTGTTCGCTGCCGCTGTGAAGAAGTACGGCTTCGACAGGGATGCTCGCTGCCCCAGACGCCTGCTTTCCTTCGACGCCAGCATTAAAGCAATTGATTGCGGCACTGTAGTCGCGGCTGAGTTTGGCGATATGCTCGCCGTAGGCGTTAATGCTTGAGGTGTTAATGGTTGAGTTGTTAATAGTAGAGATGCTAGTAGTCACGTCGCGGCCGCCCTGTACACTATCGCTGCTGTCTATATGTTGAGCTGGGAATTATACTGCGTATTCAGCACACAAACCCTGAATAACGGCCCCTTCAGCGAGGAAAACACATGTTAACCGCAATGTTTATGTTAGTCATACTGACAATGGTAATTATGGTATTAACCGCCAGAGTGCGCATCGCATCGGTGCGCGACGGCACTGTGCCCGCAACTTACTATAGCCTGATGCAAGGAGATGAGATTCCTGAATTCGTCGCCAAAACCACCCGTAATTTCAACAACCTGTTCGAAGTTCCAACGTTATTCTATGCCGGTGGCGCGGTCTATCTGGCGCTGGATCTCACTACCCAATTACCCGTCACCTGCGCCTGGGTATTTGTCGCGGCGCGCGTGCTGCACAGCATCATTCATTTAGGCTATAACAATGTCATGCATCGGCTTATAGTGTTCGGCATAGGCAATTTCTCAGTCCTGCTGATGTGGCTGGCCATAGTCAATGGGGCAAACTGAGACGGCTTGCCCTGATAACGCCGCTTCGGTTAGCGTGTGTGACTGGCCGGACAAATAGAAAAACAGATAGAAAGACAAATAGAAAGACAAATAGAAAGGCAAGAAAGGAGACAGTATGTCTGACGTAGCCGTGTACATGATTGCAAACCTGGTGGTTGAAGACGCCGACGAATACAGGAAATACGAGCAAGGATTCTTCCCAATACTAAAACGCTTCGGTGGTGAGTTCATTACCTTCGATGACAATCACGAAACGCTCGAAGGCAGCACCCCAACCGAGGGCCGCGTCATCATCTTCAAGTTTCCCTCGGAGCAAGTCGCAAAACAGTGGTACAACGATGAGGAGTATCAGGCCCTATCCGAATTCCGCCGAAAAGGCACTACACTTGTAAGCCTGACCATGGTTCATGCCCTGCCTCCGCGGGCTTAGTCGTAAGCAGCAGACTCATCCCCTGCATTTATCTTGTTAACAGGCAAGAACAAGTGAGTGCATGGATTACTACAGCGTTTAGGGAGTAGAAAATGATTAGAACTACAACACCAACATTACAGGGCAGAGAGATAAGCGATTATCTGGGCGTCGTGGTAGGCGAGGCAATTCTCGGCGCCAATATTTTCAAAGACATCTTCGGCGCCATTCGAGATATCGTCGGCGGTCGTGCCGGTGCCTATGAAGAAGAAATGGGTCGCGCCAGAGATATCGCTTTTCAGGAACTGGAAGAAGAAGCCAGGGCATTGGGCGCCAACGCTATCGTCGGCATCGATCTGGACTATGAAGTAATCGGCGCGAAAGGTGCCATGATGATGGTGAGCGTTAGCGGGACTGCGGTCCGGATAAAGTAGATCGGCTATTGCCACAAATAGAGTAACAGGCTTCGAATGACATACTCGCAGGCATGACTTAACGTGAAGACAACTTTGGCGTTTTGATTTCCAATTTGGCTGGCAGGCGTCTAGCAAAGGCTGGGAAGCCCATTGTTCAGCTCCTAGAGGCCCAAATAAAAACCCGAGCACTCTTGAGTGGTCGGGTTTTTTGTTAAACGAAAATCAAAGTACTCTGACCCCTTTGATCATCTTGACGGATACTTCCATTTAGGGACAGGCCGCGTTCTATCGGTTCGGACAGCTCTGATGGCCAAAGCCGAATTGATCTTTAAACGTGCTGTCCCCTAATACGTCCGCTTGAATTCTAGTAAAGGCTCTCAATGGCGTTTCGTTCGACACCGTCCTGCATATCCGCAGCTGATATTGACAGCTTGCCATGATCCACCAGTGCCTGTCCGTAGGTTGGTAATCCTTCGACGGATTCCCACTTGTCGGGATTCCACAAATTTGACCGAATCATGGACTTGCCACAATGGAACATGGCTTCTTCTACACGAACAATGATTGCAAAATTTGGTGGCTTTCCGTTGACCATCATGGTTTCTAGCAAGTCCGAGTCTTTCACAATGAACGCCGCACCACTGACCCTGACGACTTCCCGCCGATTCGGTACAACGAACATTAGCCCAATGCGTGGGATTTCAAGAATGTTTGTAAAGGTGTCCGCTCGATTGTTACCCAAACGATCTGGAATGGCGATTGTGTGCGGGTCTAATACTTTCCATGATCCAGAGGGGTCGCCTTTTGGGGCAACGTCTACTTGCCCCGAATTGTTGATGGTCGATAATACAGCGAACGTTGACCGTTCGATCCATGCGCGGCAATGTTCGTCAATATGATCGATACACTTTGTGTCCTGGCTATACAAAACTTCGCCTAGAACTTCCCGAATTTCAGCCTCTGTCGAGACCACTTGTTTAGGCTCATACATCATATTTCCTTTAAATGTTATAGGCGAATTTTCTCAATCACTTATACGAAAGACCTTGCTCCATTGATAGTAAAAAAAGGCTGGTGACAATTGAGAATTGTTAGCATTTTGATTTGTCACTGACTCCGTTTCCTTGACAGAAACCATTCGCCTCTCTTAGCAATCTACTTGTTTAAATTCTTGCTTGATTTGGTTTTCATCCCAGGCCGCATCAAACAATTTACTTCTTTGTTTTAGTACACAAATTAGATGAATGAGGACAGCAATTCCCCAGCTGAAGCCAACCTCATTTACCTCACTAAAATTCGCAGACCTTGGATCCAGAAAGATTATCGCTATGAGTACAGACAATACAAAAAAGTACGCTGCTAGATGAAAGCGGAATATTCTTCTGGATTTCACATATTTACTAATTTGATTTTCATTTAGTAGAACAGCTGTTTCTGTCGATATATCTGCATTTTGCTGCAGTTCTGAAATCTGAATTTCAAAAACCGAAGCCAGGGCTTTAAGGGACTCGATGCTGGGATTTTCACCTTTTTCCAGTCGCTGAATTGTTCTAACACTTAAACCGCTTAATTCAGCAAGTTGTTCCTGGGACCAACTGCGCTGTACTCTCATCGTTTGTATGGTCATTGTATATATCCCTTCAATTTAGATTGGATTATCAATGCCGCCTGGGGCAATTTAACACGACACACACCTGACTTGTACATGACACTTATTTCGAATGAACGAGTTGGTTTGAGGCTAAAAGAGCCCCAAACCACACTCTCGTAACTAGCCCTATCAAGGAATCATAGAGCTCCCCGACTTTTTCAATGGGGCCGCGAGATAGGTAACTAATTGAATTAGAAAAGCTATTAGGAATTAGTGTAACTGGCTTTGAGCCAGTTGCTTGGGGAATCACGTTAAGGTCTAAGCATTTTCCCCACTAAGCTGTATTTTCCAGCCAAGCTTTTTCTCGATCGAGGTAATCATCATGCCTGCGATATCTTTTCCTGTCACAGTCTCGATCCCTTCGAGGCCAGGCGATGAATTCACTTCTAACAGTAAAGGACCATTTTTGGATCTGATAATATCTACACCAGCCACTCTCAGGCCGAGTGTCTTGGCGGCTTTAATTGCCAGGGCTTTCTCGGTAGGTGTGATTTTTACCATAGAAGCCGTTCCGCCTTGATGCAAGTTAGCCCTGAATTCTCCGGGCGCGGCTTCTCGTTGAATTGACGCCACCACTTTTCCGTCGATTACAAAACATCTCAGGTCTTTACCCTCAGCCTCTTTAATAAATTCCTGCACTAGTAAATTTGCCCTCAGCGCTTTAAATGCATTAATAACACTCTCGGCGGCCTTTTTTGTCTCTGCCAATACAACGCCGCGACCCTGCGTGCCCTCGAGCAGCTTAACAATCAGTGGTGCACCGCCAACCATTTCAATCAGATCATTGGTATCCATGGGTGAATTGGCAAATCCGGTGGTGGGAATGCTGACGCCATGCTTCAGTAGCAATTGTAAAGAAAACAATTTGTCTCGCGATTGAGTCACGGCGCTTGAGGAATTAATGGTAAACACATTCATGCCCTCAAATTGCCGAGCCAGGGCGCATCCATAAAATGTAAGACTGGGCCGAATGCGGGTGATAACGGCATCGAGGTCATCGAGAATTTTTCCGCCACGATAGTGCGCTTCCGGCTCGAGTGCATCTATCTTCATATAACATTGTTTGATATTGAGGAAAACCATTTCATGGCCGCGTTCCTCTCCCGCTTCCATAATTCGTTGGTTGCTATATAGCTCCTGATTGCTGGCCAAAAGGCCAATTTTCAGGCCACTCTTCTTGTGCTCCTTTTTTCCATAATACTCGGAGAGCTCCTCGGCGCTTATGTCTCCCAAGCAAAAACTAAGTGACGGGTCAACCAACATCCGACCCTTCATGGCTTCTCGGCCCAGTAACATGCGGAAACCCATAGAGTCCCGATTAGCCAAAGTAAGCTCAATATCCCAGCTTAGATTGCCAGCCATAATGGCCGCACTAATTACATAGCGTGTTTCAGAAATACCACTGGAACTTTTTACTAATCTCTTGTCAATAATCGGGCGTTCACAGCGGACAATCATGCGCCGGCTGTTTTGCAGAGGATGAACTTCAAAACTCACCCAGTTTTCCCCGTCCCGACGAAATTTGAGAATATTAAATGCATGTATCGAAGAGGTCTTGGCCCCGGAATCCACGCGGGCTTTGACGGCAGGAAGACCTAGTTCAGGAAACGCGCACCATTCCTCGCTCCCAACGACAACCTTGGTTCCACTTGTGGGCATAATATTCCTTAATGGGTAAATAGCTGAGATCTGGTGAAATTTACAATTTGGTGATAGCGGAAAGTAATGCGAACAGGAGCTTTTGTCTAGAGGAAATTTGAATAATCCCCCAGGAGCCCGCTTGGTTGATTTCAAAGCGGCGAAATTTCCGCGGCCGGGTAGCTTGAATAAAGCAGATACAGGATAGGTTATCCGTATATCTGGCGAGATACAAAAACCTGACCTACACTAACTCAGAGGCATAGAATCAGGAAGTCTTGCTTCTAATTATTGCTTTCAGCTTAAGGATAGTGTCCGCCGATGAACTCCTGTTTGTATCCAGATAGAGCGCGTACAGAATCAAATAAATTCGGTTGCACGCATTTCTCCGACGAGTCTATTAGTAGCCGTACCAAAGTGCCGGCCGTGGGAAAATACCCGAGCATTCGGCTCTCCCAATTCGCTAGGCGAGCCCTTTCCACATTGCTGGATAATTCTTTCTTCAGCAAACCCGCCATACTGATTGAAAAATTAGCCATCAAATATCACAAGCGTTACTGGATTCGGAGCGCAGATCCTTGCGTTCAATCCCGAAAAGAATATTTGGCATTGGTCTCCATTTTTATGCGTGAATCACTAGCCTCTGTAGAAAATATTCTAAGCAGAAACGCGGTATTTTCGCGCCAGCTGGAGTCGCGTCGAGACTACAAGGTGGCGGGAAAAAGAATACTCAGATACTGCAAAGGATTTGAGATCGAGCAGCGCGAAGACTATCAAAATTTACTCCAGGAAGATAAGCGATCCAGAATTTTGGCTTCCTTCCATTTTGGCGATTACATTTATGGAATGAATACTCTAGTTTGTCTGGATAGTCCGGGTCGGGAAAGATATGTGCTAAGTCAAAAGGCCGCTAGTGTTCAGTACTTTAATAATTTGCGAAATGGTCTCGGAGCGCGTGCTGTCGATAGATCGTCAGAATTGCTTTTTTCAGAAATCAAAACCCCGGAACTGTCGGCGCGGCTTAGAAACGGGAATAGCACGCTGGTTCTATTCTGTGACCTGCCGCCAGGTTTTGGGGAGCATGTCGAAATAAAATTTCTGAACAGGATGGCGAGATTTCCACAGGGCCCGGCGATGTTGGCAATAAGCAACAGGACCCCCTTATTGCCGGTGATTAATTACTATGATGGCAGGAGCAATAGAATCGCGCTAGGGACGCAGATTGAACCCTGTCTGAATGGCGAAGAAACCTTGCAAGCCGGCGTGAATCGGATCACTCAAGAGTTGATAAGTTTCTTCGAATATTTTTTTAGGAAATATCCGGAGCAATGGCGATACGTGCAAAATCTTCCGGGCTACTTTTTCAAGCAATAGCAAGTTGGATCAAATTTGCCGATTAGACAAATGCAAGAAGCAATGGACACGGAGGTCCACAATGACAACAGATGTTTATGCAAAACTGGTTTCAATCCTGACCACACATTTACCCGATGCCGACACGACGATACTCGCCGATCGCTCACAAGCGCTGGCTGAATTGAATCTGGATTCATTGTCCATTCTGGAAGTCATCTACGAACTGGAGGAATATTTCGGCTTTGAGCTGACAGAACCCCAGCTGCAGGAGCTGACTACGATCGATGATCTAATTCGGGCTTTTGATAGCGGCGTTAAGCCAGCGGCCTGAGCTGTCAGGACTCGATTATATGCAAGAGCGAACTGAACTAATTCGAACAGAGGTGGTGTTGCACCAATCAAGTAGATCGTACTCCGCGCCGGTAATTCAGCAAAAGCCCCTGTTTAGGCTGCAAATGTGGCTTTATGTGAGCTTGTTGTTTTTTTTCGTCTTTCTATTAAGTAAAACAAATTATAAAGAGACAGTGACGGCGAGAGGCATTTTGCAACCAGGACAGGGAGCACAGAAAATAGTGTCTCCGGTTAGCGCAATGCTCCGCCGAATCTATGTGGAACCGGGAGATTCGGTGCACAAGGGACAAGTGCTTGCCTCACTGTCGACATCCCTGTTCGATTACTGGGGCAGGCCTCAACAAGAATCTCAAATTCAACAATTTGAATCGGCCCGTGGTTTGCTGAGGAAAGAAATGGCAGTGCAGAGAAGCTTGTACAGCAGATCGATAGCCAAAAATAAATCCGCGATGGAAACCCTGCGGGTGGGTAGAAGCACTATTACGAGAGAAGCCGAGATACTGGCTGCTCAGCTGCAGCTGAGCGAGAGCAAGCTGAATTCTCTTGAAGTTTTGCGCAATAACTCGGCTATCTCACAAAGCTATTTCGATCAACAAACTATTGCCCATCTGGATCTTCGCCTGCAACAGGAACAGATAAACGGACGCATGCTGGAAATGAAGCAGCAACTGCTTGATGCGGAAGGCGCCGAGGAATTTATCGAGTTTGAATTTGAAAAGGAGCATCTCCTGACGCAGAGAGAGCTTGGGGAAATTGACTATCGCATCAAGCAACTAGGCAACCAGCATGTCGTGTCAGTGCTCGCTGCAGCGAATGGAATTGTTGCCGCCGTAGCGGCAGATCAGGGCAAGGCGGTGCTCGCCAACCAGCCGCTGTTCTCCATACATCCGAGGAATGATCAACTGGCAGTAAGCCTCTACGCTCCAGCGAGAGTTCAGGGGAAGCTATTTCCGGGGCAGAAAATCCTGCTCAGCTACGATGCGTTCAACTATCAAATTTTTGGCCGTTACACGGCTACTATCAGTCAGTTAAGTCAGGCCAGTCTTGATCCCAGAGAACAGTGGCTACCCGTGCCGGGAATCAACGAACCAGTATTCAAAATCGCCGCGACGCTGGAGCAGGAGTATGTAGAGGGGCCGGATATCTACAGGTTGCAGCCTGGGATGCTACTGACGGCAGATTTCGTAATTTCCGAGATGTCGCTGCTGAAATTTATAGTTAAGCCACTTCTTGGTCTAAGAGGGAAGGTCTGGTGATAGATCTATTTCATGCAAGAAACTCAGTCCCAATGATTTATCAATCTGAGATGAATGAATGTGGACTGGCTTGTCTGGCCATGATTGCCAATTACTATGGCAAAAAAATAGATATCGGAACCCTGCGAGGACTGTTCAAAATTCCTCCAACAGGGGCTTCGGTTAAGCATTTGTTGCTGGCATCGGATACTGTTGAGTTACAGGGAAGGCCGCTAAAACTCGACCTGAAGGACTTGGAGCAACTTAGCCTTCCCGTTATCTTGCATTGGGATCTCGATCATTTTGTTGTATTGAAAAAAGTGAATCGAAACTCTGTGATAATTCACGATCCTGCGGCGGGCATAAGAAAGTATTTGAAGGGCGAGCTGAGCATTCATTTTACCGGAATTGCTATTGAGCTGTATCCCCTTTCCTCCTTCAAGAAGGAAACACTGGCAGCGTCCTATTCCCTGAGACAGCTATTTCAGGCTACGCCGAGTTTCTACAGTTCGGTAAGGCAAATTTTCCTGTTGTCATTGATAATCCAGTTATTGGCACTGCTTTCTCCTCTATACCTTCAACTCGTCATTGATCAGGGGCTCGCCAAAGGAGATATGGATTTAGTTTTTCTGGTTGCCCTGCTCTTTCTTCTGGTATTGGTAGCAAAGACCGCCGTGAGCTATTTCCGAGGCGCTGTATTGTTACAATTTTCCAATCAACTTGGTTTTCAATTGGTCGGCAGTACCTTTGGTCATCTTCTTAGATTGCCACTGGCATTTTTCGAAAAGAGAGAAATGGGTGACATCGTGTCCAGATTTTCCTCTCTGGAAAACATTAAGCAACTGTTAGCGCAGGAAATGGTAACGGCCGTGGTCGATGGAATTTTCTCGCTGATCACGCTGCTTCTCTTATTTGTCTATAGTCCTCTATTGGCGGTTATAGCGCTCGGGTCTGTGGGACTTTTTAGTTTGCTTAGAGTTGTATCGATTCCAGTGGAAAAATCACGCAGGCAGGAGCTGTTGGTTTCCGGGGCAAGGCAACAATCGCGGTTCATGGAGAATATTCGCAGTATTGCTGTGACTAAGGTCTATGCGATCGAGCAGCAGAGGCTAACCCAGTGGCAAAGTCTTTACGCCAGTTTCATCAATACGGCCTGGCGTCTAGGGCACTTCCAATTAGGCCTATCGTCTGTACAGAGTCTGCTATTTGGAATCGATCATATAGTTACAATCTATCTGGGCTCTTCGATGGTTTATGCCGGGAATATGACTGTTGGCCAATTGATGAGTTTCATTTTTCTGAAGCAGCATTTTGCCAACGCGATAATAGCGATGCTGCCGAAATTGGCTGAAATACGCTTGATGAAATTGGAGCTGGAACGAATTTCAGAGATAACACTGCATGAAAAGGAAGCACACATGACAGGAACTTCTCTGTTGCACAGAAGTGTGAAGGGGAAGCTCGAAATACAGGATCTGAGTTTTAGTTACTCCGATGCAGAAGCGCCAATTTTTGAGAACCTGAGTTTTTGTATTGATACGGGAAGCTGCCTGGTAATCACCGGCCGATCAGGCTGTGGAAAGTCAACCTTGCTGAAATTGATACTGGGGCTTGAAATTCCAACGGTCGGCCGTGTCTTGCTGGACGGACTTCCCCTGAAGGATTTCGGCATAGGCGCCTTTCGATCTCAGACGGCGGCAATTTTGCATAGCGATGTTCTTCTCTCGGGAACATTAGCTTACAACATTAATCTCGAAGTAGATTTCGGCAACGAGGAGCGACTGGAGAAAGCATGTCATCGAGCCGGGATTTACGAGGTGATTTGCGCCCTACCCATGGGTTTCAATACGCAAGTCGGGGAGATGGGCGTTAGTCTGTCTGCCGGTCAGGTTCAGCGCATACTGCTAGCGAGAGCATTGTACCGATTGCCGAGGATATTAATTGTGGATGAAGCCCTGTCCCATCTTAGTGATGACATTGCCGAGGGACTCATCGTAAATATCAAGCAGATGGGGATCACAATAATTACTGTGACCCACAATCCCGTTTTGCTCGAGCTAGCGACGCATCGAATACATCTTGGGAGAACCAATGTCCCATCTTGACGACATTCCCCGACGCCTTCGATCCCGCAGTGCCAACAAGCGTTAATTGATAGAACTTCCCGATCCAGCAAAATAAACAAGAGAGCCAAACAAGAGAGTCAAACAAGCCAGGGTAATTCCATGAAGACAAAAACAAAAGTTTATAGCGCGGGCAAAACCTATTTCGTAGTGTTAAAGGAAAGAACAAGCAGCACTGGATTTTATGACGATGCCTGTTACGCGTTTTACCTGCTTCGTCTAATGCATTGTCTAAATAGCTACCGGGTAAAATTGCATGCCTATTTGCTTCGACCCAAAGAAATCTGGTTATTGATTACGCCTGGAACTCCGACAGGATTTGATTCATTGCAGCGATTTCTTAATCGAGCTTACAGCGACTACTTCAATAATCGGTTCAAACGGTCAGAAAAAGTGTGGAGCGATTCGCCAATTAGTTGTTTGATTCCGGGAGATGGGCTGGTACTCGATTGCCAGAAATTTATCGAGCGAGAACCCCTTAGGACAAAATGTGTCTTACATCCAGGAGAGTATTTATGGTCCAGCTATTGCACCAACTCTTTTAGTCGGAGTGCGTGCCATTTGACATCTCACGTGGCATACAAAAATTTTCTGAAAGACAAAACCAATTGCTTTGGTGAATATAGAGAGTTTATCGCAACGCCCTATACACAAGCCTACTATCTCTATCTTGAGAACAGGCTACTCTATGCAGTCCCAATGTCGGGAAAGAAAAGTGTCGGGAAAGAAAAGTGACAGGAAGGCGAAGCACCAAGCCTGCTCGCCGTAGTGAAGAAAGACTTCACAACGGCTACTGATAATTTTCCATGGCAGGGCAGGCGCAGAATAGATTGCGATCTCCATACACATTATCAATGCGATTCACACTGGGCCAGAATTTGTTGCTGGCACCGACCTCCATTTTAACACCGGGATAGGCGGCTTGCATTTTGCTATACGGCCTATCCCAGGTTTCATCTAACATATCAGCGAGTGTATGCGGGGCATTCTTTAGTGGATTGTTCTCGGCATCTATCTCCGCCGATTCGACCTGTGCAATCTCCTTTCGAATCTGAATCATCGCATCCACAAATCGGTCCAGTTCCTGTTTCGATTCACTCTCTGTTGGTTCGATCATTAATGTGCCAGCAACCGGAAAGGACATGGTAGGGGCATGAAAACCAAAATCCATGAGACGTTTGGCAACGTCTTCTTCGCTGATGCCGGATGACTGTTTCAACGGCCGGAGGTCGATAATACATTCGTGCGCTACCATGCCGTTACGGCCGGTATACAAAACCGGGTAATGCCCGGACAGTTTCGCCGCGATGTAATTCGCATTGAGAATGGCTACCTGTGTAGCTTTTAACAGGCCTTGCGCGCCCATCATGCTGATATACATCCAGGAGATTGGCAGAATTCCCGAGCTTCCCCACGGCGCCGCCGATACGGCGCCATTGTCAGCTTGTGGCACCGACAATTTGACCATTGAATGGTTGGCAAGATAGGGTGCCAGATGCTGCTTGACGCCGATAGGACCCATGCCCGGACCGCCGCCGCCATGAGGAATACAGAAGGTTTTGTGCAGATTGACGTGGGACACATCGGCACCGATTTCGGCCGGCTTGGCTACGCCTACTTGCGCATTCAGATTGGCGCCATCCATGTAAACCTGGCCGCCATGATCATGTATTATCTGGCAGATTTCCTTTACGGCTTCCTCATACACACCATGAGTCGAAGGGTAGGTGATCATCAGTGCGGCTAATTGATCGCTATGGGCTTCTGCTTTGCTTCGCAGATCGCCGATATCGATATTGCCATTGTCATCACAGGCCACTATAACTACCTTCATGCCAATCATTTGCGCGCTGGCAGGATTGGTTCCATGGGCGGAACTTGGTATCAAACACACATCGCGCCGTGCCTCACCCTTGCTCTGCAAATATTTTTTGATCGCCAGCAAGCCCGCGTATTCTCCCTGAGCGCCGGAGTTCGGTTGCATGCTAACGGCATCGAAGCCGGTAATGGCGGCCAGCATGTTTTCCAATTCTGAAATCATCTGCTGATAACCAGTCATCTGATCAATTGGCGTAAAGGGATGAGGTTTGGCAAATTCGGGCCAACTTATGGGGATCATTTCTGCGGCCGCATTTAATTTCATGGTGCAGGAACCGAGTGGAATCATTGCGTGAGTCAGGGAGATGTCTTTATCTTCCAGGCGCTTCAGATAACGCATCATCTCGGTTTCGCTGTGATAGCTATTGAAATTGGGATGCTGCAAATAATTGCTGCGCCGTTGCAGATTATCCGGAATAACAGGGGCCTGTTTTCCGCTACTGATAGCGCGATCTATGTCAGCAACAGAAAGATTGTCGGCGGCATCGCCAATAATACTTCGCCAGATGGTTTCGATATCTTCGGTCGATGTGCATTCGTCGAGACTGATGCCAATTTGATTGTCGCTGACAAGTCTATCCACGCGAAAATTGATGCCAGCGGAGTCAGCGCGTTTGACAATAACGCTTGCCTGCTCCTTGCCAAGCGTCAGGGTCAGGGTATCGAAATAATTTTTGTTGGCGACTTCAATGCCCGCCTGTTGAAATCCAGTAGCGAGAATAGACGTCAGTCGATGTATTCGCAGGGCAATATTCTTAAGTCCTGCAGGACCGTGGTACATCGCGTACAAGGCCGAAATATTGGCCAGCAAAACTTGCGCGGTGCAGATGTTGCTATTGGCTTTTTCGCGACGAATATGTTGTTCACGAGTCTGCAGTGCCATGCGAAACGATTGACGTCCGCGGGTGTCGACAGAGACACCGATGATGCGACCGGGAACTGCTCGCTTGTATTCATCTTTGGTGGCAAAGTAAGCGGCGTGAGGCCCGCCATAGCCCATCGGCACGCCAAACCTTTGCGTGCTGCCGGTAACCACATCGGCACCCATTTCTCCCGGCGGCTTGAGCAGAGTGAGGCTCATCAGATCAGCCGCAACAATAGCGATCACCTTGTGTTCGTGCAGCCGGGCAATGCACGGAGTCAGATCCTCAGTCTCGCCCAGCATCGATGGATACTGAAAAATTGCGCCAAACAATTCATCAAGGGCCACGTCATTGATATCACCGATGAGTAATTCGAATCCGAAACACTCGGCGCGAGTCTTGATTACATCGATGGTCTGGGGAAAGCAGTGCCGATCAACGAAGAATTTGTTCGCCGTGCGATTCTTGCTGACTCGCTTTGCCAGAGCCATCGCTTCTGCGGCCGCCGTGGCTTCATCCAGCAGAGAGGCATTGGCGAGATCCATGGCGGTCAAATCCAGAGTCATCTGTTGAAAATTCAGCAGGCATTCCAGCCGGCCCTGAGATATTTCAGGTTGGTACGGCGTGTAAGCTGTATACCAGCCCGGGTTCTCGAGAACATTGCGCAGAATCACATTGGGTGTGTGGGTATCGTAATAGCCGAGACCGATGAATGACTTTGTCGGCCGGTTTTTGGCGGCAATGGCTTTCAGCCGGGACAGAGCCGCGTCTTCCGTGAGGGGGTCTGCCAGCGCCAGGGGGCTATTCAACGTAATAGATTCGGGAACAGTATTGGCGATTAACTGTTGTAGCGAATTCAGGCCTAATGTTTTTAGCATTTCCTGTATCTGGGCTTCTCTGGGACCGATGTGACGATCAATAAATTCGTTCTGATATTGCAAGCATTCAAGCGTGGGGGCTGATTCGCTCTGTGCCGCTTCCTTAGAAACAGCTGAAGGGTTTTGAGTTTGCATTACCGTCCTTAAGGAATAGAGAGCACAGTAGTTTGAAAAAACTACGGGGTACAGATTTTGAAAAGCAGGGTTCGACTGGTTTGTTTTTTGATGTCTACTTAGTCATCTTCGCAATGTTCAGAGTAAGCGTTGGCATCCATTAGCTCTTCCAGTTCCATTTCATCGCTGATACTGATTTTGTAAAACCAACCGCCGTCGTAAGGCTCTGAATTTACAGTTTCAGGCGCGTCCATTAGCGCTTCGTTAATTGCAATAATTTCACCCGATACCGGGCTGTAAATATCGGAGGCGGCTTTCACAGACTCAACCACGGCGACCTCATCTTTTGCGATCACGGTAGAGCCAAGCTCGGGAAGCTCTACGAAGACAATATCTCCCAGAGCGTCTTGTGCATGATGGCTAATCCCGACGGTTGCAATGCCGTCGTCGTCGAGGCGGACCCATTCATGGGAGGGGGCGTATTTTAAATTGTCAGGGTATGTACTCACTTGGTTTTCCTCTGCTAAACACTATTTAGTCGAACACTTTCTTGCCGAAACGCACAAAGTTGGGTTTTACAATCCTCACCGGTGTCAGTGTCCCGCGGATATCTACCTGACAGGATGTGCAATTGTCGGGAATTCTAGCCAATGCAATCGAATGCTTCAATGTCGGGGAAAAGCTGCCACTGGTGATAATGCCTTCACCCTTTTCACAGACGACCTTCTGGCCTTCCCTGAGTACGCCTCGTTGTTCCAGCACCAGCCCGGTCAATATCGGCATAGCGCCTGCCTGCTGTTCGAGCCTATGCTCGAGCAGAGCCTCACGGCCAATAAACTCGCGTTGTTCTGGTTCCCAGGCAATAGTCTGCTGCATATTGGCCGCCAGCGGAGACACGGTTTCATCCATGTCATGGCCATACAGGTTCATGCCCGCTTCCAGTCGCAAAGTATCGCGAGCACCCAGGCCAACTGGCTTTACGCCGACGGCGAGTAATTTATCCCAAAGGTCGGTGGCTTGCTCGTTTGGGAAGATCAGCTCAAGTCCTTTCTCCCCGGTGTAACCGGTGCGGGCGATAAACCATTCGCCTGATTCGAAGCCGCTGAAATTTGTTAAGCCTCTGACGGCTGTAGCCTGTTCTTGATCCAATACTGCGCAGACCTTGTCGATCGACTCGGGGCCATGCACCGCAAGAATCGCCAGATGGGGGCGTTCCGCAAGAGAGACACTGAATCCGGAAATACACTGTGTCATCCAGCGCAGGTCTTTATCCCGTGTCGCACAATTCACTACCAGTCGATAACCGAAGCTCATGCGATAGACGATAAGATCATCAATCACGCCGCCCTTCTCGTTTAACATCGCGCTGTACAGCGCCCGGCCCATGGTATCCAGTTTGGCAACATCGTTGGCCAGCAGGTAGCGCAGATAAGCCTCGGCATCGGCGCCGGAAATATCCACCACCGTCATGTGCGAAACATCGAACATTCCCGCGTGGTTTCGCACTTGATTGTGTTCTTCGATCTGGGAGCCGTAATTGATCGGCATTTCCCAGCCGGCAAAATCTACCATTTTGGCGGCGCAGTCCAGATGCTTTTGATAAAGCGAAGTTTGTTGACCCATTAACCAGTATCCACCCAGGGATTGAGGAAAAAAGCAGGCGTCATTTTACCTACAGCTTGTGCTATTTAATAGCAGTACTTGGCAATAGGATTCGAACACTTGCAGATGCTTGATCCAGCCCTGCTTCAGCCGGTTTATGGCAGCCAGGCATAGCTGAATTTGGCGAAGAGAGTGCGATTGGTTTTCTCTACCGTGTCATAGGCATCGTCCTGAAAACCGGCATCGGAGTAACCGATAAAGAAGCGGGTAGCGGCGTTCACCTTGTAGCTGTACAGCAGTTGAGTAGTGAGTTCCTTGCTTTTCTGTTGCACGGCTTTGATATACAAATCCTGATTGCGCTCATTGTCGGTGTATTGCAGGGTAAATCGGAGAAAGCTGCGGGCACTGAATTGGTAAGTAGTTTTGAGGTCAGTCAGGTTGGCGGTAAACAGTCTTCCGCCATCGACGTCGAACTGTTGCAGCGTGTGGCGTAAATTTAGTTGCATATGGGTGCCCCAAAGATAATTGATACTCGGGCCATAACGCCGGGAATGGCCGATTCGGGTGTTGGCAAAATCAACCACGTCCTCATAGCGTATTTGACTGCTGACCCTGAGATTGGCGGTGGGGGTGAAGCCGATAACGATCTGATTAAACTGCTCATCGAAATATTTGCCATTCCAGTAGGTTTCACTGCCGCCAAACAGGCCATTGAGAAAGGACTGCTTCGGCCCGTTCATATTCAGGAACAATTCGAGCTCTTCCTCTAACTGAAGGCCAGATTGATCTTCCGTTCGGTCGTAATCGAGCGCTACCCGAATGCGGCTAAAGAAATCCTCTCCATCGCCACGCCAGGTCCGCCCCACTGTGGTTACGATGAATTTATAGTCGACGCGATTGATAAAGCCGAGGTCGGCGCGAAAATCTGTTCCCGCGTCGGTGTAGCCAACCCGCCAATCCCAGAAGCGATCGTTGTGGTTGTATTCAATTCTATGACTGCTGTCACTCAGGCTACTCGCCTGGTTATAGCGGTCCTGAATCAGTGTTGGATAGTCGGAGCTGGAATGCATGCTCTGAATCGAAATCGTATCTTGATCTGTTGGACGCAATGCCGCGTCGATGCTGGTGACGGTATTGTTGTAACCCTGGGCGCTGCGGTCGGTTATCACGGCGCCAAGGGTGGAGTTGTTAAAAATATCGATGCGGTAGCGGCCAATGGCGACTTTGCTTTCTTCTTCGCCCAGAGAAGCCACGCGGGAACTCAGGCTGCCCGGGATCAGGAAGCTGGTGTTGGTATCGTTCGCGGCAAGCAGGCCATAGGTGTGATCACCGCTTTTGCCGGTGAGTTTAAGGCCGTAGTCTGGATCGGAAATATTTCGCGTGTGCACCAGGTTCTCGAAGGTATCGAAGTAGTCGGCCCCGTCGAGGAAGAATGTTCGGCGTTCAGGAAAGAACAGGCTGAAGGTATTGTTGATAGTTAACTGTGCGCTATCTGCCTCCACCTGAGAAAAATCCGGATTCACGGTAGCATTCAGATACAGGTCTTGGGTAATTCCCCAGCGGATATCCACGCTGCCTTCGGGATCGATACCGTCGCCATCCCAATCCCCCACGGCAGGGTTGCGATTCTCTACGGCGGTGCTCGTCAGGGTGGGGATTATCTCAAGATTTCTACTGGCCTCCAAATTATCAAAGCCCCTGAGTTTACCTATCTGACAGAGATAGCAGGAAATATCTCTGTCTCTTCGATTGCTGGAAATTCGATTACCTCTACTGCGGGGATGGCTCCGTAACAGATCGATTCCCCAGGTCTGTGCACCATCACTGGGAGAGAAACGTAATTGTTTTAGCGGCAGGGCCAGCTCCACCACATAACCGGTCTCGTTGATTTGGCCTGCACTGTCCCAAATTCCATTCCATGCCGTATCTTCACGCCCGTTCACTTGATCAAAGATGGCATCTCCTTGTACGCCAAAGGGATTGATAAAGAATTCGAAGGCACGGCGTTCGTCATTAAAGGTGTCCAGTACGATGGCAACCCAGTCATCATCCCACATGCTGTCGCGGTCTCGATAGACGGCGCGAATCTGGTTCGGATCATTATCATGGGCGATAAAGGCTACATACAGAACTTCTCCGTCTTCCATCAACAGAGCTTCTGCTTCTACATCGGCCGTGACGTTGTCGCGAGGATTTATTTCAATATTTATCGATACCCGGGTTGCTTGGCTCCATTCGCCTTCGTCGATTTGGCCATCGATGCGTGGTTCTGTGCTAATTCTGGGAATATCGTAGGTGGTAAGGGATTGGGCATTGATCTGCTCTAGCCCCGAGAATGTCAGTATTGCTGCCGTTAGTAACAAGAGGATAGCAGCGCGGGTCGACGGGGGGGGAGAAGATAATTCCATTTAACTACTACTCATTGGCTGGCAAACCAGATGCAGGCAGCAGCATTAATGGATGACAGGGGCTTGTTTTAAGAAGCATCGATTATTTCATTAGATGCTGGAAACGGGAAACAGTTTCAAGACGCATACTCTTTAATAGCTAGAACATTGACGGGGACCTCGCTCACGGGTCAAAAAGGGGATGCATAAAAAACAGGGCGCTGTTTAACGCCCTGTTTTAGTTTTTCAAGTGCTTGTGAACTTACCGTTATAATTTGGCAGCCGCTTCGAGAACATCTTCGAACGGAGGCCGGTCCTGATAACGCTCTTCAGCGAACTTCGCTTTGATAACACCCTCGGGATCAAGCAGGAATATACCGGGGTAAGGAATTCCGTACACACGGTGTCCTGGCTCATAGTCCAGATTGCGGATACCCAGGGCATTCACGTGCTTAACATTTTCATCGTGCAGCAGGGTAAATTCTATTTCCTGATCTTCTTCGACGGTCTTTAAAAACTCGACCGGGTCATAGGTAATGGCAACAACGGATATGCCCATTGCTTCAAACTGGTCGCTTATCTCTGTCAGCTGCACGAGCTGAGCTTTACAGAAGGGTCACCAGTCGAAGGAGCGGCTCAACATAAAGAGCATCCCCTTTTCGCCTTTTAGGTCATCAAATGTACGGACCTTACCGTCCTGATCCTGAGCTGAGATATCAATAATCGAAGCGCCTACAGGGAAGTCTGGTGCCCAGACAAAATCCTGCGCCATGGAAAACTGAAAAGTCCCCAGCAGAACCAGAAAGAGCAGTATTCTGCCCAACGGTCCTGTGGGTGAGTGTTGATGAAGATTCATGCAAAACCTCGTTTAATATGTTTATTCAATGAATTCAATTGATTAGATCAACGGTGCATTAAGCTGGCAATGGCTTAAGTGACGCAGGCCAAGGCACTGTCTTATATAACCCGCCAAGTGAGAGTTTTATTGCAATACCCGAGCAAAAACGGCTTTAAAACTACCGGATAAACATTCAAAGTGAGTAAATCGGTCTTTGTGTCGCTGTATTTCCGGTGACACAAAGATGGTAAACACAGTCATTGACTAGCTAATCGTCGATACTTGCAAGGAATCTCTCGCCCCGGGGCAGGTAGCTATTGTCGCTATCCAATGAAAAAACCACAGAGCTGGAGCGCGCGATAATCTCCTCTCTGGGGATAAAGCTGTAAACCCGGCTGTCGGCGCTATTGTCGCGGTTGTCGCCGAGCACAAAATACTGTCTTTCCGGCACTATTGTTGGGCCATAGCTTCTGCTGGTGCGACTGACGTATCGGCTTGAAAGCCTTGCTTTGTGGGCCATATCGGGTAACTCCTCGAGAATTATTACGGAGTCCTCATCTTTGGAAAGAATCTCATAGTTTGCGGGCTCGCCATTGATGACCAGGGCATTGTTCTGCATATAGATGGTATCGCCGGGGATACCTACTATGCGTTTAACCAGACGTTTCCCAGCCTTCTTGGAGTCAATGATAATTACATCCCCACGAGAAGGATCGGACAATTCGGCCAGGGAAATTTCCGTGAAGGGTATTTTCACGTCATAGGCCAGTTTGTTAATCCAGACCTTATCGCCGTCCAGTAGCGAGGGCTGCATTGAAGCGCCGGAAATGGAACTTAAATCGGCGATCGCGCTCTTAAAAAACACGATACAGAACAACAGCAGGAAGAATTGACGATTCTCCCTCCAAAAAAGCCTGAGATTGGTGTAAATACGCTCTGAAATATTGGATTTATCAAACTTATTCATGAAACTACCCTCGGTTCTTGCTCTAAACTAGCGAGCTAGAGGCGTTATGTCAATCGGCTTGAGCCTGCTGGTTATACTCAGCAGGCGAGTGACTCAGCACCTACCGGTAGTGGTAACACACTCGCCGGCCGGGAGTGCTTTTCAGAAGTTTGTTGGGCAGCGAGTCATTTGTTCCACCATGGCGGACATTATTAATCGCGCTGAGGAATGGCATTCTTCGTGGCGGAAGACTCATGGCGGGAGTTGGTGCAGAGCAGTTCGCTTTTCTGGAACCGTCGATTTAGCCGCTATTTGGCCGCTAGCCATTGGTGGGCTAGATAATGCCGCATAGAATTGGCGCCACTTTAAATTTCCGGGTACGAAGCGGCAAATTAAAAACCCCGTTATTGCGCGAGGCAATAACGGGATGTCCTGCTTGTGGGAGCGAAGGAATCTCGAAGCAAATCGATGACTCCCCTCCAATCACTCATGCAATTAGATAGAGTAACTGGAGGCTCCCTTAATAGATTGACTATAGATGGGATCACCTCCTTTTTTGCTGTCAGGGTAGCCATGATTGCCAGGAAGTTTCCCCTGTTAAAACTGCTAGCAAATGCCTGACGATTTTATATAACACATCCATGGTGCTGTAAAGCATGCTTGTGTTGAAGGCAGAGCGTGGACAACAGGCCTGGTCTAGAACGAGAGGAAAATCAGCATGGACAGATACAGCACCAAGCCAATCAGGGTTAAGTGAACGGTAAAGCGGAAAGGGCGCTCACTAAAGCTTTGCCACATTGTTTTCGCTTCACCTCTTCCACGGCGAGATGCGTATTCCTGACGTATGCGTTGGCTACGCTGCGCCTGATACCCATCTAACAGCTCTCTAGCCAGATCAAATTGGTCCTGCCGCTTCAGCCAGAGGGCGGGCAAAGAGATTCCCCAGTTTCCGCCAGAGGTTTCAAAGAATTCTATTTCATTCGTATTCAGCAATTCCCGCACTTCTTCTGCTTCATCTTCCGGGACACCGCGCATTCGAAACAAGAGTTTTGACATACAGGTTGAGTAATTTCCGAGTGCGTAGCTTGAGTTGCTGTTAGCGTGCCAACGGGCATGCTACCTTTAAGCCGCTAATGTGTAAATTGGATTTAGCTGAAGTACAAAATTGTAGCGGCCCGGCTGGAGTCTGATGGCGGACGTGCGTATCGGGTGGGGCACGTCGTAGTTAGGGAGCTGGTAGTTAGGGAGCTGGTAGTTAGGAAACTGGTAGTTAGGAAACCGGTAGTTAGGAAACCGGTAGTTAGGAAACCGGTAGTTAGAAAACTGGTAGTTAGAAAACTATCGAGTCGTTAGGCGATCAACGGGAGCAATTTGAGGGAGGTCGGAATGGAAAATACGAATTGTGAAAATAGATGGATGTCCGTATTTCATCGTCGCGTTCTAACAGTGAGCATTGTTTTTGCAAGTACTGTTCTGCTAAATATTTTTCTTGCAACTCACGTGCTTGCCGACACATCGGTCTGGTCAGTGACATCTGGAAGCAACACGGTTTACCTCGGGGGGACAGTACATTTACTGCGCCCCAGTGACTACCCCTTGCCTGAAGAGTATGAGCAAGCCTATCAGAGGGCATCGAAAATTTATTTTGAAACCGATATTAGTTCGATGACCGATCTCTCCGTGCAAACGCAAATGTTGCAGCAGCTTACTTACCGTGATGAGCGAACATTGAAGACAGTGTTGAATGAAGAAGCCTACACGGCTTTATCAGAATATGCGGCGACGGCCGGTATGCCCCTCATGATGCTGGAAAAATTTAAGCCTGGACTACTGATTAGCACTTTTCAATTGCTGGAATTTCAGCGTATGGGATTTACACCTCAGGGGGTGGATACCTATTTCAATAGCCGTGCTATCGGCGATGCTAAAGCACTGGGCCAGTTGGAAACCGTCCAGGAACAGATCGGGTTTCTTGCGACGATGGGAGAGGGTAACGAGAGCGAATTTATCCTGTTGTCTTTGCGCGACCTGGATCAGACCGATGAACTAATGGAAGAGATGATTCGGGCATGGCGCGCCGGAGACAATAGAGAGCTATCGAAAATGTTTGTCGATGATATGAGAGCAGAAGCTCCAGAGCTCTACGACTCCCTACTATTGCAGAGAAATTTAAGGTGGCTTCCTGAGATCGATCAAATGCTGGAAGATTCAGAAACAGAATTCGTCTTAGTGGGAGCGGCTCATCTGGTAGGTGAAACCGGCTTATTGGAGCTGTTATCAAACAAAGGCTACACTATCAGGCAGCTCTAACGGCCGATTTGCCGCTCGACATACGGAAACAGGCTCCCTGTTTCACAGAAGGATCATGAATTAGGCGCTGGTTTTGTGGCTCAACACGATTTGTCGAGGACCGCTGGTGGAAGTCTGGCCGCTAACACCTGAGGGAATTTCTTGAACCTTGCCGCCCGCTTTAAGAAAAGCGGTAATATGCTCTGCTAAATCTGCGCGATTACTTACAGCCGCATCTTTTTTCGATTTGTTCGCCATAAAATTCTTACTCATTGCTTTGAAAGCCGGAAATTATACAGCATTTTGCCTGTTTCAGCTAATCGGCAGCGGAATTGATGCGGATGGGTCTGGCCCGTACCGACCCGGAGTAAGCAGAATATCAGCCAGTATTTCCAATTGCCGCGCCGATCGACAAGGCAATCGGCGCGGCAATCGGAGCGGCAAGTGGTTTAGCGTGGTTTAGATCCCAGGCGCTTTCGAGGTCTTGCGTAGTACTCGGAGTAGTAATCAGCAGGAAGCTCGCCGGTTAGCTCATCGAGGGAAGTTCCATAGATGACCTTCAGCTTGGCCAGTAATTCCAGGTCGAGGTGACAGCCATAGTTGCGAATGGTTTCTATATCTTCCAATTGCTTGCGCGATACCCCAAGCAGTCTTGCGCCTTCGATCATTGAATGTCCGGCCTTCAGTCGTAAGTGCCTCACGTTCTTTTTGACGGCAACGGTGATCGGAGAAAATTTCGAAAATTGTGCGTGACTCATAGTGTTCATAGTATTTCTGCTCCAGCTCGACCGGGGAATAGTGTTTTCCTTCCAGTTTTGCTTGTGTAGTCATAGTTAAATTTGGCTTTACGCCAAACCGGATTCATTTGGCGCTATTAAAAAAATAACACAATGAAGTTCAGGAGTTAATTGTTTGTCAAAATCGAGGAGAAATAGGCAAAATATTGCAAAATCAGTCAGCAAAATTCGCCAGAATTAATATTTGAGCTTACTTTTTAGGCTTCAGATGCGGAGAAAAGGCGTGTGTTTCATTTTTGAACCGTCGTTACGGCTGGCTTTTTGCCGGAAATTCAAGTGAGATCACGCTTCTTTACAAATTGAAACGGCGCTAAGTGTGCTGAGTGAACAAACTACTTGCGAATTGAATTCATCTGATAGAATTAGGCAGCTTTTTAGGAGAGTGAACAATGTCTGACACTGAAGTAACAAATGAACTGGCCGAACCTGGGAAAGGAGACGCCAGTAGCACGAGCACTGAAATCACGAGCAACAAAATCGCAACGAATAAAGTGGTTGGTTTTCATTATCGACTCGCCGAAGTAAGTGCAGAGGGCGAAAAGGGCGAATGGATGGAACAATCCCACGGAGGAGAGCCACTTTACTATTTGCACGGGTTTCACAATGTCGTGGTTGGGCTGGAGAAAGCCCTGGAGGGGAAGAATATTGGTGATGCAATCGAAATCACATTACAAGCAGAGGATGCCTACGGAGCGCGGCAGCAAAATTCAATTCAACGAGTGCCGATCAAGCACCTCATGCTGGCAAGCGGGAGCAAGAAAATCCGGCCAGGTATGCCTGCGATAGTGCAAACGGATCAGGGGCGTAGAAATGTAGTTATTGTCAAAGTTGGTAAATTCAACGCCGATGTGGATCTCAATCATCCCTTGGCAGGCAGAATTCTCTACTACGAAGTGCAGGTTGAAAGCATCAGGGACGCCAGTGCAGAAGAAGTTGCCCATGGGCATGTACATGGCGCGGGAGGGCACCATCACTAAGCGGGGGTAGAGCGTGTTTTGGCCACCGCCTCCAGCACTAGAGGGATCACTTTGCGGTTCACTACAACTTCAAAATAGCTTTCATCGCCGTCAGCGTCTTCCTGAATCCGGGATTCACACCAGATTCCAATTTTTCCTTCGCGGATGACAAGGTCTTTCTTGTGCCCGCTTGTGTCGGGGAATTGTCCTGCATGAAACAGATACTGCTTGCCATTCATTTTCATGCGTACACTTACAAGCGGGATTTCATTTTTCAACTTATTAAAGGCCACATTATCAAGCAGAATGCCGTTAACATTGTAACGGACAAAATGCTGGCCCTTTTCCCCTTTTTCGGTTTCACCGTCCGCTATTCGAAGTACATCAACATTAAACAGGCTTCTTTCTACTACCTCGCGCAAATTCCAGGAACATGATGACAGTCGGTCAGCGAGACCGATTGCGCCAGAGATCATTATCGATTTTTCGTCGTCATACAGGTAGCGGGGAGCCACATCGGAATAACAGATACCGACTCCGAGTTCCAGAAGGGGCAGATCCATCTGCTTCGAATATCGATTATTGGCGCCGACTATCTTCAGCATATCTCGGGCGTACCCACAAGCCCTTGCAACACAAAACCATTGTTGAGGGCTATGTTCATATTCAAGAAAGCTGAGAATAATCGCATCGCCTTCAATAAATACTTTGTTTGCACTATAGGTTTCCAAAATCCTATTTATGGGGTTGAAGAATCGCAGGCTGAAATAGGATGCGGGATTCAGATTCTTATTCTGTAATTCGTCCGTGACCGTAGTTGACCCGCGCACGTCGGCCTTCATGATGGCGTGATGACAGATACGTTCGTCATCGTCTTCAATCTCGGAACTGGTAGGAAGCAAGTACAAAGTATTGGCCGACTTGGAAAGTTTAAGCTCGTCCGCTGCAGTAAGCAGACGAAGTCGATTAAAGGCGCGATGAGCAAAACGGAAATACTTCAATTGCTGTCTAAAGCGACTAATATCGCTCAGCAATCTCAGAGAATCGGCCGAACCTGCTTTCGATATGTGTTCCTTGATGTCGTTCTTTATTGACTCCAAAGATTTCAATTGTTCAGGGCTTAGTTTTTTTCCAACACTTATGCTTTCTTGCAGTTTTTCTGCCTTGATATTGCCAATAAGAAATTGGCACATAATTTTAAGGTCAACAAGCTCCATTATCAGAGGATTCAGAGACCTACGCATGTAGTTCGAAGCCAGTAGCTGAGGAAGTACTTTATTGGAACGAAGAAGTTTGGCAAAAGCGGCTAAAGTTTTCTCGAGTCGAATGAGTTCTCTTCGGTCTCGCCACCAGGTCCTGAATCCGATTTCTTTGCGTGTTTTAGCGAGGGCATTGGAATTCTTTTTAATATTGAATAATATTTCAATATTCTCCGGGAGTTCAAACCAATTGAATTCTTCAGCCATATCGGTTTTGGTATCTTTAGCAGGGCCGAGAAAATTCTGCGTCAGGAAAAGCCCACCCAATTCATCGTGAATTTCTTTTTCTGAAAATTCATCACCGCTTTGAGCTTCGCTGTTTAACGGCGATATTTGCAGTTGTTTCAGACGCCTGTTAAGTAATTTTTCAGTTTCGTTGTTTAGTTGGATAAATCCAGCATCTTCTCCATTCCAGCTGAACATGCTGTATTCATTCAATAGCAATGGCAATGCGCTGAGTTCTGAAACATAGAGGAGTGGATTAATCAATGCGCTTACTACGAAATCAAATTTCTCTCCGAGAAATTGATCGCGAATTGATTTTAGCTGCCGCTCTTCAACTCTCTGTAATTGAGCGAATACTTGTCTATTTACGCTATAAAGAATGGAGTCGTAATTTTTCTTCAGCCAAAATAATCGCTGATCGATTGTGAGCGCTTCCGCAGATCCCCTGTTTCGATGTTCAGTCAGTCGTGAAGTGACAGAATTAATCTCGGAATCCAGTTGTAAGCGCGCAAACTGAAGAATGAGTTTGACCGCCGAAAACTGCAGAAAACAAATTTCATCGGCACTTAGATCTGTCTTAATCCGATGAATCAAGACAGTCATCGTGTCCAGATAACTAATTCTCAATTTTTCAAATAAGGTGGAGTTGTCCAAGCGTTTAGGATTGGGAATCGCGGCTTGCGAAACTAGCAGAGCGACCAGCTTCTTCACATCGGAGGTAAATTTCTTACTGAGTTTTACATCTATATGGTAGTTATCTATACCTTTGGACAGCTTACCGATCGATATCTGCACTTTTCGACTGCGCTCAATCGTCTCAAAGATGTTATGACTAATTCCCGAATTCATAATGATCTGTTCTTTTTGTATCCAGTTTTTCGTCGTCGATATCAAATCGACGATACGCAAGGCTTGACCTTGCCTTAAGTGCCCTGCCAGTTGTGAAGATAGCAGAAATTGGCAAGGCAGATGAACTAAAATGATTGCATAGAATCCAGCGAAAAACGCGACGCTGCAGCCACGGTATAGCCGGGGTTGAGGCTGGAAATTGTCACCACAAAATTAGGGGGTATCGACCTACAAAAGCAGCGGGTATAGTAAAGCAATCGACATCGGCGAAGACAGGCTGAGTGTTTACAGAAAAATAGAGGTGGACGAGGTTTAGAATTCGGCTATTGCGTAGGCAGGCTTTGGGTAAAGCAATGCAAAAGGTTTTGGCCATGGCGTTGTTGCCGCCAAGCGAGAAAGCGGGCAATCAACCGCCGAAAGCCTCGGGGTTCGCATTCAATATCGAGTTCAATGATGAGTTCCTGGTTTTCCTTGTCGGCAACTATTGAAAAACCATAGGCCAGATCCCTTCCTCCTGACTCAATAATGAATTCCAATCGTTTCGGAGGATCCCAACAGCTAATAGACCAGGTTCTGCTGGAGTTGTGGGTGTGTACTCGCAATGTGCTGCCTCGACCGAAGTCGCCCCCATCATCCGCTGTTACCTTTACTATCGCGGGCATCCACTGGTGCCAGTCTTGAAAAGCGGTGAGCTTCTCCCAGGCCAGCTTGGCCATTGCCGGATTAAGCTGGGTCAGCGGGATTTTAACCCTGTGTGTTGTAAAAATAGTGTCGGTCATCGTCTGTGTTTCGTATTCTGCCCTGGAATTGCGCTTGCTGTAAGCGGAGGCCAGAATAGCTACCCTGACTGGCGCAAAATTGCGCAATTTGTAATCTCCTGCACGAAGAAATCATAACATGTTGATAGTCAGTGCGAATATAAGCGCTGGCTATTGTCTTCCCGGTACAGCTTGGAGAGTGGACTCGGGTCAGGCAAGTATGCTGTCGCTTGATTCAGGATAAATGGCAACGGCGGCTTAGTTGAGTGACTGGCGCCGAGAATGCAAGCAATCGCATTATTGACAGAGATACCCCCGCGAGCACTGGGAGCAAAGTCAGGTGTTGTGATAAGGTTGATCGAATGTAATCCAATTAACTGCTTAGCTGGCTCCGGCTACGCGGATAAAGCAAATTCGGTAAAGAAAAAAGAGAGATGACCATGAACTCAGAAGACAAACCACAAGATAAAGGTCGCAGAGAAATTCTGAAGCGTGCTCTGGGTACAGGTGTTCTCGCGGCGGGTGTTGCCAGTGTTCCGAATCTGGTGTTGCCAGCTCTCGCTCAGGGCGAGAGCCTGGTCCCATTTACAGATGTGCCAGACACATTCAACGTAAGAGAAGTACGCCCTAATTCCAACCACTACCTGGATACCCGGGAAATAACCAGTTATTTTACCGACAACGACGATTTTTATTTAGTTCAACATTACGGACAGCCGGAGATTGACAACGACTCCTATCGCCTGAAAGTAACCGGCATGGTAGACAATGAACTTGAGTTTTCTCTGCAAGACTTAATGGGCAAGGATAATTTCGAACAACAGATCGGCTTCGAATGCGGGGGTAACGGCCGTCGCATATTTCAGGGATTGATAGGTAACGCCAGATGGAAGGGTGTTTCTCTGAAGGATATTTTGCAGGAGGCGGGCATTCAAGCCGGGGCCAAGGAAATTGTATTCTTCGGAACAGATATAGCGAAAGAAACCATTCGTGAGCGCGAGGTAGACAAAGCTTTTGCCAGAAGTCTCTCCATTGAGGATGCCATGCGTACTGAAAATATGCTGGCCTTTGAGATGAATGGAGAACCACTTCCGCATTATCATGGCAAGCCAGTTCGCTTGTTGGTACCTGGCTGGTATGGCGTTGCGAATGTTAAATGGTTAACGCAGATCCACGTTCAAAATACTCGATATATGGGCAGATTCATGGGCCGCGATTACGTTACTCTAAAGAAGGACAATATTGGAGGCGTAGAAAGATGGGTGGAAAACTCCGTTACCGCCATGAACCTAAAGTCCTCCATTATTCGCGTGGTCGAGTCGGGCGGGCAGCACAAAATACAAGGGTTTGTACTAAATGACGGCACGCCATTACGAAGCATAGAAGTTAAGGTAGACGATGGCCCTTGGGAGCGCGCTCAATTAAATCCCCGATCAAGCAAGTATTCATGGAAATTGTTCAACTACGATTGGATCAATGCAGCGCCTGGCGAACATACCATTGTGTCTCGTGTCACGGATATTAATGGAAACGTGCAAGCAACACAGGAAGAACTTCCGGAGCAGGTAAGTTTTTGGGAAGATTTCGGTCAATTTCCGAGGACAGTGACTATTTAGTGTAGTGTCCTGAATAGTTGCTCCTGATTACCATCGTGTATTAAGTAGATTATAGATTTGTGTCAACGGATAAGAATGTAGCAACAGATCTCGACGGATTCATTCTCACTCGACAGTGGCTTGAGTCCAAGGCAGGTCTGGAGCTGGTTTTTTGGTTGGCTACCGAGAAAGGGCCACTACGTCTTCGTGTTAGTGGACAGGAAGCCGTCTGCTTCTTTCCCACCAGCCAGCGAGATCAAGCGGAAGACGCCCTGGCAAGACAGGGACACTGGCGAATAAATTCCACACAACTCAAAAACTTTGATCACGAAGCCGTGTCGGCGTTGTACTTCAAGAGTTGGCGCGGGCTTTTAGAGGGCCGGGACAAATTGTCTACGCGCAATATCAATGTCGTCGAGTCGGATATAAAACCCACTGACCGCTTTTTAATGGAGCGATTTATTACCGCGTCGGCGAAAGTTTCCGGAAGGCTCGTATCGCAACGAGGATTTAGCGATGTAATGGCTGACAAGCTTGTCGGCTGTGAATTTAGACCACGGTTGAGTGCGGTATCTATTGATATCGAAACAGACTACGGCGCGAGCGAGCTGTATTCAATTGCCATTTATTCGGACAAAGACTCGGTTGTATTTATGCTAGGGTCATCGGTGAGTTCGATTGATCCTGGCGCCGAGGAAAATCTTGAGCTGCGCATCTATCCGACAGAGCGCGAAGTAATTAACGCTTTCGCCGAAAGAATTCAGATCATCGATCCTGACGTAATTATGGGATGGAATGTCGTCAATTTTGACTTGAGATGTCTTCAAAATTTCTGCGATCGGCTCAAGATTTCTCTAAATATTGGGCGTAACAGGGAGGCGATAGGTTGGCGAAAAGCGAGAGAAGGCACAGATCGTTTCTATGCACTGGTACCTGGTCGCGCGGTTCTAGATGGTATAGAGCTAATGCGTACGGCAGCGTATCAATTCGAGAATTTTTCTCTAGAGCATGTATCCCGACAGTTGCTTAATCGAGGGAAGTTAGTTGAAGATGTCGATCAGAGAGGAGAGGAGATTACCGATTTATTCAATACCGACAAAGCTGCATTGGCACGGTATAACCTGGAAGATTGCCGTCTGGTTTGGGATATTTTTGCGAAAGAGGGTTTAGTTAGCTTCGCAATCGAGAGAAGTCTGCTTACAGGACTGGAAATAGATCGCTACGGCGGCTCTGTTGCAGCCTTTGACTTTCTCTATCTGCCGCGACTGCATCGGAAAGGGTTTGTTGCGCCAGCTATCAACAAACTCACATCGACTAATGTGAGCCCGGGCGGCTATGTTATGGCATCGGTTCCGGGAATTCATGAGAATGTAATAGTGTTGGATTTCAAAAGTCTGTATCCAAGTATTATCAGAACTTTTCATGTAGATCCTCTGGCCATGGTAATGGCTGCAGAGGAATCTAACCCAATAACTGGCTATGACGGAGGACAATTTTCTCGTACAGAGTTCATTCTTCCCGAAATAATCGCATCGCTGTGGTCTGCTAGAGACAAGGCAAAAGCCGAGCAGAATACCGCACTTTCTCAGGCGATCAAGATCATTATGAATTCATTTTACGGGATTCTTGGCACCGAGGGATGTCGATTTCTCGATTCGAGATTAGTAAGTTCAATCACCAAGCGCGGGCACGAAATTCTTATCGAGAGTAAGTCCTATATCGAAGCAAAGGGGTATCAGGTGATATATGGCGATACCGATTCTGTTTTTGTGTTGCTGGGATCTGCTGCGAGCGAAGAGGTAAGCGGAATAGCTAGCCGACTGGTTGAACAACTCAACAACTGGTGGCGCGAGCGACTCGATAGCGATTACGGAATCCAAAGTTTCCTCGAAATGGAATTTGAAACCCATTTTTCAAAATTTTTGATGCCTACTGTACGAGGCTCTAATGCTGGTAGCAAGAAAAGATACGCCGGCTTAGTGGTTGAAGATCTCGAGCAAGGGAAGTTCAGTATGTTATTCAAAGGACTGGAATCTGTGCGCAGCGATTGGTCGCCTCTAGCAAGGGAATTCCAAAAAGTCCTGTATGAGCGTATATTCTTCGATCAGGTTTACGAGGACTATATTAAGCAAATCGTAGCTGATATTAACGCGGGGAAGTTTGAAAACGAGTTGGTGCTGCGCAAACGGCTACGGCGAAAGTTGAGTGACTACGTGAAGAATATTCCCCCGCATGCGCAGGCCGCGCGCAAGGCGGAATTAGTCAGGAAGGAACGAGGTTTGCCCAGCCTGTACCAATCAGGGGGTTGGATAGAATACATTATGACAGTCAATGGAGCAGAGCCTCGTCAATATCGCTATTCGGCGATAGACTATGATTTTTACATTGATAGACAGCTGGCTCCAATCGTTGATTCCATACTTGTATTTAAGTCATCATCGATGGACAAAATCCTGAATAGGCAAATTGGACTCTTCTAGCAAATTTTTAGCGACCATTTTAGATTACTAACGAGGAAACTATGACAACTAATCTTGTACTGACGGTAATAGGCGATGACAAGCCGGGACTGGTTGAATCGCTCTCACAGACTATAGCGAATAATTCTGGCAACTGGCTGGAAAGCAGCATGTCTCAGATTGCCGGAAAATTTGCCGGGATTCTTCGGGTTAGTATTGCAGACAATAATGTAGATAGGCTTATCAGTGAACTCAACAGCTTGTCGACGCAACTCACCTTGGTGATTGAAAAAGCCGAGGGAGTTGCTGCCGCGAGCCCGGAGCAAACAGTCGAACTGAATCTTGTAGGCAACGACAGGCCGGGAATTATTCGAGAAATTTCCAGCGCCCTATCAGCTATGTCGGTCAATGTTGAGCAATTGAATACGGAGTGTGTTCCTGCTCCGATGTCTGGTGCCACCTTGTTTAAGGCCAAGGCTAGTCTCAAAGTTCCGGCTGACCTGGCCTTGGAAGATCTGCAAAAGAAGTTGGAACAACTCGCTGATGGTCTTATTGTCGAAATTGAATTAGAATAATATTTTTCTAATCAGATATGCCAATTTTTAATTGATTAAGGTAGTCGATCATATTGGTAAGCAAATTAATGCATTCAACAACCTCGAATTCAGTTTTCAGAGGAGCATCGGAAGCAGGTGGCCTGTCCAAATCGCTGTATAACAAAATAAGGCATTCTTTACTTGCATCGAAATTTTGATAGAAAAATTCAGAAAAAGTCACAGAGATTGATGAAAACAATGAATCCAAAGTTATTCCAGCGTCGGTTTGACTTTCCAGTAGTAGCCTTTCCAGGCCACTTAACTGACTTGATACGGCGTTCTGAGTAGAGTGACTAAAAGGAGACTGTATACTCTCAGTAAATTCGCCATTTAACATTGGATACAGAGAGCGCACCAGCAACTCCTCAGTGAGCATTGTGGTCATTGCATCTGTCACCAGAAGCAATAGCTGAGCCGTGCCGATTGCTGCTGAATTTTCAGCGCCAAGTCGCTGCCGAAAGGAGGCGGCAGCCCCGCGCCAAAGAGAACTGGTCAGTTCAAAATCCTCGAGTAATGCCTGAGAGACAACCGCTAGTAATTGTCTGCGCCTGTTATTGCTTAGCTGATCCAGTTCGAATCCGCCGTCCGCCTGATCTGTGGTCAATTCAGTGATGGCTGAATATTCGGCGGAAAGGCGAGGGGAATTTCCGTCGTCATTCGCCCCCCATAGTAAATATTCCAGAACGTGAAATCCCAATGTGGCTTCTGAAATATCCAGAAACCCGTGTTGTTCCCTCAGGCTATCAATATTCAGAGGAACGTTAATATCATGAACGATGCCGCTGTCCGGGTATCCGTCGACATAGTCGATATAGCCGGGCAAGACCGGCCAGTGATTGATTTGATATTGGAGTTGAAACAGCGTTAGGGCATCTTGCTCTGTCAGTATAAGGCTGGCGAAATAGCGATGTAGCGCCGTAAGCTCATAGGTGGTGTGCGCATTGATCCAGGAATCGCGAGTGCTCGCCAGGCTAATTGCATTGGGCTGTTCAATGAAATCCGCGATTTTGGATTGCAGAGCATTGATGGCGATTTCTACTGCGGCAAAATCGATCTCGATTTGTTGTAAATAACCCAGAATTAGTTCGCGTGTCGGCGCATCGAATTCAGGATCTATTGAACTAAAAGGGTTTTGCTTTGCAGCGATGATGTCGACGTCTGCTTGAATAGTACTCTGTTCTTCGTTACTGCAAGCTGACAGCAATACACACGCGGCTAGAGCCCATAGAGGTTTGTTCGATAAATGCCAGCGAGCTGATGGATTTGTTCGCATAAAGTTCTCATTTGTTATTCGCGCAGGCTAATTATTTTCCAGGCCGAATTTTTTGCGGCTTCTCTTAGTTGTTCATCCGGATCTACTACGATGGGAGTCGCCACCTGATTCAATAAAGCCAAATCGTTAATAGAGTCGCTATAGAACACACTCTCAGAAATTCGCCGTTCATCATTTCGAGAATCCAGCCATTGCTGTAATTTTTCGACTTTACCTGACTGATAACAAGGAATGCCAGAGATATTGCCGGTGAAGTGATCATTTTCCATTTCTAATTCTGTCGACAGCAAATGATCAGCCTGAAACAAGCTGGCGATAGGGGTGGTAATGAATTCGTTGGTGGCGGTAATAATAACGCAGAAATCACCAGCCTCTTTGTGCTGAGCAACCAATGATAGGGCGGTTTCCAACATAAGTGGCGCTATGGCTTCTCGCATGAACTCGGAATGTAATTGATTTCTTTCAGTGGCGCTCAATTCGAGGATTGGGGTAAGTGTGAATTTTACATAGCTATGAATGTCCAAGGTCCCTTGTGTGTATTGTTGGTAAAACCAGTCATTCTTGCGGCGGTGCTCTGCGGCATCCACCATGTTCTTGCTAATTAGAAATTCTCCCCACGCATGATCGCTATCACCGGCCAACAGGGTATTGTCCAGATCAAACAACGCGAGCTTCCCTGAGCTAAGCGACTGCATATTTGGTCTCTCCTTTGTAAAATCGGGAGTTTGCTCTCGCGCTTTGAATAATCAGCAATACAGGCATTGTTAGTGGCTCAATTTTCCTGATGAATGCGCGTGGCAAACTGAATCTGCGCATTATACCTGCGAGACCCGCTAAATCAGTACAAGATATGCCCCGCACAGGCTCAATCAAAATCGCTAAAAATGGGTTAAGTTATTGATATATCTTTAAAAACTCGTCTCGGGCTATGGTCTTGCCATTGATCATTAGCGAGAGTTTGTGAAACAATGCCTACTTATCTTTGTCAAAGGGCAGATGGCTGTGATCGATTCCCAAGGCTACCGTTCAAACGTTGGCATCGTAATTTGCAATAGAAGTGGCCAATTACTTTGGGCCAAGCGAATAGGCCAGAGTGCATGGCAGTTCCCGCAGGGAGGCATTAAGCACAGAGAATCTGTGGAAGACGCGCTCTACAGGGAGCTGGATGAGGAGGTTGGTCTGACGGAAGGCGATGTACGAATACTGCACCAGACCGACGACTGGTTGCATTATCGTTTGCCGGACAACTATATCCGTCATAACAAAGACCCATTGTGTATAGGTCAGAAGCAGAAATGGTTCTTACTGAGCCTGGAAAGTGAAGACAGCAAAATAGAATTGAGCAAAACCGACAAGCCTGAATTTGATGATTGGCGATGGGTGAATTATTGGTACCCCGTTGAACAGGTAATTGAATTTAAGAGAGATGTATACCAAAAGGCTTTGGAACAGCTATCAGCTCCTCTTAGTGTCTATCTTGAGCCCGAAGCCTGATTATCAGGTGAATTACAAAAGCAGGGTGGATTGTCAGGCGGATGGGTATATCGCTCTTCTAATTGTCTCAAAAGCTCGTACCTGAAAACAAAAATTCCAGCGACCAGTAGGGTCGTGTTCGACAGAACTCTCTTCAGTCGAGAAAACAGATTCGCCACGGCGATCTATAAGCGGAGTGCCATAATCTATGCTGGACCGATTGCGCAGCATTGTACAAGAAGTAAATGCAGCTAAGGATTTGCAGTCGGCGCTGGATATTATTGTGAGCCGTGTAAGGAAGGCGATGGGGACGCAGGTCTGTTCGGTCTATCTGCTGGATAAGGAGTTAGACTGTCATGTACTAATGGCCTCTGAAGGATTGAATAAGGAAGCAGTAGGGCATGTTAGTTTGCAAGTTGGTGAAGGCCTGGTGGGTCTCGTCGCAAAGCATGCCGAGCCGATTAACCTTGAAGACGCTTCCCTACACCCCAGTTTTCATTATCTAAAAGATACCGGAGAAGAAAATTTTCACGCCTTCCTCGGCGTACCCATCATTCACCATCGCTCTGTATTAGGTGTGCTAGTCGTACAACACGAAGATCGTCGTCGCTTCGATGAGGGCGAGGAAGCTTTCCTGATTACTCTCTCTGCACAACTTGCGGGCGTGATTGCGCACGCCGAAGCGACCGGAGCGATCGAGGGAATTAGTCCATCTGGGCATAAGACATTTGATACTGTCTTTCCTGGAGTTTCAGGCTCTTCTGGCGTTGCGATTGGACAGGCGGTCGTAGTTTTTCCTCATGCTGATCTCAGCAAAATTCCTCAAAGACACGCACGAGATATTGAAAAAGAAATCGAGTTCTTCAAGATCTGTTTGAATTCAGTGCGCAATGACATGCGCGATTTGCATGCAAAAATGGCTGGGCAGGTAGCTGAAGAAGAGCGTCAGTTGTTTGATGTTTATGTGCGAATGCTGGATGACAGTGCGCTTGGCAACGAGGTCGTTGAAAGGATAAAGATGGGATCATGGGCACAGGGCGCACTCGCCTATGTGGCAAATGAACATGTTCGCAATTTTGAAGCCATGAACGATTCCTACTTGAGCGAACGCGCAATCGATATTAAGGATTTGTGTAGTCGTGTCCTTTTCTATTTGCAGGAAAAAGACCCGATAGAAACCGAGTATCACGATAATACCATCCTGGTAAGCGAAGAATTAACGCCGGCGATGTTAGCCGAAGTCCCTAAGGAAAAACTCAAGGGTCTTATTTCAGTAAAGGGGTCAGGTAACTCGCACGTAGCAATTCTAGCCAGAACTATGGGCATTCCAACAGTCATGGGTGCGGTAGATTTGCCCTATAGTCAACTGGAGGGAAGGGAAGTAATTCTTGATGGCTATAAAGGCGAGGTAATTACTAATCCGTCTGAGCTATTGCGCAAGCGATATTTGGAGACCATTGAAGAGGAGAATCAATTAGTAAAAGGCCTGGAAGGCCTGAAGGATCTACCTTGCGAAACGGCGGATAAGCACCGAGTGCATCTGTGGGTTAACACAGGACTCATGGCTGATGTAATGCAGTCTCTCGATCAGGGGGCGGAAGGCATTGGGCTGTTCCGTACCGAAGTTCCCTTTCTCCTTAGTGAACGTTTTCCCAGCGAGCAAGAGCAGAGTGTAATCTATCGTGAACAACTTGAAGCCTTTGCCCCCAAAGTTGTCACCATGCGAACACTCGATATTGGTGGTGACAAATCCTTGCCCTACTTTCCAATCGAGGAAGCAAATCCCTTTCTAGGCTGGCGAGGGATCCGGGTTACGCTCGATCATCCAGAGATTTTTACTGCGCAGATACGCGCGATGTTGCGAGCTAGTGTAGGCCTGGAAAATTTGCAGATTATGTTGCCGATGATCAGTAACGTAAATGAAGTTAATTCGGCAAAGCAGTTGATCAAAAAGGCATTCAGGGAACTCCTGCAAGAAGGTATCAAGGTAAAATATCCACCGGTAGGCGTAATGATTGAATTGCCAGCCGCGGTATATCAGGCTCGCACGCTTGCCAAGATGGTCGATTTCATCTCCGTGGGGAGCAATGACCTTACTCAATACCTGTTGGCGGTAGACAGAAATAATCCACGTGTTGCCAATCTGTACACCGCCTTTCATCCGGCGGTACTCAGTGCTCTACAACAAGTGGTTACTATGGCTCAGGCGGAAGGAAAGCCTGTCAGTATTTGTGGTGAGATGGCTGGCGATCCAGGTGCGGCGGTGCTGCTTATGGCGATGGGCTTCGATGTATTGTCGATGAATGCGGCAGCCTTGCTGAAAGTAAAATCTGTAATACGCAGCTTGACCATGGAGGTGGCTCAAGATCTTCTGGAACAGGTGATGGAGTTGGACGATGCGCAGATGATCAGAAGTGCAGTAGATCTGGCGTTGTACAATGCCGGGGTTGATCGTCTACTTCGTTCTTCGCGGACTAACTAATCTTGAGCGCGCAGGGTCGCTTAAAATTTCTCGCCAATTTATCGCGCCACTGAGGGTCTCCAAGCCCTACTCGTAATAGGCGCCGAAAATTATCGGCGGGCGGCGTTGTTCGAGTTCTCAAAGAAATCTACCACGCCTGAGTCGAGGCAATATTCAGCACCCACGATTAACAATTTTCCTTGTGTGATTAAGGATTCCAGTATCGACGAGCCATGGCGCAAATTTTCCACCGAGGCCTCGATGTTGGAGCGCACCGCCCGTTGCATCAAATCAACCGGATCATCTGAATTAGCTGAGTTTATCAAAGGCTCAATAGCGGGGCGAATTCGGTCAACAATTGCATATAAATTCGGGGAGCGACTCTCTGTCGGCTGCGTCAATTGTTCCAGAGTGGCTTCCACCGCGCCGCACATGGAGTGGCCCAGGACAACAACAAGTCGAGTGCCAAACTTTTCGGCAGCGAACTCGATACTGCCAATTTGAGAAGGTGCGACAATATTTCCGGCTACTCGAATAACAAACAAGTCTCCTACGCCCTGGCCAAATACGATCTCCGCTGGAACTCTCGAGTCGGAACAGCCAAGAATAATCGCAAAGGGGGCTTGGTCACTTGCCAATTGAGGATGGATTAAGGCATCTACCTCAATATGCTGACTTTCTCCTGCGCGGAATCGAAGATTGCCTTCTTTCAGTCGCAATAGCGCATCGTTAGCGCTAATCATTCCCATGGCGCCTGAAAGTTAGCAAAACACAAAGTTAGCGAAACACAAAGAGGATATTGAAGCCCGGCGTGGGAATACTTGTTTATGCGCTATCTCCAGAAAAACAATCAAATGGGGACAAATGGAATAGCGGTAAACATACAGCAAACACCGAAACTTGAAAACACTTTTCAAGCTTCGGGCTTAGAAGGGAAGGGATCTCTACTAGTCAGTCTCTGGCAAAGCGGGGTAACTTTCCAGCAGCGATTGGAATGCTTGATAGAAGTAGGGTCGGGCCCGATCCTCATGCATGTACTCACCTGGAGTAACCTGATGAATTCTACTCAGGGAACCCGCCCAAACTACCTCATTGCTCCGGGTTTCAATTATTTCGATTTCAACTCTGGCAACATAATTGAGTTCAACATTGAGAGACTCAATTCTAATGAATGGGTCAATTCTCTGTTGGCCGGGAACGAGATCAACCTGAGTATAGCGAAGGACCACCCTCACATCGTTAATTCTGTCATTTCGGCTTAGGCCCTTTTGCTGGAACGCCGATTCAAACTCCGCCGTAACATAGTCGCGAAGGAAGAGCGGTACATCTATCAGTTCCAAGCCGTATTCGCTATAGCTGGCATAATTTTCCGGACAGCATGTAGTGAGACTGGTCCCGATTTGCATGCCCGATTGGGCACAACTACCCAAGACAAACAAGAAGCTTGCAAGGATGGCTATTTTCAGATTCTTCAACTCAGATCCTCCTGATTTATTTTCACAGTTCCTACACTCAGAATACTACCAAAACATAAGAATTCTTTGATCCAGCTTAACAATACTAATCTATATCGATTTCTTTTTCCATGGTCTTGATCAGGACACTATCCTGGCAGGGTTTGCGGTAACGATTTTCGGTAACTACATAGAATAGCCTGATTCCTATCAGGGTCCTGAGTAGTAAGCCAGTGCCGATCCTCAATTAAGTGGTTTACTACTCAGGACCCTGATAGGAATCAGGCTATTCTATGACGCAAGCGTACTGTCTCTTATACACATCTGACG
>FLOH01000374.1_pt1 | contig 104634 bp, 141 predicted proteins | sample 756751 | NCBI WGS metagenome assembly FLOH01 (sample SAMEA4026879, study PRJEB14308) | marine metagenome | biome: coastal water; material: water | depth 74 m
GCTATAGACTCTACTTTCACCACAGATGAAGAGAAGTTGAAGCTAAAGAATGAGCTTACAACTATTATTACTAATCACGAAGCAGTGATGGAGACTAAAGCTATTGAATTTGAGCAAGAGATTACTAAGCGATGGACATCAGACAACGAGCATATAGTAACTAGGTTAGTAAGACCGATAAGCTATGGTTGGATTATTCTGCTGTTTAGTGTTATTGTGATAGGAGATAATGCACTAGGAATAAATGTGAAAGATGCTTACATACCAGTAATAGAAACACTATTAGTTACAATGACTGTTGCATATTTTGGTGCAAGGTCACTAGATAAACATAGTAGCAATAAATACAAAAAGCAATAAAGCACTTCAAGAGGGATTAATAATGTACTTGCAATTAGTAAGAGAATCGTTTTCAAATAAAGCTACTGAAGGTAAACTATTTGTTAATGGTAAATTTGAATGCTATACACTTGAAGATGAAGATAGGTTCTTGGAAACAGGTGGAATAAAAATGCAAAATAATACTTGTATTCCAAGAGGTACATATACTGTAAAGCTAACCAAAAGTAAAAGGTTCTTAAGAGTCTTACCATTACTATTAGATGTACCTCAGTTCACTGGAATTAGGATTCATAGTGGTAATACACATAATGATACTGAAGGTTGTATATTGGTTGGTAACAGAAATATAGAAGATGATGATGATTGGATTGGTGATAGTAGGAATGCTCTAAAGTCTTTGATGGAAAAGCTTGAAGCAGAAGAAGAATTAATAACGATAGAAATTGTGTGATACAATTATAAATAAGGATTTAAAATGGCTTTAACAAAAACACTATGGACTCCAATAATAAACTTGGTTACAACTGGTTCAACCATAAGAACAATGTTCAATACAGCATTTAGTAATGTTGATACTGCTATAGATAAGATTGATGAACTTGAAGTAGCCAAAGATGGTCTTCTTAGCTATGTTGATACATTCTCAGTACTTAATGGACAATCATCTCCATCGTATAATTTAAGTACAGCATATCAACCAATAGCAAACTATGCAACTACTCATATTGGTTCTGATATTGCATCCAATATTACTATTGGTAGTATTACTCCTTCTAACAGTGGTTGGTATCAAGTTATGTATACTGGAGATATTTCATTTACTTCAGTATCTTCAACTAGGTCTATAACGCTTAGTCTTAATGATGGAATATCATCGATAGCTTCGAGTGTTACTAACATACCTAGAGATGCTTCGAGAGATAGTGAGTCGTTGGTTATGGTTATGTATTTGGTTGGTGGAAATGCTTATCATATAGAGGTATTAGCAAGCGTAGCCATGACAGTTTCTTTTAATGCTTTGAACTACAGTATTAAACTTGTTGGATAAAGGATAAGCTATGGAGATTGAAACAGTTCCATACAGTGGAGTGTATAATACTCCAAGTGGAGAAAAAGCAGCTAATACTGCTGGACAGAACTATGTTTATGCTACAGCAGGTATATCAGCTCTTTCTAGCCTAGTAGGAGCTTCGCTATCTATCAGTGCATACAAATCACAAGCTGAAGCACAAACTAACGCTAAGATAGCTAATATGGACTCTATACTATCTACATATGAATATACTGCATATAAGACTCAAGAAGAGTCAAGATATATAGATTCATTGTATGCTGATAAGGTTAGTGAAAGTACATTGGATACAATGAAGAAGGCTTCTATGGCTAAAGCAGCTGCTGCTGAAACTGGTACAACTGGTGGTTCAACAGATGAAGCTATCATGCAAAGATATGTAGATGGTCAGTTTAATGTAGCTATGATTAACAATGAAAGAATGACTGCTAAGAGGTCTGCATTTAATCAAGCTGAAGCTAGTAGACAAAATGCTATTAACCAATTCAAGACTTTAGCTTCTGGTGGTGTATCCAATAACGCTAGTGCATTAGTTAGTGGGCTTAGTGGTTTCTCTACTGCATTAGGTGGATTACTTACTACAATGCCAGCAGATGTAAGAGCCAGTATGTTTGGTAATACTACAAGTGGACTAAATGGTAAAAGTTCAGCTATACAGACACAACAAGGATAATCAATGCAAACAATGAGAGATGCTATAGGTCTTGGTTCACAGACTAATGGTACACAAATACAATCAGCTACCATAGGTAATATTAATCCAGCACAAGTACAAGCACAACAAATACAAGACTCTAATGTAAATGTATTTGCAGAAGGAATAAAAGGTTTACAACAAACAGCTGGTGCTATATATGAAGGTGTACAAGATAGAAAGAAGTTAGTTGCATTGGATGCTTCTACCCAATACAATGTTGGTATGCAACATATAGATAAGTATTATTCAGATATAGAAGCTACTGGTAAAGCATTAACATCAAAAGATATTTCAAGTAGAATGGAATGGAAACAAAAGTTTCATTCAGATATGGTTGGAAGAACTGTCGATGGTGTTGTATCTGAAAATTATAATAAAGACTTCGATGATGAAATAGTAAAAAAAGGATTTATTGAACCAGCAGTTGGGTATCTTAATAAATCTTATAGTGCTGATGCTAAACAGTTTCAAGAGGTAGAAACGTTAGAATATATATCTATAGTAAAAAGCGAAGTAGCAATACATGGAGCAGACGTAACAAGTTCTTCTGTAGAAACATGGATAAGTGGATTAACAAAAAGAGGTGTACAATATCCAGAAGCTTTAGTATATGGATTAGTTAGAGATAACTTTAATGTTATGTATGACGAGAAGTTTAAAGATGGAGTGCTATCAACATCAATTCAACCATATATAAAAGATGGTACGTTTAGTGAAGATGACAAAGATAATTTATTTAATAGCATATATACTGGAAGGTTTTTAAAAAGAGAAAAAGGTGTATATATTAAGCTTGACAAGAAGCTTACTGATGCAGATGAGAAAGCAATGATTAAAGGTTTTGCTTCTTATACAAATGCACTAGATTCACAACTGAAAGAACCAATAATATCAACCGTTCCACAATCTGTTGGTAGTATCGACTTACCTCAAGTAAGTTCAAATGAGCAGAAGACAGTACTTACAGCAATTGAAAAACAAATGTATAACAATGCAACAAAGTATGGAACACGTTATACTGGTTCAAAGCAATATGCAACCGATAATATATCCAGAGTAAAGCTGAATGGAAGAATACATGCTACTGAATCAATTGAAATAAATACAACTGCTATGGTTGCAAAGTTTAACACAAATAATTTTGAAGGTAGTTGGGATTTAGCAGTTAATAATTCTTCTAATTTTATTTATTCAGAAGACGTTGAAGGTACTCCAATTGCAACAACCATGACTACATCTGAAGCAGAGTCTAAAATTATTCATCAACTATTGTTGCATGACAATGATTTAAGAACTGCAACTTATGATGAAGTATCTAAACAATCATTAAATCCAACATCAGTAGCAAGACTAGAAATTCAATCTTCTGGAACTTATAAATCTGGTTATTTTAAAGAGTTATCTACTGGTGTAAAAACTGGAATAATAAAAGCTGATTCTTCAAGTCAGTTTATGAGTGAATATAATAAGTATATTGACTATGCAAAAGAAAACTTATCTATATCTGATACTTGGTTAGCTGATGAAGTAGTACGTGGAGAAGTAGATATAACTATGGTTACAATTTCTAACCAAATTAAAAACAATGAAATATCTGAAACAGATGGATTAGCTAAAATGAAAATGTCATTTGATGCTCTACAGAATATATCAGACAATAATAAACTAACATACAAAAACCTTCCAGCAGAATCCTTAAAAGCTTTAACAAGTTTAGATGCTGATGCTATTGCTGAGTATGGTTGGCTAAAGGCGGATTTTGGTGATGAAGTATTCGTCACTGGTTCTCAAAAACTTGGTCTTAATTATGTATCAAGAGGGAAGATAAAGTCAGAAGACTTAGATGACCTTAAAGATAAATACGTAAAAAACTTCACTCCAATAGGTGCTGGATTTTTTGGAAGTGCGTTTAGATATGATAAGTCACAAATGATTTTTACTGGTGGTCAGAATGTTAATACTAAGGTTGCTAGTGAGTTAATCTTAAGCACTATTAAAGACGATTCTATATGGGGTGAGAGACCAACTAGCTTGAGTAGCTCAATGTTATCATTAACACAATCTAAAGATGATGATGGTAATATAATATTATTTGCAAAACTTAATCCAACTGAAGCAGATATTCCAGCAAGAGTATATACTTTTACAATGTCAGAATTGATTACTGGTAAACTTGCAAAGAAGAAAGGAAAATAATATGGAGATAACCAAATCACGGATAGAGTTTCCATTAATCCAAAATGCAAATGTATCTGAAACTACAAAAGCAGAGAAAGTTGTTAAAGAGTCAGATAAGATTCAAGATAATGTAAATAAAGCATCATGGACAAATACTAAAGGCACTGATACTAGAGAGTGGAGTATAGGTGATAAGTGGAAAGCTACAAGCGATACATGGGATGATACATGGGCTGCTAAGTTATATGACTATGCAAAATATGATGCAGAAGCATTTCAAACTACGGACACTAACTTTAAGGCTAGTTGGACTGACGAAGCAATTAAAACACATCTTAATATTGCTAGCCTTCCATATAGCTATTATCAAAAGTTATCTTCAGCACAAAACAAAGAACATAAAGATTCATTGTATCAATGGGCTATCATGGATAACCAAAGAATCAACTTTATAAACAAGTCATTAAATCAATATGGAGATGGGTTAACGGAACGAATGTCAGCTAGTCTTGCTACTGGATTAGTTGATGTAGATGCACCTATATCGTTAGGGTTTGGTGTATTAGCTAAAGTTGCTAAAGCTAAGAAAATAATGATGGCTGGAGCAGTTGGAACACACGCAACAGTAGCAGCTACAATATATGGTATTGATGGTGGAGAAACATCAGCTGGAGAAGCATTAGCGTTTGGATTACTTGGTATGGCTGGTGATGCTTATGCTATACATAGACTATCTAAAAAAGCTGATGATATTGCATCTACAACCATACCAGATATTCCATCAAATGAAAACCTTGTAAACCATGTTCAATTAAAGGCTGATTTAGCTGCTAGAAAAGCTACTAGAGAAGCAGAGATAAAGAAAGAAAAGTATGATGATACTCTAAATAAAAAAGATTTAAAATCATTAGAAAAACTTAATAAAGATATTGAAGCACTTCCAGAGGGAGTAAAAAAAAGAAAGTTAATATCTGAAAGAGATAGATTAAAGATAAAAACTGATGAGTTTGCTTTAGCAAAGCAAGCTAAAGAAGCAAAGCCATTTGATATATTGCAAAGTAAAGAAAGATTAATAAAAGAAGAACTTGAACTTGAGGATATTAGTAAACGAATATCAGCAGAAGAAACAAGACTACTTGAAATTGAAACTAGAATGAAACCTATAAAAGATAGGATAAGTGAATTAAAACAAAAGAAACAAGAACCAAAGGTTACACGACAAAAAGAAAAAGATATCAAAACACAAGAAAGATATGAGCAAGAACTTAAAATGGAAGCTGATGAGCTTGCAAAAGAAGAGGCTGTTTTAGTTGAGTTAAAGAAGCAGGCTAGAAGAGATAAGATAAATAAACTAGTAAAAGACAAAGAGGAAGCCATTACTTCTAATCAGCAGAGAAGAGCAGAAGAAAAGGTTGTAGAAAAGCAAGAAGTAAGAAAAAGACAAACAGCTAGAGAAAGATTAGAAGAATCAAGACTTGCAGATGAAGATGTTTCAATAGCAAAGAAAGAAGAGCAAATAGCCAACCAAAAGAAAAAGATAGATGATATGAAAGATGCAAAGAAAGCATCTGAAGCAAGAAAAGCAATAGAAGCTGAAGAGTTAAAAGTAAAGCAAAGAAAGGAACAACTAAACAAAGATAGACTAAGAAACGAAGCAAGAGCTAAAGAGTCTATGGTTGTAGAAAGTAATATTAAAACTATGTACAAGAAGATTGAAGAAATTATTAAGAAATCTGAAGCAGATAATGTTGCAGCAAGAAGAAACGAATCAATGTGGAGAGTAAAAAGACTTGTTGGAATACAGAAAACATTAGATGAAATGGGTCAAGATTTAGTACAAAATGTTGCTGAATGGAGGGCGCATATAAATAAAGCTATATCTGAAAAAAATATGTCAGTAATAGAAGATATGAAGAATGTTCTTGATGAGGTATTTAAAAAAGGATATATTGATAAAGGAACTTATCAAAACCTAACCAATACAATAAAAGGAAACAAGAGTAGTATAAACAAAATCAAAGGTGTACTTAATAAAGATGGAAACTTTGAGATAAGTAAAGGTAATGGTAAAAAATTAGTTATAGGTGGAGCGTTAGGGTTGGTATTAGCAAGCAATCTTAGTGCAGATGATGGAAGTATAAGCTTTGATAACCCAGCTGTGATATTAGCAATGGCTATAGGTGCTGGACTTATAGCAAAGAACTTTAAAGCTATCTCTGGTTCTGTTGCATCTGCTGCAAATAAAATAAGAACAATAGATAGAACAAGACCATTAATGGATAAACTTGATACAGCTATATCAAAGATTAGAACTCAAGCTACTGAAACATTTGCACCATTAAGCAAAGATGGTAGTAAAGAGTTTACAGACTTTATGAAAAAAGTTTTATGGGATGCTGAGTCAGGAGAGTCATTAACAGTAGAAAGAAATAAAGCAGCAATATATCATGGATTTTCTGCAAGGCTTCACTCTATGCTAGATTTAAACTATAATGACTATGTAAAAAGCGTTGGTATGAATAAGGCATCTGCTGCATTTAGAAATTTGTCAATAACAGAAATTAGCGTTAGATTAGAATTTGAAAAGAAGGTTATGGAGTTTATAGAGAATGGTAAATATTCTGATGTTGAGTCTGTAGTTAAATCCGGAAATGATATAAAGGCTATGCACAAAGAGATTAGACAGATGATGATTGATTCAGGTGTTGACGGTGCTGATAAAATGCTAAATCTAGGAGACTCTTATATGACAAGATATGTAAGGTCTAATGAACTAAGAGATTTACTATTATCAATTAGTGAGCAAGACTACAAGAAGTTTGTTACTAAGTTTGCAGCTACAATGAAAGGAGACTATATTAAAGCTGAAGCATATCTTCAAGCTGCTATAACTCATACTCAAAGCAATAGAACGATAACAAAGTTAACAGAAGTAGAAGAGTTTTTAAAGGCAAATAATATAGTAGGTGTATCAGCAGATGAAGTTGCTGACCTATTTGGAATACCTCAAAGTAAATTGTCAAGGACTAAAGCAAGAATAGCAATAGACAAAAGCATGTTTGAAGATTTTACTGTTACATATAATGGTTCAGAAAAAAAAATAGGACTTAATGAAATATTTGTAAACAATGCAGTAGAAAATATGGATAGATATTTAAACCAAGTATCTGGACATATTGCATTTGCTGATGCTGATTTTAAATCATTGGATAAAGCATTTGAGCTAGCTGGTAAAGCACATAAAATTGAAAATATAAAAGTAATGGAAGATGTTATAAATCATATAATTGGTGTTCCAAATGCTGGTATGAGTATTCAAACTGCTAAAATGTTACAGGTTGCATCAAATCTAACAGTAGCAGCAAAGATGCCTTTTAGTGTAATATCATTAGCTCAGGAAACTTTTAATACAATAGTAAAAAGTAGAGGTGGAGCATTTAAGACATTTACAGAAGAGTTTAAGAATATAGTTTTAAAACATGGAAAGTCTTCAGCTCTAGTTGAAGAACTTGTTGATTTTCTTGGTCAAGGAAACCATAGGGTTAGTGCATCGTATGGTTCATATTCACATATATCTAATGGTGTTGATAACATGTCAACTTCCACTGGAGCATTAACAAAAGCATCTGAAATAGCTAGAGATACTGTATTATATAATCTTGGTTTAGTTCCAGTTAGTGATGTGCTAACCAGAATAAATCTTGTTGATAGTGCTTCATATTTACATGATATAGCTCATGGTGTAAACACAATGCCTTCATATATGAAAAATATTATTGGATTAACCCCAGACATAGAAGATATGCTGAAAGGTAAATTAACGAAGGTTGATGGTAATCTTCAGTCTATGAATATAAAAGATTGGAGTAGAACAGACCAACTAGCTTTTAGAAAAGTAGTTGATAATATGATGATGAAAAGAATACAAATGGCTACTATAGGTGGTACTCCACATTGGGGTAGAGCTGATGCACTTGGTATATATATGAGTGGTCTTCTTAAGTTCCCATTGCAAGCTTTTAGTAATCATGGTATAGTTGACTTAAAAGGTGTTTTGATACATAAAGACCCAAGAGCTATGATGAGTATGATGGCTTGGTTTGGTGGTGGATATTTAGCAGCAATGTTAAGATATGAAATAAAAGGACAAGACTATGATGATGATGATTTAATTGTATCAGCAATGTTGAGTATGCCTTTGGTTGGTGGAGCACAAGCAATTTATTCACTTGCATCAAATGGTTCAGCAATGCAGAATGCAATGAGTGATTTCAGCATGGGAATGATAGATGTTGGAAAAAGTATAATTTCGGAGTAGATGATGAACAAAAAAGAAAAATTAGATTTACTTGATAATAAACTAGCAGATGCTTTCTTAAGTATAATGGAGTCTGGAGAATATGATAGACTTCCAGACTTAGCTACACTATCAAACTATCTATCAAAGAATAATAGAATAGAAGAGAAACCAAAATCAACTGTTGAAGATGAGATAAAGAAGAGAGTTAAAGAGGCAGAAGCTAGGAGAGCTAATGACAAATGAAGATATAAGATTAGCTTCAGACCAAGAACTTATAGAGTATTTTACTAAACCTAAATGGGGTAAGATATACGAAGATGATAAATATTTTGCTAATGATATATTAGAAGATAGATTCTTAGTATATGTTACTTATGCTTTTTCTCATTTAGGATTACCAAGACCAACTAGAGCACAATATGAAATAGCTAGATATGTAGCAGACCAATCAAATCCACATAGACTTGTATGGGCGATGCGAGGAATATCTAAGTCGTTACAATCTCAGCTATATGATAGTTGGAGGTTTCTTCGTAACCCAGATGAACACATATTGGTTGTATCTGCTGGTAGTGGTAGAGCTGTAAACTTTACTCAGTTTGTTAAGAAGCTTATGACTGTGTTACCAATTCTAAGACCTCTTAAACCAAGAAATAATATAGATAGGACTTCTAGTCAAGCATTTGATATAGCTGGCTCTATGGCTTCGGATAGTCCTAGTATGTATGCAGTAGGAGTTGGTAATCAAATAACTGGTATGCGTTCTACATTACTTAATATGGATGACGTAGAGACCCATTTAACTGTTCAATCACTTGCACTGACAGAAAGGGTAGAGCATTCTGTAAATGAAGCTCACAACCTCTTAATGAGTGGATATGATGAGTCTATAACATTAGCTACTCCACATAGTCAAAACTCTATATATTTAAATTGGATAGATAGAGGTACTCATGCTTTTATAGTACCAGCAAGATACCCAGAAGATACTTCAATATATATGGGTTTCTTAGCACCATTTATATCTGAAGCATTAAAGAAAGACCCAAGCTTAGTTGGTCAAGCAGTTGATGAAAGATTGGATGATGACTTCCTAAGACAAAAAGAATTAAAGATTGGTAAGTCAAACTTTAAACTACAATACATGTGTGATGTATCAGAGTCAGATACTTTAAGACATCCATTAAAGCTATCTGATTTAATAGTAACAGATGTAAGTGATGAAGATGCTCCTATAAAGATTGGTTACTCTTCTATGCCAGATAATCTATTGTTTGGAATAAAACATAATGGATTCAAAGCTGATAAGTTTTATACTCCATTATATATGTCAGAAGAAAGAATGGAATACACTCATAAGATAATGAGTATTGACCCTAGTGGTAGAGGTAAAGATGAAGTTGGTATATCAATACTTTATATGCTTAACACAAGAATATTTATAAAGAAGATAGTTGGACTTCAGGGTGGATATGAAGAAGAGAACCTTAGCAATATAGCAAACTTATGTGCATTACATGGAGTTCAAACAGTTGTTGTTGAGTCTAACTTTGGTGATGGTATATTTGCTAAAGTATTAGAACCATATCTAAAGCGTATATCACCTACAACTGCAATAGATGAAGTTACTGCTAAAGGTCAAAAAGAAGTAAGAATTATAGATGTTCTTGAACCAATGCTAAACCAACATAAGATTATCATAGATAAAGATGTGTTAGTTAAAGACTTTAATGCTATAAATAAAAATAGCTTTACATATCAATTCTCACACATAACAAGAGAGAGAGGATGTTTATTAGCAGACGATAGGATAGATTCAGTATCTCAGGGTGTTATGTATTTAATTGAAGATATGAACCAAGATGAAGACTTTGGTGAGTCTACTTATAAAGAGTTAGAGTTGGTTAAGATACAAGAACAGAATGCAAAGATATTTAGTGAATTTGATGATGGATATGAAAACTCAATGAATTTCTCTTTTAATTATTAGTAGTGCATATTAGCACTACTTTTTACTTTCTATAAACTTAACTACTTTATCTTTAAATAAAGAAACATAGCATATTTTATCTTCTTCATCTTTTGCATACCACAAATGTCCATTATCACTATTTACTAATCTCATAGCTCTTCTCCATATAATCTAATAGATATAAGTTCAAGGTATTTTTTTGCTTTTCTCAAATCCTCGATATGGTTCTTACTCTTAAATCTTGATACATACTTTACTACATTTCCAATTTCCCAATCAAGATTGTTTGCTGTTATATAAACATTTGGTGGTATAACCATATCTGAATAGTGACTAGGGGTTATATTATCTTTCATCTTCAATCCTTTTATATATTCTATTATCTATCATCTCGTAAAAATGATTCTTTTTTGAGCCATTAAGTATCCGTATGCTGTGTAACGCTGATTCAATACCTAATACTGTACTTGATATAAAAAATCCATTTAAGGACACTACATGGATTATTCCAATCTCTTCTATTTCATATGATGTTAATTCCATACTCATTTTATATTACTCCAATATTTTATAGCTTTAAGAACAGCTCTAACTCTATCATTATCTCTGTCATAATAACTGTGTTCTAATAACTCTTCAAGATTATCTTTAAGTAGTTCTAGCCTTCTCATTATTATATCATTCGGAATAGATGGAACATCTTTAACCCCATATAAATATTCATTATCTAACTTCATTAATAATATCCTTCATCTTTCTTAAGTCATCAATAACTTTTAAATAAGCATTAATATATGATTTACTTCTAGTATCTTCTTTCCTTAACTCTGTATGAGAAGTAAGTTTTTCTATTGCACTATCCAAGTTGTAATGAATAATATTTCTAGTTGAAACTACATTTCTTACATATCTATTTCCACCACTAGCACAAGAAATAGTTTTATCAATCCCACCAGCTATTCTATATAATAGTGAAGATATATATTCTCCTTGTTTTCTACCAAACATTTCTATAATATCGTATCTATTAACTTCCATCAAAACTCCTATTATTAAAATGATTCTTTTATATACATTTTTCCACCAGAGTATTGTATATCTCTGTCTGAAACAACTGTAATAGTATTTGTTTTAAGAAATTCTATCATCATCTCATCATCTGTTTTAGTCTGTTTAACTATAACTTCTTTATTTTTAACTGCTTCTGCATGAGACTTATTAAGTTCTCTAGCTTTATCTATAGCATCTTGAGATACTTGTTTCTTTCTTCTCTTAACGCTATAACTAGTGACTTTCTTTCTGTCATCTCCAGTTGGAACTTTCTTATGTATTCTACATGGTTTTATTCCAGCGTTTAAAGCACTAGCAACATATATTGTATTGTTCCCTTCTTCACATTCAGGACAGATTCTAACAAATGTTCTACTTGGTGTTTTCACTCTAGATTCCTTATAAGTTCTTACTCTTGCAGATTCTATTCTACTACAATCTGCACAGTATGGGGTTTTTCTTCTACTTCTAAAAGTTCTAATGCTTGGACATGTAGGGCAGAAATAAATGTAAGATACATGTGTCTCCTTCCTGTTTCCCTCTGACATTTTCTTTCCTAACTGCTTAGTGCTACATTTTTTACAAGGAGTATCTTCTTTTGGTTTGTATGTAGTTACTACTATTTCACCACAGCTACAAGTTCTAGTATATCTCCATCTTTTAATACCTTTATCATTTATGTATGATTCACTTTCAACCATAATCTATCCTTTCAAGTAATCATATATCTCTTTATCCATGGCTTTAGTTAATGAGTCACATATCATGTTTGTTTCTTTTATTATAGAACTATCAGCACCATCTTTTGTTTGCTTCATAACGAATCTATCTATGGTTGCAGAAGTTGATTCACCAAAGAATTCCTGCATAATATCAAACTTGTTATAATACAAAGTCTCTACAGCTTGAAATATAGCTAGTCTTAGATTATCATCTTTATACATATCAACTACGGTAGCCCAAGCATTATTACTTAGTGCTACATAGTCATTATATTGCTTACCTTTAACCTTGGCATTAATAGATTGCTTAAGACGTATTGTAGAGCCTAACTTCTTATCAGAAGTAGTAAGTAACCCATCTATTAAATAAAGTATATACGAGCCAGTTATGACAGCCTGAGCAATATGTGCTTTACTTAGATTCATCAAAATACTCTTCAAATCTATTAATTCTTTTAATCTTGTTATACATTTTAATACCTCTAACTAAGTTAGAGAATGGTATTAGTATATAATACTTCTTTACTTTATTATTTTCTTTTACAGTTTTATCGACACTATATATACCAAACTTATTAATAGCTACCATAGCTATAAATATACCTATTATAAAATTAACTACTACTCCAACCATATAAAATAAAATATATGATTGATACTCCATCAAAAATTCATTCATTACTTATGCTCCTATATGGCTAAGTTCAATATCAGCATCTCTAAACTTAACATCTTTGAAGCAGTTTGGATACCTTTTTGATAGCTTGAGTATATTGTCTTCTCTACAATTATCTGGAGTATAATTAAGCTCATCTAGCATTTGATATAGATACCACATTATGTCTCCAATCTCTTCTTTTAGATTTCTTACATCTAACTCTCTACCATAGAACTTATGTTTCTTTAATGCATCCATTATCTCTGCACTTTCAGTAATTAAACCATATGCCATATGCTCAAGTAAATCTTCTTTTGTACTTAGTGTTTTTCTTGCATTTATTAAATAGTCTTTTTCATTCATCTTATTTCCTTTAATTTATAAAATCTGTATATCTTTCTCTTTAATATATATAGAGTAAGTACAATTATTTGCTTTTTATCACTTTCATGCATTTTCTATTTCTCTCTTGCATTAGTTTCATATAATATTCTCCGTAACTCATCTAAGCTCCTTTAGTTGCAAGCATAACTATAGTAGTAGCTGTGATAAATAATATAGCTAATACAACTGCTTCATTCCATCTGACAGACTGCATCTTTCCAGTTACATGATTATTAAGTTTATACGAATCTTGCCTAGTCATTACTTATCCTTTATATTAAATCTAGTAGTTCTTTAGTACTAATAGAATGTCCATATCTTGACAGCTTATTAGATACTTTTCTAAGTATGCCTTCTGCTTCTTGTATCTCAACTAAATATTGGTCAATTGCATAATCTTCATCAGAGTACATAAGCTGTTCATGTCTAGCATCTTCTAGAAACTCTTGTCTCATATCTTCTTTGAATTCACGCAGTTCTTCTTCTGTACGATTACTCATTATTTATCCTTGCTATTATTTATTAATCCATCTAAACAGTTATCATAAAAAGAACCTAATATATTCTTATTGTTAAATATATCATTCTCCAGAACATTATGCATAAATAGTAACTTTGATTCAAGATAAGTTGCTGTTCTTTTATTACTACAACAAAATAATATGACCTTATTTCTTATATCTTTACCATCATTCTCTTTACTTGAACCAATATAGTCTTTAAAAGGCAAAAGCTTACTCTCAACACGTTTATAGTTCTTTCTAATAGCTAACTGCTCTTTAGTTGGTTTTAGTCTTCTATCAGCTCGTATAGTCTTTTTACCAATATAAGAAGTATTATCTGTATAGTTTATTCTGTATACTATATCTGTAGTCTCTTCTGGTAAATCATTATGACTTAAAATATCTTTACCATCATAAGTCCAAATACTCACTTTGAAATACTCTTTAAATATGTATTCCATAATAACTCAACAATACCATTACTATTTAAATCTAACTTCTTAGCTTCAGACATTATCTGTTTCTGTAGCTCAACATCAATTTGTTTTATATCTCTTCTTTTTGTTTTTTCTTTCATCTTATTTCCTTTTGTTTATTTAATTCCATCTAGTTCTTCTACTTTAAGAATAACGACTTCTTCATCAAAGTCAAATATCTCTGCGTATTCTTTTTCCATGTCATCTTCATTCCAGTACATGTAATTCTGACCTAACTTGGTATCTCTATTTGCATGATGTACATATCTTAAAAGTTGCATATCTTCTTTTCTAATTATTGTAATTAGTAACCATAAATCTGAACTCATCTTATTTCCTAATATTTATTTTTCAATAGATTTATTTTCTTCTTACCAAATATACCTCTAGTAGAATACTCAATTGGTTTACTAATAGGCACTATAGTTGATTGTAATGCATCAGATAGCTCTTGTTTGGTTTGTTTGAGTATTTTATCCTCTACATATAGTTCGTAGCTTGTAGGCTCTGATATGAAGTGTAATAACCTATTGTAGTGTTTAGCAAGATAATCCAATGCAACTGATTGTAATGAACCAGAAGGTAAAGCCATAACAATAGCTTTACTATCTTTATGAATGACTAAACATTCTTTCTTTGTACTTCTGAAGAATAAATCTATACCAGAGAAACTAAAATCTCCTTTAGACTTCTTTGGTATATTTCCTTCAAAGAGTTTTACTCTCACCATTCGTCATCAGTCTCTACTTCTTCTGGTTCAACAAATGCAGAATCATCTTCAGAGTCTTCTTCTACAATCTTTCCGTATTGGTTGATTCCAAGTCTTTTTCTATCTGAGTCAGATAAATCTTCAACTATTAAAGTTCTACCATCAAATATAAATCCTTCTTCATTGGCATCTATAAACTGTTTAAGTAATATTCCTTCTCCTTCTTCAGAGGCAAATAGTCCATCAGTTGAACAGAAGTGAGCGATACTTGAATTAGTAAAGTATTTATACACGTTTACATAGTCTGTATCTGGTTTAAACTTAGCCAATGACTTCTTCTTAGGGTTAGCAGCTTTAAACGCTTCAGTGGCAGATATACAAGCTTTAATATACTTATCTCCATCATTCTTAGCTTGAGCATTTTCTAACTTAGAAGTTAAACAAATTTTTACTTTCTTATCTGCTAAATCATTAAATACTGTATATGTTTCAGTCTTCTCTTTTCCATATTCTTTGAATGTTATTTCAGCTTCAGAAGTATTTGAATATAACTCTCTCATTGGATTATCAGAATCTAAATATAATCCAGATACTTTCAACAATGATTTAATCTTATTTACACCAAAGTGTTGCATCTTCTTACCATTAGCCATATAGAATGTTTTACCATCTTTACCTCTAACCATAAACTTTTCTCTATGTTCTTTATTTTCTTTGTTAATAAAGTCAATCTCAATAAACTCTACTTTAGAACCTTTAACAACTATTCTCTTAGCAACCACTATTTTTACATCATACGCTCCGTATCCTTGAATGAATGGAGAACTATTGTTTGTACCGAATACTGTTTCTTCTTGCTCAATAACATCATTGTCATCTTCTAACCACATTGCTGATAAATCTTTACTCATTGTATAATCCTTTTTTTTGTTCTTGAATAACTAGCATGTCGCATTTATAAATACTATTAAAACCTATCTATCTGAAGCTATTATATTTGCTATATACTTCTTACTTGCATTGGTTGTTGTTCCATCAAAAGATTTATTAAATCCACTATCTAATAAGCCTTTAATATTTCTAAAACCTGCTATTCTTATAACTCTCTTCTTTGTCATTCTGCATAATTCAGCATATGTAAATCTTTCTTCCATATCTATTTCCTTGATTATTTCTTTAAGCAAACTTGCCGTATTATTTATAGTATTCTACTAAATGTACTATTTGTACTATCTTAAATAATAAAAGAATTTACAAATTTCTAATCATCTCTTCCGTCATTATCCGTTGTGCTGAGTCCTAGTACACTCTGGATTCCGTACCTACGTAAATAAGTTATCGAAACTCCAGCCATTTGAACCAATGAGTTCATCTTTGTCTTTACGGTAGGCATATAAACTTCTCCAGACATATATCCACCATTCGTATGACATATCACTGTTTTTACACCAACTAACGGAGTATTGCCTAGCATCTTTGAAACATTAAGCTGAATTATTGAAATTCCATGCTTTGATGTAATTGGATATGCTGATTCTAATACAGATTGCAAGTCAGCGTAATTGTATCCATGACCACTAGCACCTTTCTTGACTGAAGTGAACTCTCCTTGACATTTAGATAATGCTTCAGCTAAAGCTCCAATATCTCCACCTATAGAACTGTTTTCAATAACTACTTCATTAACCTGAACCACTATCTTCTCAGGTCTATTGGTTAGCTCTTCCTGCAACTCTATAATCTTATTCTCTTGCTCGTTTAACTTAGCAAACGTCTCTTCTTTTGTCATAATTTAATCCTTATATTTTTTAGATACAGTCTTCAATACTGTACTTTTTAACTCTTTAATAGACAATCCATCAGGTAGCTTATCATTAAACTCTAATATCTTATTCTCAACACTCTCATAGTCATATCCTTCATCAACTAAGAATAATCCATATCTTATTATTGCATTGCTTCTACCACCTACTATGGCTTCTTCAAGTAGTATTCTTTCTATACCATCAGATGAACCAATACCACTTCTTGATAACATTGTTTTTCTTTCAGTATCTTTTGTAGTATCAGGAATTAATGAACTTATCTCAAATAACTTAGTTCCTTCGCTATACCAATACTCACCTTCTGCACCATAAAACATCCTACTAACATCAGTTGCTGCATTGTCTATTGTTGACTCTAATCCAAAGAACCCAGCACAGTTCTTTATGAACCTTGAATAAACATCTGGTTCAAGTTTTATCTGTCTATCCATAACCATTATCAGTCTGAATCTATCACATACTAACCCATGCTTATCCTTCTGGTGAGATTTTGTTGTAGCTATAAAACACTTATAGTTATTGAACATTAACTTAGCAGTTTCTAATTTTAGCCCAGAGTCAAAATCAAAAGCTAATAATGTTTGTCCTTTTTCTGCATTTTCTTTATTTCTATATCCATCTTTAAATGTACTCATTGAATAGTTATATTCAGAGTTACAAATAACTTCATGTATTACTTCAAATGGAACAACTTTCTTTTTAAATCCCTCAGTTATATGTTTGGATATACTAATAGTAATCTTGTCTATATCTGTTTTAGGTACTTCCATAAAAGAATAGAACTCAACCTTCTCAACTTCTTTAATTTTAAATAGATAGTCATTCTCATACCCATACGCTCTACTGAGAGCAATTAAATCATTTTTCTGAGACTTATTACCCTTAAAGAAAGAAGTTCGTTCTAAGTCAATTACAGAGGTCTTATCTCTACCTTTTATGAAGTGGAACAATCTCTCATACAGTGGTGGTTGGTTAAATACTCTTTCAAATGCTTTACCACTAATCTCAGCTACGTATATAGCTTGTTCTGCAAACTCTCTACTTATTTCTTTTTGTTTACTAACGAAACAATATATACCAGCCAATCTAGTTGCTTTCCAGCTTCTATTAGATAATTCTATTTTCTCTGCTTCTTGCATATCAGGATTAAGATTAACTATATTCTCACACTTAATTTGATACTCAGCTAAAGCTATCTCAGCATCTTCTGTAAGAGTTACTTCTCTATACATATATGAAGGACTAGCTAAGTCTGCAAAGTATTTAGACAACTCATCTGATTGCTTCTTATTCTCATCTGCGTTGGCTCTACTTATTCTAACTCTTTCTTTGGCTGATATATTCTTTGACTCAGGTTTATCTACATAAGCACAAAAACTTCTTCTTCCAAGACCTTGAGTTAAATCTTCTATAATCATCTTCTCAGTAAGTCCACCATCAAAACATAAGTCAGGTGAAGAATAAAGTAACATATTACTAGGTACACCACTTACAGCTATTGTTCCACTTTCTTTAAGTTGTCTTGCATCACTTGAACCATCTTCATAAGTAGACAGCATTAGTCCTGCAATACCCCTTAAAGCTCCATAGTTCAATCCAAGCTCATCTATTACTAGATTAACTGCTCCTATCTTATAATGGCTACAAGTAACTCTATACTTACTTATGCCCGCTTCAGTGCCACTTGAGATTCTATAACTAAAAGGACTTACTAATCTTTGTTCTTCTTTTATAATTGACTCAGAGTCTTCATTTCCTTCATCAACCAATTGCATTAATCTATTGTCCCAATACTTAACTCTATGGCTATTGAAACCTTTTTCCATCTTTGCTTTAAAATCATTTACATACATTGAGTTCAAAGCATTAAGAGTTAAATCTTTTCCAATACCACTTCTACCAAATGCATAAGCATAAAAGTTTAATGGTTTTGTAACTCCACTATATAACTTAATTGTTCCTCTCAAATTAGATGATATTTCAGATAGAGAATAGTTTATAGCAACCAATAAGAGAGACTCAGGAATATCTTGTTTAATCATAAGTATTCCATCCATTATCTTATTTACTAATGGATTTAATCGTTCTCTATTAAGTACGCTCATTCTTATCCCCAATATCATATTCATCTAACGTTTCTAACAGTTCACCTAAACTATCTGTATATCCAACCCAATACTCTCTAGTAAAATCTGTAGTGGATTTATCTTGTACTCTCTTACCAAAATCAATATTCTTATTTATCAAAGCTTTTATATCTTCTAACATCTTATCTCCTTATTTATCTAATCTAAGTGTCCATACAGTTGAACTAGCTTTTCTATATTTCTCAATATTAATACCATCCATCTCTAAAGCATTAGTATCTATATTTCCAACTCTAGTAGATTTCTTAATACTAAACTTTATTCCATTTGGTAAACTAAAGAATAAATCATTCTCTTGTTCAGCAACCATAGTTTTATATTGAGATTCTAATTTCTTTATAGCATCTTCAATAACTTTCTTTTGAGCTTTTAACTCAAATAACTCTGTAAACAATATTTGTTTACTCTCTGACTTTAATTCTACATAATTATCACATACTGCCATTTTTAATCCTTTATTTGTATTGTTGTTTTAGAATCAACCATAAAGAGATAACAATGTTGTAACTCTATTATGGATGCCTTTAAATCATCATTCTTAGTACCATTAAAGACAAAAGAAAGTAACTCCTTAATACTTTTACCTTTCTTTACTAAAAGTGTCTTAGAACCACTCTGTATGGTTAATACGGTTATATCTCTTGTATCATCCAATATTAATTTCATTAATCTAGATAATCAGTATTCCATTCACTCTCTGACTCCTTTTTAGGCTCATCTTTATCTACAACTTGTTTTCTGATAATAGAAAGTGCTTTTAACCTATCTGCATTAGTAAGAATTATCTCTTTAGCTTCTGCATTAATCTTGCATTGCTTCTGAACTTCTTTAGCCATAGCTATTGCATCTTCTTCACTTATGTTATGAAGCACTACTGAACTAATATCACCTTTAGCTTTCTTTCCAGCTCTAAATACTGTTAAATGTATTCCTGATGCCTTATATGTAATTGAAGCTCCTCCAAGCTGATTAGCTTTGTATTTTGTTTCATGGATAATATAATCCAATAGAGTCGGCTCTGCCATTATATTTCTTTGGTTTAATAAATTTAGGGGATTAAGAAGTAGCTACCACACTTACTTTTAATCGTTGAACCCTATAGAAGACAACCTAGAAATAAATCTGTAGATGGTTGCTCCATAAAGTAAGGTGGTAGCCTTCTATAAAGTTCATCTGTATTGTATCAAATAAATTTTTAATTACTCCTTTTTAATTTTACTTCCTATACTCTCTTTAGAGAGAGAGATAGAATAGATATAGAGTATTATCTAAGTAGTTATCAGGTTAGTTATCTAATTAGATATCTAAATATGCTTTTTTTTAAATATTGTAGATGTCTTTACGTTCGTTATAAATGTCATAAACAAGGCATCCTTTCTTAAAAGTAATTCGTTCGTCCCTCACTCAGCCTAAAGGCATTACTTTTAATTCATTCCTTATTTAAACATTTAACCTCTCAGCAGACTGCAAACGTAGTTGTTCTACCATTCTGAGATATTTGAGAAGTCATCATCAATCTTCCAAAAAGGACAAACTTTACGAACTTGACACCACTTATTTTTAAATTTAATACATAAATCACACTTTGGTAATTCTTCTAATGGTTTATCTATATCAATCATAAACTCTTTGATAAGCTTAGTAACTTCTGCTAAAGATAATAACTCTAATTCTAATACTCCATGCTTCTGTGTATCAGTACAAAGCCATGCAATGTATCCAATAGTATTCATTGGCTTATTAAGTTGCTTAGAGAGAAGATATGAATATATACTTATTTGCACAATCCATTTATCAGGTTTCTTTATGGTTGCACTTATAGATGACTCTTTACCAGTTTTCCAATCAAGTATCTTTCCATCTATTATTAAATCAGCAGTACCTGATAAGTTTCTATACTTTAGTTTAACTTCTGATTGCATATTGGTTTCACTGAAAGCATTTTCACTTTCAATATAATTTTCTATTTGAGTATGAATAGAACTTCCTACAAAAGCTGAAATCTTATCTTCATATTTCATTTCTCTTATGGTTGGATTATCTCTTCTTAGTCTTACAGCCAATATATCACCAGTTAGGTCACTAGCACTATACTCTCCACCTTTCTCATAATCTGAGTAATTAAATACACTCTCCCATATTTTTTCTATATTCATAATATACTCTCCAGTGCTTTCTTTAGTTGATTATCAAACATAAAGCATTCTTCATACAATTCATATATTTTAGAATCTATATCTATTTCTGTATCCCATAAGTCATATGAATGCATTAACCTGTATCTTTCATCTGCTTTGCATGTTCTAAACTCTTCTAGTATCATATTGTTTACATCAATATCTTCTTGACCATCTTCTTTTATTATCCATTCATATACAGATGGAATAATTTTTAGTTTTCTGATAGCATTATCAATTTTTATATTATCAATTTCATCTTCAATTTCTTTTACTACAGATAACGTTTCAGCTATGGTTTTCTTAAGCTTATTCCTTAAATTTTCAGTTCTCATAATATACTCCAAGCATAACTTGCATCAACTTCTATTACATCATCTTTCTTTTTTACTATTCTCAATCCTATTAACTTTCTCATATTATTTCCTTAACATTATTTCTTGAAATTTTAAATCAATCTCTTTAACTTTTGGTCTACCATTAGTTATAAATTGATACAACTCATCTTGCTCTTTATGGTTCAACTCTTCACAATAATTACTAAGTTTTTCAATCCCTGCATACTTAGTATTGGTTGCTAAACTAATCATATCTTCTGTTGCATTGTTATATAAAATAACTACATGATGATATAGTTTAGTATGGTCTTTATAGTGTCCTCTATAGTATTCTATTTTATTAAATATTTCTAGTATATTCATTTTATCTCCTTAAACTCTTTATGGTTGTCTAATATACATATATGTGCTTTCACCCAAGATTTAGGATAAAACTCTAATATATGATTTCCAATATATTTATCACAAGTATGTCGTTTTGTACATTTCTCTCCAGTACAATAAGAATTATTAATCTCTTTCATTTTTATTCCTATCTACATATTGTTTTTTCTTTTTATCGAAATCAACATTACCAAATTTCCATCTATCCAATTGCTTTCTTTCTTTCTTCTTCATATTAGCTCCTATACGCTGTTTTTAACTCAATCCAAGCAAATGCTTGAACAACTAATTATAATGCCTTCTACTATGCTTCATATCGTTCTGATAGCATATTACAATACTCACCCAACTCTGTAAGTTCTTCAAATATATCAGAGTCTTCATATTTGTCTGTTAATCTATCTATTTTTAGTTGTAAATCTTCAAAATCTCTATTAGCCATATTTATTGTATCTGTATGGTCTATTTCTGAATCTTCCAATTTTACTTGTAACTCTGAATAAGTAAATTCATCGTATTTATTATTTATAAAATCATAAGATTGAAACTCATTTATTTCATCTTGATTTAACCTAATTTCTTTATCATTAACGAATATTAAATATCCATTACCATTGTATTGTGAACTAATCATCTCATATCCTTTATTGGCATTACTGTAATAATTGTATGTACTCCACTTTCACTAACCTGTACAACTGCTCTAAAATTATCATATCCATCTATTTGAGCGTAATACTTAGAACCTTCCAGCGAAATGTATCCACAAGGCTTTACAGCCTCTGTGAGCAATCTTTCTGCATATGCATACATTTTATCGTTTGGTTCACCTTTGAAGCCTACAAGTCTCTCTAATGCTCTCTGAACACTATGCTTAGTCATTACCATAGAAGCTCCTTACTAATTTTAAATATTCTTTCTAATTCCAACGTATCTTCCAATTTTCTATCAAATGCAGAAGCAGCTTCTTCTCTGCTATTTACGCTATTACAAGATGATGGAAGTGGTGCAGTATCTTTCCAACTATATATGAAATAATTTTCACCTCTTACTTTAAATGCTATCTTGTGTGAGTCGATATCTACAACTTCTGCTTTAAGCTGTTTTGATAATAGTTTCATAATATTATTTTTTTCTATTTCCCATGTTTTTATTCTCTGTTTCATAATAATTCCTCTCCCTTTATGGTTCTAACTTCACACATAAATAATTCATGTTCCAACTTTAGGTTAGTATTTTCTATATGTCTGTTAAGAACTTTATTGTTAGCTGTTTTAAGCACCTCTAAGCAATCTTTTATGGTTGGGTAACCAAATGTATTACTTAGTATCTTTTTAACTATTCTAAGCTCTGTATGAGCTGTTAAATACTTATTCATCATAATACTCAAAGTTATAATGAAAATAATCCCAAATATCTTGAACACTATGAATATAGTCGTAATTGTCATAATCCAATATCATTGCTTACTCCTCAGTAAAATATAATTCGTAGTTATTGAATAACAACCCATGCTCTAAACACAAGTATGCTATAACCTCAGTTTCTTTCATATTGCTACATTCGTATAACTTCATGCAATGTGAATCTCCATAAATTCTAATATTCCACATAATTTATTCCTTAAAATGCTTGGTACAATATTGCACCATTATCTAGCTCATAAGCCAGTGTATTGCTGTTTAAGTACTCCATAACAGCTTCCATTTCATCTTCATCATCTTCAATTTCTATGCCATACTCATCAATTATTTCGCTTGGCTCTAATTCTGTAAAATCACAACAAATAGCTATAACATCTAATTCTTGACTATCACCAATTTCTTCAAATAAATCCAAAATGGCTTGATAACCATCAAGACTATAATAGTCTCTATCGTATGATTTAAACTCTTTTTGTAAATCCCATTTATCCATTGTTTTGTATAGCATTTTATTTTCCTTGTAATTCATTTTCAAAATTCTCTAGTAACTCACACACTAGAGCATTGAAATATCCTTGTTCTTCTTTTGACAAATATTTCCACACCGTGAGAGCTTGATTTGCATTAACTTCGTAAATATCTTGAATAGAAACATTACCACAAAATGCAATTAAATTTGCCCCTCTTTTTCCGTAGTTCTTTTTTGTAGTGTCTAAAGTGTTGTTTATATGTTCAGCTGTTCTATAGCCGCTATTATGTGAACCGTCCAAAACAAAACTAACTTCCCTCTCAAACCATTCAGTATTTAGGCTCATGTCTTCACTCATTTTTTCAGCTATTGCTTTTAAATCTTTCATAACTTATCCCTTAGTTTTTATATATTTGGCAAATTCACCAACTGTAATATTTGGCTGAGTTTCAGCAACTTCTTTAATTAGTTTCTTTAATGTTTCATATCTCATAATTTATCCTTTTAAAATATTTTGTTAGCTAGAATTTCAAATTTATATTCCAGCACCAATAATCTTTTTTTAAACCTATGTATAAATATTTCTAATCTAATATTAAAATCTTGCATCACAATCATTCCTTCTGTTTGAAATATTTATGTATCTTCCATAAAGATATAAATCTTCACCGTTCTCATCTTTAAACGGGCTTTTAACCTTTTCATAATTTTCACTATGAACTAACTCAAATACTTCTTTATTTGGATGATTATTTGGAATTTTATTAGCCTCTTCTTTGTAGACGAACCTAAGTTCACCAGTATCCATTATTTTGTATACTTCTTTTACATACATTGGTTCTTTATTGTAGAATATATGCACTACAATTTCATATTTAAAACTCATTTTATATCCTTTTATTTATTTGAGCTGTACTCAAAATTTTTGATTAATCTCTAATTAGAGAAAACTATTCTAACTACACTATAACCCATATAGTGCATTATGAAATAGTTTCAGATTTTTGCTAAACTTCCTAAATTATAATAATGATATAAAGTTCTGATGATAGTTATATCGTTACAATTTAGTTAGTTTAGTTTCGGATATTTTTATCCACCTAAACATATTACTGTTTACCCGCCCGTGTCGGTTATGAAGTGTCTATAATCCATATAATAGACTATAAATTTACGGCGAAATATTCCTATTTAATCGCTTTATTTTAACATTAGCATTTACTACAGGCACTATAAGCCCTATTTTTAAGTAAACAGATTTTTTTTGTTTTATAGTAAAATTATTTTTAGGAGTAGAAAATTTTCTACTTTATTCCATATTATAAAGTCACATTTACAAAAATGTATCAAACATAAAATAACGCTGTAAAATACAATATCCTATACTTATAAGATAACATCATAAAATTTTATGAGAGGTTAAAATACTGATAAAACACTGTATCATTTAATTACAGATACGAACCTATAAATGTATTATAGGCTCTAATCTATAATCTATTTTAGCCCAGCTATGAAACTCTCTTTATATAGTTTTCTATCATGCTTGTTCATATTGCTGTATATTTCCTTTGCCTCCTTCTTTGCATCAGTAAATTTATCTTCATTTTTAAAAGATGATTTACTCATAATACCGCATAAATAATACTTAAGAGCATCCTTAAGAGCTGATTCGCTTTGGTTAAACTGTATAGTTAGATTGTAGATTTTATAATTACAGACAACTAATACTAAAGTATCTTTAGTATCTAACTTATAATTTAACATAAATTCGTTTTTTGCTTTATTGCTAGTAAAGTTTATGCTCTTAACATCATCTTCATTAACCGCTTGATTATAGTCTTTTAAAGCACTGATTACTAGGTCTTTATGCTCTACTCTTAATGACTTAATTTCGCCCTTAATCTCTACTCTTCTTGAATAGTTCGTTGCTCTTGTGTCTTGTGTCGTTTTCATGGTAAGTCCTTTTTAACTTTTAGAGATAAAGTTTAACTATTTATTTTTTGTATGCAGTAGTATATTACATATTCAATAGTATGTCAAGACTAAACAGACCAAATAGTTAAATTCTTTTATAGATTATAGAGAATAGTAATAAATTATAGTGATTTATATCTCTGAGCTGATAATAGTAGTTTATAAATAGCGTGATTAAACAGTTCCAATTGCTGCAGTGTATTGTGTTTGATAGAATATATGTTATGTTAACCTTTTTGTGTTATAGTCGTGTGTAGAATGTTTATTGTTGATGAGAGCAGTCATACAAGTCATACAAGTAATCAAGTAAACAAACTATCTTCCCTCATGCCCTTGCTTGCTTGACTTTTTGCTTGCTTTTGATAGTGTTTTGTAGGTATGGCATGGGGGAAAATTGACTTTCACTGGGGGTGGATACCCAATTACAAATATTTCAACTGAAAACAAGAAACCTTAATCTAATCTAAGCTATCCAACTACAAATACCAACACTAAAAACAGAAACCTTAATCAAACCTTACTCCAAGCTACATAGATATTCAAATGTCTTTCCTCCTTCATGAGTACCGTATGATACTTTATCTCTTAGTCCAACTTGCTCATTGGTTAATGCACTTATGGTTGCTCTATGCTTTACTAGGTCATCTGCATACTTGTAGTCTTTGTCAAAACATGTTCTTATGAGTTCATCAAACAATCCGTTCTCAATACCTAGTAGTACTGTTTTGGTTGCATAGTATTTATCTATTTCTTTTCTTTGCATACGACAATGGTTGAATGTTTGTTTCCACATCTTGACTAGAATTGACATATGGATAGTTTCAAATGAATGGTTATATTGTTGTGGATGTTCTATGAAATATCTTGTGCAAGCAACTGCTATATTAGCCATATCTCTGGTTAATGCTCTTTTGCCGCTAGTGCTTACATCTATATATAGTTTGTAGTATGGGAACTTAATGTGTGAGAATAAGTATCTTATCTTCTCTTCAAGTATCTTATTTGTTTTGTGTGGTCTTAATGGTTTTAACTCATCATTATGTGGTAATGGATACTCAAACATTTGTAATTCCTATTCTTTTTATGATAGTATATCAAATGATTAAAGAAGAAATAGAATTTATACTTGGTGAAGATAACAAGCAATATGTAGATGAATGGACACATTTGGATAATACCATATACTACAACAATAAAGATGAACCGGCAGGTATTATTGGTTGCATAAGCAATAATGGAATAACATATATAGCAATTACTACACGATATATATGCAATAATACGTTTGATAAAATGCCAATGAAAATGAGAAGAGATTTATATATGTTGACTAGTAATGTTAAAAATATAGCAATACCATTCCTAAAGTTCTCTTCTGGTTCAAAAGACATAATAAGAATATTGAATAAGAGAAATGGTATACTTTCAGAATATGATAATACTCATTACATTTGGTATAGCAAGGAATAGATATGATAAAAACAGTATGGAATCACGAGCAAGTTGTATTTAGAGGTCCAGCAGCAGTACCTATAGCAATAGTAGCATCATCATTTATTGCAGCAGGTAGTTCTATTCATTCAGCAAATGAGCAGAAGAGAATAGCAAAAGAACAGCAGAGAAAGCTTGAAGAAGCTGAAGCAGCTAGAGTAGCAGAAGCAGAGAGAATTGCTAGAGAGACTAGACCTGATGCAGAGACACTTAACGCACCTAAGTTTGGTACAGATGATGGTACTATTGGTTCAACTTCTCAGTTTGAGGTAAAGAAGACTACATCTTCAGCTTTAGGTTCAACTGGATTGGCTGCTGGATTAGGATTTAATGTATGATACCTCACAATAATATTGGTGTAATGGAACTATTTGAGCATTTAAAAGCACAACATCCAGATAAGATGTTACTTGATGATATAGATAACTTTACACGAGGTAAGTTAGCTGGACATATAGAACTTATTTTAGAGATAGAAGAGCTACTGTTTAGAAAAGATGAAGAGGATGCAGAAGATGGATACTAAGATGACACCACAAGAGTATTACAAGAAGAATGAACCAAATAGAGGTGCTTATGAAGATGCTGCTGAAGTATTAGCAAAGCTTACTATACCAGCATTGATGAGAGATAAGAGTTGGTCTAGTACATCAAATACTCCTGATGACTACGCACAGTCTTACGGTGCTAGATTGGTTAATAACTTGAAGAGTAGATTAGGTGTTACATTATTTCCACATAATGCTAGTGCATTTAGATTTACTCCAAGTGCTGAATTATTGGCTGATGCTAAAGATGCTGGTAAAGATAATGAACTTAGTAGAAATATATCTAAGTCTCAAAATGATATTGCTGCACACTTAGAAGCGTTAAATGCTAGAAACTCAATCTTTGCTGTATTAGAGCATATGATAGTTGTTTCAAGTGCTGTATTAGAGAAGGTAAAGAATACTGGATACAAAGTACATACACTTAGAAACTTTGTTGTATCTCTCAATGATAGAGGTGAAGAGCATAAGATTTGTGTTAAGGAAGTATTGAATAAACTACCTGAAGGTATTATGGTTCAAGACGAGAAAGAAGAATATGAGTTATATACAATGCTTGAAGAGATTGAAGATAATGTATGGATTATGACTCAAGAGATAGATGGTGAACTTGTAGGTAAAGAACAGAAGTTTACAAATAGAACAAGACCATTTGCTTATCAAGGTTGGATATGGAGTCAAGGTGATTACTATCATAGACCATATTGTGATGATTATATTGGAGATTTAAAAGCTGTTAATACATTTGCTAAAGTCCTTACTAAAGGTGCTTTAATTAGCTCTAAGAGTATTACTATGGTTGATGAAAGAGCTGGTAGAACAAGACTTAGAGATGTTGTTAGAGCACAGAATGGTGGAGTTATACAAGGTAGAGCAGATGATGTTACTTCTTATCAACATGGAAAGAACTATGACTTCCAAGTAGCTCAACAAGCTATGGATTCATTAAAGCAAGAGTTAGCAGTTACATTTTTAATGACTGGTGGTTTAAGAAGAGATGCTGAGAGAGTTACAGCTGAAGAGATTAAGATGATTAGCCAAGAAGCAGAGAATGGTTTAGCTTCTGTATATTCAATGATTAGCAATAGACTTATAAAGAGAATGGTTTATTGGGCTATGGATGACTTAAAGATTAAAGATAGTGAACTTGATGTAAATATAGTAACTGGTTTAGATGCTTTAGGTAAACAAGCCTTAGCATCCAAGATAGACGAGTGGGTTACTAGAGGTTCACAGATTGGTTATATTGATAGAATTAAAAAAGGTGAATTAGCTTTACTATATGCAAGTCTTTATAACATTGATACAGAGTCTTTACTTATGACTGAAGAAGAATATAAACAGATGCAAGAACAACAACAACAAGCTTTACAACAACAACAGATGCAAGAAGCTACTGCTAAAGGTGCTGAAGCACAAATGTCAAATACAAATCCAATGCAAGGAGGACAATGAAAATGATTGTTAGTCACAGTACTTTATGTGCGGTTATCAACACGTTTAAGCTGGCTATAGAGCCTAACCATAAAGAGAAATAAGGATTGTAAATGGAATTAACTAACGATAAATTATTAGCTTTAAAAGCTGAAGGTAAAACACCAAAAGAGATTGGATTAGAATATGGTTTAACACCACAGAAAGTTGGTGGTATGATTAAGAGAGCTGAGTTTGAATTAGAAAATGCAGTTGAAGATGATGAGTTTGCTCCAGAGTTATTTGCTAAGACTAATAAGGTTATTAGAGATAGTTCTATGGGTGGTAGTATTATTATGACTGCTAGAGAGTATGCAGAGTATTCAGCATCTAATAATCGTTATCAAGGTCGTAAAGAAGGACAGATGACTAAGTTAGACCCAATGGCTTTACGTATTGCAATCAATGAGATTGGTAGAGGTGACAGAAGTGGTAGAGAAGTTCTTGAACACTTAAAGAATAAACATGGTATTGATGATGATGGTATTCGTAGAGCAGCTATGGCTTTAACAAAAGAAGAAGAGGTTGCTTATGCTGATGTATTGAGACCACTTGGTTTGAGACCATAAGGAGTTTAGATGTCAGAAACATTAACTGGTGAGCTAGAACCACAAGGTGAAGTTACATTACCATCTGATGTAGTTGTTGAACCAACAATAGATGATTTTATAAGTAGTAATACTTCAGAAAATGGAAAGCTATTTGGACAGTTTGATAATGTTACACAAGCATTAGAGCATTATAGAAAGCAAGAGATTACACATACTAACAATATGAGGGAATTGAAGAATGCTGAGAAGTCAAAACAAAATGAAGTTCAGTCTGTTCAGGCAGAGCTAGAAACTACTCAAGCACAAGAAGCTATTGTGTCCGAGTTACTTCCAGAGTTTATTAATAATAATATGAAGCTTACTGATGAGATGGTTGAGAAGATTAAAGCAACTGGATTAGATGAAAAAGATATTAGACTCAAGGCTTATGAGGTAAGAGAGAATGCTGAAGCTATGAAGGCTAAAGCTTATGCTATTACTGGTAATGGTGAAGAATACTCTGCTATGATAGCTTGGTCACAAGACAAGCTTAGTGATGCAGATAAATCAAACTTTGATAAAGCCATACAAGGGCTTAATGGTGATAGTGCTATAGGAGCATTAGCTATTGAAGGTTTGTATAATAGATATAAAAATAGAGATAATCAAAGTAATGAACCTATACAACAAACTAGAGTTCAAGGTGAAAGTCCTAAGATTGCACCAACTGGTGGATATACAAATTTTAATGATTTATCTCGTGATAGACAGGCTTCACAGAAGAATCCAGCACTTAGAGAACAGTACTTAAAGAAGTTATCTATGACTGATGATAGAGTTCTTAGTTTACGATAGCTTGACTTTATGATATTTTTTGTGATAAGATTTCTTTAAGATTTTTTGTTGGGTCACTCCAACAAATGTTACACTTTAATAAATGACTTCAATGACCATGAGCCATAGATACTCTGATATTAATTTGGATTGTTTGAGATGACGACAAATCAATCAAATTCTAAAATTAATAAAGCTTTAATTAGCTAAGGAGATTTACTATGGCTTTTACTGGTGCAACTAATCCTTTAACAGGTACAGATTCAACAGATACGTTAACACGTGATATTCACGCAGGTGTGTTAGAAGCATTACGCAGACCAACACTAATTTTTAATACAATCTATAAACAAACTGGTACTGGTGGTACAGGTCTTAGATTTATTATTGAAGGTAAAGAAGATACTGCTGATACTAATGTTGCTTCATACGCTACATCTGGTACACAAATCAATGTTACTTCTGGTACACAAGATGAATTGGTTATTAACTTTGATAGACCACAATATGTTGCAAGACGTGTAGATGGTTGGGACGAAGCAGTTACTAACTGGGGTGTTATGGATATGCAAGGTAGACAAATTCAAACTAAACTATTGAATACTATTGACCGTAAAGCTATTGCTGCTGTTGAAGCTGCAACTACTGCTACTGGCTTAGTTGGAAATGGTGATGGTACTGTTGTTGTTAATACAGTTATTGCTTCTGCAACAACTCCTACTACTAAAGGTAATGCTTTAGCTGAGTCTATTATCGCTGCTATTGCTGCTATTCGTGGTAATGATGACTTTGGTGATTTACATATTATGGTTGACCCAATCAACTATTCATATTTACTTCAGTCTGATAAGATTGTAAACACTGACTATACATCAGGTAATGGTGGTATGGATACTGGTATTGTTAGAACTGTTGGTGGTGCTACACTTATCCAAACTAATAACTTTCCAGCTACAGCTGCTCTCGAAGCTATTGTATATGGTATGCAAGCTGCTGGTGCTGCTATCCTATGGGATGTTAAGACTAAGATTCTTGATGATGATGACTTCTTGGATGCTAAACGTATTCAATCATACTTCTCTAACGGTATGGCTTCACTTCGTTGTCAATCTGCTGCTGCAGTTAAGTCAGCTTAGTTCTTACTATGCTCTCTTCGGAGAGTATAGATAACTACTATCTCACATAAGGTTTCTCCAAATGGCTTACAATGAATTTGATAATGATACAAGCAAGATACTATTAGGAAGCGTTAATATGATGCTTAATGCTGTTGGTCTTGAAGATATAGAAACAGAAGAAGACTTTGAGTTAGTTCTTGAAGCTAGAATGGCTAGAACAGATTTAATACAAGCTAAAAAAGAAATACTATCTAGTGGCTGGGATGTAAATACTGATGATGGATACGTTCTTACTCCAGATAGTTCAGGTTCAATAGCATTACCAATAAATATCTTAGAGGTATCTTCTAGTGATAATGACTTAGTTGCTAGAAACCATTACTTATATTCTAAGTCAAAACAATCTATTAGATTTGATTCTGTTCAGACTGTAAATATAAAATGGGATATGGAATTTAATACATTACCATTTGCATTGAGAAACTATATTACTATGAAAGCAATACAAAGGTTTAGAGATGTAACTATAGGAGCTGATAGTGTAGCTCATTCATTTACTGAAGCTGACACAAAAGATGCTTACATGGAAGCTAGAAGAAGTGAAGCTTCTACAAGTGGTGCAAGTATGTTATCACCTACATTTGATATGAATAGAGTTTAATATGGCTCTGGTTATAAACAATAAGTCTGCTTTATATGGTGGAGTTAATCAGCAATCAGCAGTACATAGACAAGAGACTCAAGTAGAAGAAATGATTAATGCTTATCCAACATTGAATAGTGGATTGGTCAAGAGAAATCCAACATCATTACTTGAATTAAGTTCAACAGCTGAATTTTCAAGTGATATGTGGTCTTATGAATATGACAGAGGATTATCTGGAAATAGCGAAGAGAAGTATTCTATACAAATAGGAAATAATGGTATTCAGATTATAAACGTATTATCAGGAAAGGTTTATAAAGAAGATAACTCTCTGGTCACATTAGAAGGTTCTGCAAGTGACTATCTAGGACAGTTTGTAAACTCTAATGGTTACTCTGCTATAACACTTAAAGATACTACTTTTATAGCCAACAAGAATGTTCAACCAAGATTAGACCCATATACATTTGGAGATATAGAAGCAAGTACATCAACTGTAAATATACATGAGTCAGCTATGAGATTCTATAAAACTCCAGTAAACAATTGGAGTTTAAGCTTTGCAACTTCAGCACCATCAACACGTACATCTAGCGTTATAGCAATCAATAAATATAGCTATGCTCCAACAAAAGTATATAAGAAGGAGTTGGCTAAAACAGGTCGTCTTATACTTAGTGGAGATAATGTTGAGTATTATTTTGGAGGCTCTACTACATCGATATTGATAGATGGCATGCAAATAATAGTAGAAGTTCCAGCAACTAGAATTGCAGCAACTACTTCTTCAACATACATGGACTTTGATAATTACATTGTCAAATTCTATGTAAAAGCTGATAATTTTAAATTTCAATCATATAATGAATACATATCAAATATAGCCCTACAATTAAAGTCACATCTAGATTCAAGTAGATATGTAATAGATATAGTAAGTGAAGGAATATACAATTCAATAAATATCAAGAGAATAGATGGAATTGCAATATCAACTTCATATATAGTTGCATTTAATGCAGTATCTGGAGCAACACTAAATAATACTTCAGCTATTGATGATTACTACTATGACAGAACATACACTACATATGAAGAGACTATCATAATTCCATCTACTGAATATGAGAAGAGTGCTTTCTTTTGGATTAAAGGAAGTAATCCAACAGCTGCTTATAGTTATACATATGTATTGGCTTCTACTTCTCATTCAATATCTGGAACAGTATCAGCTACAACTACTGAAGCTGCTGCTACAGCATTAAAAGACCATATTAATACTCAGACAGGTTTTACAGCTATTGCTAGTGGAAACATAGTTAAGGCTACCACTAGCGATAGTACATTAATAACTAATATATTTATTACCGATACATTTGGTAATCAAGCTTCTTATGCTTGGCATATGCAAGTACAATACTTAAGTGACCTACCTAAGAGTATGCCATATCCATCATTAGTTAATGTTGTTGATGTTGAGAATAGTGGTAACTCTAAAGGCTTCTGGTTAAAGTATGAAGCTGGAATGTGGATTGAAAGTATTGGATTAAATGTACAACCAAAACTAGATGCTTCAACTATGCCTCATATATTGGTTAGAAATGGAAATGATACATTTACAGTTAAACAATATGATGGTTGGGAAGACATGAGAGTTGGAGATAGTGAATCAAATGAAGCACCTAGTTTTGTAAGAGATAACAATGTAATCAAAGATATGTTTTTCTTTAAAAATAGACTTGGATTTATAACCAATACAACAGTTGTATTAAGTGAAGTTGGAGCATATGGAAACTTCTTTAGAACATCAGTTGCAGCATTATTAGATGGTGATAGAATAGATGCTTCTGTAGATACAACAAAGAGTATATCATTAGAGTTTGCTACATATATTCAAGATAGTATTATGTTATTCTCTGATAAAGCTCAGTTTAAATTAGATGGTGGAAGAGTATTAAGTCCAGATAGCGTTCAAGTATCTCAAACATCTAGCTATGAAATAAATAAAAGCATAAGACCTATATTCATGAATAATATTATATTCTTTTGTGCTATAAGAGGTGACTATACAGCTGTGATGCAATATTTTGTAAACAACGATAATGTGTCTGAAGCTATAGATATTACCTCTCATGTTGATAGATATATACCAAGTGATATTGTATCTATGACAGCTTCTCCAATAAACAATATGTTATTCCTTACTTCTGCTAGCGATAAAGAAAATGTATATGTATATAGATATTATGATGAAGGAGCAACTAGAGTACAATCAGCTTGGTTCAAATGGAAATATGATGCAAATATATATAGAGTGTTTGCTATGGGTAGAAACTTAAACTTTATGACTGATAGAGTTGTTGGTTCAGTGTATATTGATTGGGTGTTTGGAAGTGGAGTATTCAATGATTTATTTGCATGGAATGATTTAGGTATATGGATTGATAGTGTAGATGATATAGGAAGAAGAGATAACTTTGAAGTTCAAGCGATTCATCCAATATCACATAATGGATACTTCGTTGATGCTAGTGAGTATGTAGAGAATACAGAAGATATAATTGGATTGACTGGACATAGTGATACTATTGGTTCATTGGTATATAGCTTATATTCATATATAACTCTAGATACTACAATATCACTTATTGATGAAGAAATACTTGACTATGAGATTATAGTAACCATAAGAAATAATTCTGGAATAGAAAGAATAGAGACTTCAATAAGTTCAGATATAACTATACTTAGAAGTCCATATGAATCAATTATCTCTATAGAAATTATCATTAATGATATTGGAGATATAGAGTTTAGTGGATTCTCTTTTGTATATGTTGGCGCTGATACAGAACTTCTACCAAACTCTTTATTTATGTTTGGATTAATTAACTGGACTTATACTGGATGGAATGTAAAATACAATAATAAAGACATTGGATATAATATTGCATCAGATATATCTTTGGGTGAATGGGTATATGGTGATAGCCAAAAGACTAAGCAGATAAGTGGTAACTTGAAGATGAAGTCATGTATCATAGATGCTGAAGAAGGTAGTGAATTTGGTTTAGTTGTTGAGAATATAGCTAGAGGTACAAGCAGAGAAATACCAGCTAAATATACTGTTGGTAAGAAACCAATTATATTTGGTGATAGTAAAAACATAAGACTTCATATTACGGATGATAGTAGTAATGGATTTAGAATAACATCGTTATCTTTAGAAGGTAACTACAATGCAAGAGACAGGAGAAAGTAATGGCAATACAAATTCAACCATATATAGCTGATGGTTCAACAAGAGCATTTCCACAGACTAAATATATATCAAACAAAAGTTTATGTAGAGTATTTGGAAAGAGTAATACAAGTGGCTTATATGAGATTATAAATAGTAGTTTATATGACGTAATAAATAATGCAATAGTATTTGTTGAACCACTAAACATTTTATTATATTCTTCTTTTGAAATTAGAATTGGAGATAATGAAGATGAACTTGGAGATAGCTTATCAGATATTGCCATATTGGCTTCAATAGCTGATGATATAGTTAATACATCTAGTATATCTGCTGATGTATCAATAGTTTCAGATATATCAGACAAAGTAGTAATTGTAGCAAACAATGATACAAGTGTAACAACTGTAGCTAACAATATGGTTGCAGTACAAGATGTTCATAATAATATAGCTGAGATATTAGAAGCTGATACAAATGCATCCATAGCTACAACTAAAGCAGCAGAATCATTAGTAAGTGCAAATGCAAGTCAAGATAGTAGATTAGTTAGTGATGCAAATAAGATAGCTACAAACGCAGATGTAATTATTACTAATGCTGATGCAACTCAGACAGCTCTAGATAAGATAGCTACAAATGCTGATGTAGTAGTTACTAATAATGATGTTGTACTTACACATGCAGATGTAGTATTAACTAATGCAGATGTAGTATTTACTAATGCTGATGTTGTCATATCTACAACACAAGCTGGAATAGCAACAACTAAAGCAAGTGAAGCATCTACCAGTGCAGCAGAAGCTACTACTCAAGCTGGGATAGCTACAACTAAAGCAGCTGGGTCATTATCTAGTGCAAATGCAAGTGAAGCTAGTAGACAAGTAAGTGATTCTAATGTATTACTAACTAATGCTGATGTGATTACTACTAATAGTAATGTAGCTACCACTACAGCTAATGTAGCAACTACAAATACTAATGTTTCACTTACAAATGCTGATGTAGTATCTACTAATGCTGATGTAGTATTAACAAATGCAGATGTAGTATTATCTAGTACTAATGCTACTAATGCTCAACTTAAAGCATTGGAAGCTACAGCAGAAGCAATGACAGCAGATAGCTATGCTACAGAAGCAGAAGATGTTGTAGTTAAGACTTATACTTCTAATGGTAATGGTACTTTTACAGCTACCCCTACTACAGAATATAGTGCTTTACATTGGGCTGCTAAATCAGCAGCAAGTTCATTAGGAAGTGCAGACAATATATCAATAGATGATATTGGTGGATATTACACTGGTATCGAAGTTGAAACAGCTTTACAAGAAGTTGGTGTAGATTTAGCTCTAAAAGCTAATTTAGCTTCTCCAGCATTAACAGATAATCCGACAGCTCCAACAGCAACAGGTGCAACTAATACTACTCAATTAGCTACAACAGCTCAGGTTCATTTAGCAATAACTGCTGATGTTGGTGTAGCTAATAGTGCAGTAGTAAAAACAGCATTAAACGCAAGTGGTACAGCTCCTATATATGCTTGTAGAGCTTGGGTTAATTTTAATGGTACAGGAACAGTTGCTATTAGAGCAAGTGGTAATGTTAGTAGTATTACGGATAATGGTGTAGGTAGCTATACAGCTAACCTTATAACAGCTATGCAAGACACTAACGGAGCAGTTACTAGTGGGTGTCAATTATACTCCGCTTCGCCAGGAGTCACTACTGATGTTGTAAATGCTAGTTTTATAAGCACGACTGCAATTAAAATTTTTACATCATATCTAATAAGCGGAACAATATCGAGAGATTCAGAAGTAATAAACATTTCAATATTTAGATAAAAGGAGATAAAATGAGAATAATATATAAAAACAATGATAATTCAGTAGGAGTTTTAATTCCTACACAAGAAGCTTTAAGTTTTGCAACTATAGAACAGATAGCTGAAAAAGATGTCCCAAAAGATTTGCCATATAAGATAGTATCAGTTGAGGATATTCCAACAGATAGAACATACAGAGATGCTTGGGAATGGGATAATACTATTATTCCTGATGGATTTGGTGGAGAAAGTAATGAATTTGATGCTGAGCTTTTAGCAAACTATAAGGGGATAGCATGATACTAATTAATCAAGAAAAGAAAGAAGTAAAACTAAGAGAAGTATTTAAGGCTCAAAGACAAGAAGCTGTAGATAATCTTGAAGTAACTTATGAAGGTACTATATATCAAGGTGATGAAGTATCTCAAGGTAGAATGAGTAGAGCTATACTTGCTTTACCTGATGATACTACTACAACACTATGGATAGCTAAAGACAATACACCTATGCAACTAACTAAAGTAGATTTGTCATCTATACTTAGATTATCTGGTGAAGCTCAGACTGCTTTATGGACAGCACAGTGAAAACAGAAGAGTTAAACATACTCTATATAAAGTTTGACAGAGACATAGCTAAGAGAGGTAGAGGAATGAGACTTCTACTTGCTCTTGACCAGTTCTTTAATGTACTGTTTTATAATGGAAGCCAAGATGAGACGATTTCAAGTCATATTGGTAGAACTGGTAAATCTAAATGGTTATGTAAAATGCTTCAAAAGTTAGAACATAATCATTGCTTTAAAAGTTTAGGAGAGTAAATGGGTCTCAGTTTTAGTATAGATACATACTATAATACTATACCCAACAATAATCATATAACTATTTTTGGTTATAATTTTTAAGACTATAAGGATGCTGTAATGCCAGAGAGAGATGAGAGAATTGATAGATTAGAGAAGGAGTTCTCATCCTTTCATGGTGATTTAAAGTATATAGGACGAAGTGTAGATAAGATGGCAACAGCTATGGAGTCTTTAGCTTCTATGCAGTCTGATTTTAGAGTAATGGACGAAAGAGCAGAAACTAGACACTCAGCACAAAGTATAACTAATGCTTTACTACATACTCGTATGGACCATTGTAACGAGAGAATTAAAGGCATTGAGCTAGACGCATACAAAGGTTCAGTCGCACATAAGATACTACTAGGAATAAGTAAAACTCTTGGTGTTTTAGCAATTACTACTGTTTTTGGATTGATTATATGGGCTTTAAAAGCACAAGGATAAAGTATGAGTTGGTTAAGTGAATTGTTTACAAGTAGTGCAGCAGTATTGGTAGATTCAGTAGGTAAAGCTATAGACTCTACTTTCACCACAGATGAAGAGAAGTTGAAGCTAAAGAATGAGCTTACAACTATTATTACTAATCACGAAGCAGTGATGGAGACTAAAGCTATTGAATTTGAGCAAGAGATTACAAAGAGATGGACATCAGATAATGAACACTTAGTTACTAGGTTAGTAAGACCTATTAGCTATATGCTAGTACTAACTGTATTTGGTATAATGATATTTACAGATGGTAATATAGGTATGTTCAGTATTAAAGATGGATACTTACCTATTATAGAAACATTACTAGCTACTATGACTATAGCCTACTTTGGTAGTAGAGGTGTAGAGAAGACAATGAAACACTTCAAGTCAAAGGAGAACTAATGAGAAGTGAATTTTCACAGTGTGAACACTATAGTAACTGCAAGTCTGTTATAGAAGCTATGGCATCATTAAAACAATCTGATTTATCTCAGAATATAAGCCTAATGCAGATGAATGAAAATATAACTGGAGTTCATAAGGATATTCTTACTCACATGAAATGGGAAGAGGAAAGTGTTAAGGCTAGGGATACTATGGATGAAGCTATTAAAGAACAAAAAGCATTAGATGATTTACATTATGAAAAAGATAGAGATTTAAGATTTAAAGTGTATGGCTCACTACTAGCTATAGGGATAGGAATATTCTCATACTCATTCACTTCTTTTATGAATACAGCAGAATCAAGGGCAGAAGCTATAGAGTCTAACTCTAAAGCAATAGCACAGATAAATGAATACAATGTCCAGAAACATATAGAAGATATAGTTGAGTCATTAAAAGACATAAATAGATATATTAGAGATAAAAAATGAAGGTAGACTCTATGAATATAGATAAATGCAAAGACTGTAAGTTTCTAAGCCCTACACTCCCTAGTGGTAAAGGCTGGTGTACAGAATATATGAGATACCTTACCAGCATTCACGGGTGTAGTCCGAAACTAAAGGAGAAATAATGTATTTACAATTAGTGAGAGAAGACTTTACTTATAAAGCAACAGAAGGCAGACTATATGTCAATGGTACTTTTGAATGCTATACCTTAGAGGATAAAGATAGATACCTAGAAGATAATGGTATTAAGATAGCTAATAACACTGCTATACCAAGAGGTATATATAAAGTAGAATTAACTATGAGTAATAGATTTCTAAAAGTATTACCTGTACTAAGGAATGTACCACAGTTCACTGGGATAAGAATTCATTCAGGAAATACTAGTAATGATACAGAAGGATGTATACTAGTTGGTACTGTCAATGCTAAGGATAGTGATAACTTCATAGGTAATAGTAGAGTAGCTTTAGCTAAGCTAATGGCTAAGCTAGAAACTGCAGAAGATATAACTTTAGAGATAGTTTAGGTATAATACGTATTAAAAGGATATGCTATGATAGAAAAATTAATAGGTACATTATTTTTAGTTAGAGATATAACTCATAGAGAACATTTAAGTACTAGTAAGTATGCACATCATATGGCACTAGGTAGTTTCTATGAAGATATACTCAGTAAGACTGATGAACTAGTTGAGAACTATCAAGGTAGAAATGGTATCATAAATGATATACCTATATTAACTAATGATAGATCATCTACTGATATTATAAAGTTGTTAGAGTATTATCTAGCTGTGGTAGAAAAATTAAGATATACTTCTATAGATAAAGAAGATGCTCCTTTACAGAGTATAATGGATGAAGTAGTAAGAATATTTCTACAAACACTGTATAAGCTAAGACAACTAAAGTAAGGGTAACATATGAGTACTAATGAATATGGAAGCATTAAGAAAGAGAGTAATAAGAAAGTTACTACTAGTGAAATGCTTAAAACATTTAAAGCTGACTTACGATCTGCAGAACTTCAGAGAAGAGATTTAGATGGTAAGATAGATAAGTGGAAGAATGAGTATGATGGAAAGCCATATGGTAATGAAGTCAAAGGTAGATCTTCTATTGTATCTAGAGATGGTAAGAGACAAGGAGAGTGGCAACATGCTACTCTAATAGATCCATTCGTTAGTACAAATGATATCATTAAAGGTACTCCTATATCTTTTGAAGATAGAGCATTAGCTAGACAAAGTGAGCTAGTATTAAATACTCAATTCTGTAGACAATTCAATAGATTCTCATTCATGACTAAAGCTATAAAAGTACTAGATCAAGAAGGTACATGTGTAGTACAAACTGGATGGGAATATCAAGATGAAGAGATAGAAGTAGAAGTTCCTATAATACAGATTAACCCTTTTGATGGTAGTCAGTATCAAGCTGGAACTACAACTGAGAAACAGATTAGAGTACTAGTTAATAAGCCTACAGCTAAAGTATGTAGGAATGAAGATGTATTCATAGACCCTACATGCCAAGATAACATAGATAATGCTCAATTCATAATCTATAGATATGAGAGTGATATATCTACACTAAAAGCTGACGGTAGGTATAAGAATCTAGATAAGATAGATCTAGATGTAAATCAAACCTTAGATGGTTCTAGCTATATGTATATAAGTGAAGATGCTACTAAGTTTAGGTTTAGTGATGATGCTAGAAAGAAATTACTAGTATATGAGTACTGGGGTAATTTTGATAGAAATGGAGACGGAGTAGTAGAACCTATAGTCTGTACATGGGTAGGTAGTACTGTCATAAGGATAGAAGGTAATCCATTTCCAGATGGTAAACTACCATTCATAGTAGCTCCATTCAATAGTGTACCATTTAGTTTATTTGGTGAGAGTAACATGGAGATGATAGGAGATAACCAGAAGGTTAAGACTGCTATACTCCGTGGTATCATAGATAATATGGCTCAATCTACTAATGGTCAGAAAGGTGTTAAGAAAGGTGCTCTAGATACTATAAATAGAAAGAAGTTTCTAGGTGGAGAGAACTTCGAGTTTAATAATAGTCCAGCAGACTTCTGGGATGGTAGTTTCAATCAGATACCAGGTAGTGCTTTTGATATGTTTGGGCTAATGAATAATGATATAGAATCATTAACAGGGGTTAAGAGCTTTAGTGGTGGAATAACTGGAGCTAGTTTAGGTAGTACAGCTACAGGTGTAAGAGGAGCTATGGATGCTACTAGTACTAGAAGACTCAATATAGTTAGAAGTATAGCAGGGAATCTAGTTAAACCTTTGATTAGAAAATGGATGGCTTATAATGTAGAGTTCCTAGATGCTTCAGATATACAGAGAATTACTAATGAAGAAGTAGTTCCAGGTCATGAAGACAATAAGAGTGGTACATTAGATATAGAAATTAGTGTAAGTACTGCAGAAGATAATGCAGCTAAATCTCAAGAACTAAGCTTCATGCTGCAGACTATGGGACAATCATTACCAGAAGAGGTAACTACATTCCTACTAGCTGAACACCTTAGATTAAGTAAGATGCCAGACCAAGCTAAGAAGCTAGAAGAGTTGCAGAAGAATAAACAACCAGATCCAGTACAGCAAGAGATTCAGCAATTACAACTAGAATTATTAAGAGCTCAAGTATTTAATGAACAAGCTAAAGGTCAAGAGAATGCAGTGGATGTAGATCTTAAGAAAGCTAAGACTGCTGTAGAGCAGGCTAAGGCTAGAAATGTCCATAGTAAGTCAGATATGGAAGACTTATCATTCTTAGAGAAAGAGAGTGGTGTAGACCATAATAAAGAGATAGAGAAGAAAGATCATGATGCTATGTCTAAGATGAACATAGAAGCTATGAAACAATCTTCTAAAAGGGGTATGTAGTTATGCCAGAGATACAATTAGTGTTAACTTCAGCGGGCACTTCATACGGGCTGAAAGAGAAGTAACGTAAGTATAAGTATATGATATATTAAAATTCTATGATATACTTTCATTACAACTCCAGAACTGAAGAGTATAAAAGCTGAATCTATAGACAATTGATAAGGGGTCCTTTATGACTAAAGACAAACCGAATACCAACCTAAGAGAAAATGCAGAACTAACAGTTAGCTTGTATGATTCCCTAGAGAGACTAAGTAACAATGCAGATTATAAGAATCTGATTGAGTATGGATTTATGGAGTTATATGCCTTAAACCAAGTAAGTTTGTTAGCATCACCTGGTACTGATAGAGCAGGTATCTATTCTGATCTACATGGTATTAGTGTATTACAAAACTTTCTATTAGTTATAGAGAGACTTGGAGAGGGAGCTAAAGCTTCACTAGCTGAAGGGTTAGAGGCTGAATTAGAAGATTCAGTGGAGTAACATTATGACTGAAGATATGATGACTATGACACCAGAAGAAGAGGCTCTATGGAGAGCTTCTGATGAAGAGGTAGAGAATAAAGCCTATGATACTAATGCTGTATTTGATAAAGCTGAAGCGGAACAACCTAGCAATGTACAAGAAGAAGAGCCTACTGAAGAGGATAATGAAGATCCTGTGGAAGAAGATAACTCTGAACTTGTAAGTGATGAAGACTCCGATGATGGTAAAGCTAAAGAAGAAGTTAAAGAAGAGGAATCTGCTGATGAAGTAGAAGAACCAGAAGCTAAGACAGAAGAAGAAGCTAAAGCAGAATCAGGTCTAAGACCAGTTCGTGCTAATGGTGTAGATATACCAGTTAAGAGTATGGATGAAGTTTACCAAATGGCTTCTATGGGTGCTGACTATAAAAGGAAGATGGCTGATATAGCTCCTTTCAGACGTAGTATAAGTGCTATGAAAGAGAATGGGTTAACAGAGTCTGATATTAACACTTTAATAGATATGAAGAAAGGCAGTAAAGAAGCCTTACAATCATTCGTTAAAGGGTTAGGAGTTGATCCTCTGGATATAGACACAGATACTGATAATACCTATGTACCTAACTCTCATGGTGTAGATGAAACTACTAATGAGATTAGAGATATAGTAGATGTTATTAGTAAAGATGCTGAGTATACTATGACTCAAAATGTTGTAGATAATCAGTGGGATAGTGAGAGTAGGAAAATACTTGCTGAAAATCCTCAGATGATTAAAGGTTTACATGAAGAGATCAAGAAAGGTGTATATGCTAAAGTAGCACCAGAAGCTCTTAGAATGGAAATCTTAGATAATGGGAAAAGAAGTAAGTTAGATTATTACCTAGCCGCAGAGAAGCTGTATTATGAAGCAGAAGCTAATAAGAATACATCTAATAAAGTAGTACAAGAAACTCAACGTCAGAATATAGCACAGAAGAAAAGAGCTGCAGCTCCTACTCAAAGTAGAGCTACGTCTAAACAGACAACAGAACCAGACTTTGTGAATATGTCAGATAATGAGTATGAAGAGTTCTATAATAAAGTGATGCGTAACTAGTGTTAACTTATAAGGAGTCTTAAATGGCTGGAGAAATGATTTACGGAAATGGTACAACAACTGCTACTACGGGAGCAAATACAACTACTCATCATTATGATAGAGCTGGTGTAAAGGCTGCAACAGCAGATTTAATTTATTCAGCATTTGCTGATAGTAAGAGTATGCCACAGAAATATGGTAAGACTTTCAAGATTAGTATGTTCCAACAAATATTAGATGGTGCTGGTGTACTAGATAAAGGTTTGGATGCTTCTGGTAATCCTACATATGGTAACCTATATGGTTCAAGTAGAGATTTAGGTGATATCACTGCTGGTCTTCCAGTATTAGGTGAAGGTGCTTCTGAAGTCAATAGAGTTGTAGTTACAAAGAAAACTGGTGAAGTAACATTCAACAGATTTGGTCTACATTTAGCTTATACTGATGAAATTGATTTGTTTTCTGAAGATAGAACTCAAATGATTTATCGTGAAATGTTAGGTGATGCAGCTGCTCAGGTTAATGAAGATTTAATCCAGAGAGATATGTTGTCTGGTACAAATGTATTCTATGTTGGTTCTGCTACTAGTAGAATTACTGTTGGTGCTGATACAACTGATGTAGCGGGTGCTGATGATGCTGATTCTCTAATTAGCTATGATGACACTCGTAAGATTGTTGCTACTCTAGTATCTAATCGTGCTAAAAAGTTTACATCAATTATAACTGGTTCAACTAAGATTGATACTAAAACTATCAATGCATCTTATGTTGGTATTATTGGACCTGAAGTTAAGTTTGACTTACAAGGTGTAGCTGATACATTTAATAGACCAGCATGGATTCCAGTTAATCAGTATGGTTCAGCTGCTACATTGATGCCTCATGAAGTAGGTGCTATCAATGAACTTAGATTTGTTGAGACAGAACGTGCTCAGAAGTTTGTAGCTAAAGGTGCAGTAGTTCCTACATCATATACTGGTACATTAGCTCATGGTACTGTTGCTGCTACAGGTGGTGGCTATACAGCTGGTGAAGTACGTTTCAATGTATATCCAATTCTTTGTCCTACTCAAGGAGCATTTGCTACTGTAGGTTTACAAGGTTGGGGTAAGATGAAATTCAATGCTAAGGCTCCTGGTCAAGTATCTGATACTGATAAGTATGGTACAAGAGGATTCTTCTCAGTAAACTGGTTCTATGCAGGTATAATCTTAGATGAGTCTAAGTTACTACGTGTTGAAACAGCTGCTACTGATATTGGTATTGGTGCTTATGGCTCAGGTGGAATTAACACTAACGGACCTAAGACAATGTAAGGTGTCCCTTCGGGGACTAATACTTGAGAGCTTATGGCTCTCTACTACTCAATAATTTTAAGGATATGATATGACAAGAGAAGAAATGAAGGCTGAGCTAACATCTCTCAATATAGAGTTTAAAGATAATGCACCAACAGCCAAGCTAGAAGAATTACTAGGAATTACTGTAGAACCAATAGTTGAAGAACGTACTAACTTACGTGTTGCTGTACCTGTTAATGATAAAGCAACTAAAAGAGCTAATATTATTAAGTCTGCTAGAAAACGTAGTCTAGTTGTAGTATATAATAATGATAAACGTAATTCAGAAGATACTGAATGTTTCTCTAGTGTACGTAATAGCTATTTTGGTGATGCTAAGGTTATACCTATTGGTGTAGAATGGTGGGTTGCACAGATGCATATAGATAATCTTAAAAGTGTTGAATATACTTCATTCATAAAAGATAAAGAAGGTAATGCTTCAGCTAAGTCAGCTAAGAAGTATACTATAGATATACTGGATACTGATGAAGAAGCTTACAAAGCTAAACTAGAAAAGAAGAATAAATCATAGTTTATACAGAGTCTATCTAGGTAGATTCTGATATAATCTATAAAATATAATAGGGGTAGATATGGCTGATTTTAATATACCTAAAGGTAAAGAATACGTATTCACTGTTAAGGTAATGGAGAATGACTCGTTCATCCCACAAGACCTTACCACTATGACATTGGCTCAGTTCGAGTTGGTTGATCTAGTAACGCTAGTTAGTACCCTTAGCGTCACGTCTACGACTATAATTGGTGGTGCTGTTAATGGTACCATAGAGTTCACACTTCCAGCAGCTAGCACTACAGCATTAAATTTTGAAAGAGGTGCTAAGGTTGACGGATACTACTTAAAACCTACATATCAAGCAGTTATAACTGTAAAAGGTAGTGACTTTGTAGATATTCTAAGTACGGTTGATAAAGTATACATTGTCCCTGTAGGAGTATAAATGAGCTTGGATGTAATCACTAGTAATGCTGACGTAGTAGTAAGTACAGTCCTAGAAGTAGGTGTACCTGATACCGCTACTATGGTAGATACAAGTACAACAAAAGTAGCTAAGGTAATTCCTAACTCATTTGTCCTAAGTAGTGGTGGTATATATGATGGTAGACTGGATGGTAGTATTCCATTATGGTTACTAGATGCTATAGCTATTGGTGTAGCTAATGGTACACTCGACTATGATAACATTTTAAGTGATCTAAGAGCATCACTAGATAGTCTAACTCGTGGTGTTAATCAGAACATTGCTCAAATAGAAAATACTAATCTGAGTATGTCATCGTTAGAGACCAGTATAGTAAGTAGATTAAATGGTAATGATGCTGCTATATTGAATCTGGATACAACTAGCGTTACTGCTACAGAAGCTCAGGTTATATCTGCTACAGCTATACAAAGTACATTCGGAGTGGATGCAAGTGCATATGTAGGTAATATAGTAAGCACATACGCTAATGCTAATCTTGCAACTGCCGCTAGTGTGGAGTTGCTTGTGGCTGAGTATGGTGGACTGAGTGTAAGTATAACTAGTATGGAAGAAGTGTATGCTGGAGTATACCAAGAATGGGATGGAGTAGGTGCCCCTATGATTGGTATGTTCAAGTTCGTAGGTGACATACAGTATCAATACCTCGGAGGACTGTTAGGTGAGAATAATGATGGATGGGTAAGAACAGATGCAAGTGCTGCTACTATAGCAAACACAGCATACATAGATGCTAATAATGCCTTAGTAGCACTAGCTGACTTAGAAGAAGCTAGAGATGGTAATGTAGTAGTATACTATCTAACTACTATAGTTGCTGCTACTGGTATGGCATACGGTGATTATCTAGTAGATATAGACAGTTGGGATGGTAGTAACTATATAGTGTATAGATATCAGAATTCTACTGGTGGAAGCTCTGGAACACTCTCATGGTATGCAAACATAGGTGAAACAGCTAAGTCATTAAGTGCTGGATATCGAGCACAAGTATTGGCTGGTACTGCTCAGAGTACAGCTGATGGTAAAATAAAGACATGGTACCAAATTAGTGCTCCAGTGTTAACTACTAATGATATCGGGGATATCTGGATAGATACAGATAATGCTAATAAATTAAAAGTGTGGAGTGGCGCTGCTTGGGTAGATCAAACATCAACTCAAGGTACTCAAGCTGCTGCAGATATAGTTGTAGCTAATGGGTTACTTGCAGATATAGCTAGTGACAGTAAATTAACACCAGTAGAAAAGTCCAGTGTAAAGTTGCAATGGGACGCTATAGTAAGTGAGTACACTGCTATAACCAGCAGAGCAACTGCGACTGGTATTACCTATGCAACGTACACTACTACATACAATGCATTAAGTACTTATATTACTCCGTTACTAAGTAGTATGAATACTACAAGTGATATAGTAGGCACTACGTTTAGAACTAAATTCAGCGACTATTTTAGTGCTAAACTTACCTTACTAAATTTACTTGATGCTACAGATAGTAGAACAGGAGCATTGCTGAATGCAAATGAAGCAACCCCTCCAACTGCTACAGGCATAGGTGATATATGGGTTGTCACAGACAGATGGTATACTGCAAGTACTGGAACTACAGTAAGTGCAATAGAATATGAAGCAGTAGTACCTGCTACAGTTCCAGTAACGTATTATCCTAGGTATGGCAAAGCTACTAAAAGATGGTCAGGGACTGCTTGGGTACTACTATCAAATGGCTCAACTACACTAACCAACATTACATGGGCTGCTGGTGCAAGTAAATTAATAACTGCACCAGATGGAAGTGTTACTGGATGGGCCTTCGGTGATGGTTCAGCTACTCAGAGTGAGTTCAAAATTAAAGCTCAGAATTTCAGTATAAGTGATGGAGTGACTGGGTACACTCCATTCAGTATAGTGGGTAGTGATATACAATTCGATGGACTGGTATCGTTTACAAATGTGACTGATGCACCTGCTATACCTACTTCTATAGGTGAACTATTTAATGACACTGGGTTTATTACTATTGCTGGCGTGCCTACTAGTCTAAGTCAATTTATAAATGATACTGGATATGTTATACCATCTGCTGTAGCTAATGCCATTAATACTAATACTACAACTATAAACGGGGCTAAAATAACTACTGGTTCTGTTAGTGCATTGCAAATTACTACTGGAAGTATAACAGCTACACAGATAGATGTTAATAGTGTGCAAGCTGCAACTGTAACAGCCACGAAGGTTAATGCACTTAATGTAGTCGCAGGAAGTGTAAATGCGGGATGGGTGTACGCTGGTAATATTGTTGCCGATAAAATAACTACCGGGACATTAAATGTAGATAGAATAGTAAGTGGTAGTTTAACAACCGCTACTTTTGCATCTGGAAGTGTTTCTAGTCCTGGTGCTGGTAATACTGTTACCTTAGCATCTTTTGTGGCAACTAATAGTGCTGGGGTATTAAATATACTCACATTGAACGTAAAAAGCACAGTGGGTGGGCAACGAGGATTCTTTTACATCTATCGTGGTGCAACATTACTGCAAAGTAGATCAGCTTTGAAAGATGTACCAGTTGATTTGACTGTATCTGATGCCGCTGCAAACGCAACATACTATATAAAATTTAAGGCTCCTGATCTTAACCACAGTAGCGGTACTGTTACTTTCTCCAGCTCATTACTACAACTTAAGAAATAAGGATAATTATGACAGTGTACGCAAAAATTAATACTGATGGGATTATAGAAATTATTACTACTCAATATACAGTTGGGTATTCAGCAGTTAATGTCACATCCCTTGCAGATATTGAGTATATTCCTGGGCACGATAAAACTATAGACCAAAATAACTTTATTATTGATATTGTAAGTGATGTAAAGTTACAATATATTACCTCACTGAATATTAAAAGATTAAAAGTAGGTAATGTGTCAAAATTACAAGTAACTACCTCTACAGGTAAAATATTTGATGGTGATGAGACTAGTCAAGATAGAATGGTTAGGGCGATAAATATAGCATCAATAACTGGATTAACTGAAACTCAGTGGAAATTAGCCAATAATGAAATAGTTATGGTAACATTAGATGAATTAAAAGAAGCATTAGCCTTAGCTGGACAAGAAATGTCTAGAATATGGTTAGAACAATAAAAGGATAAATAATGGCAAAGATACAATCAACCGAGACGTATAAACCAGAGGTAATAGGTGATCTTGATGTACTAGATACATATAAAGAGTTGATGGAGGCATCGGTAGGTGATGGCAGTGTATATCTACGGGCTAAGGAGACACTTGTAAGTGTATATGCTGAGTCATCTATGACGGATCAGATGAAGGCTAGTATCATAGCTCAAACTATCAGTACAATAGCTACACAGATGACAGCACAAGCTATGCAAGGTGCTATTCAGATAGCTAAAGAGAATCGGGATGGAAAGTACATACTCACTAAACTGAAAGCAGATACGTTACTTACTCAAGAGCAGGCAGATAAGGCAGCTGCTGATAATCTATTAGTAGGTGCTCAAATAGCCAGTATGAATGCTGATGAAAAGATCAAGATATACACTGGATGGAAAGCTCAGGCTGAACTGTATAGAGACTATGGTGTAAGTACATATAACTTGTCACTAACTACAGATATAGTTGGACAAGCTAATTACACTGAATACGGTATCAAAAATGAGACTATTAAGAAAGCCCAAGCCGATGTGTATAATACGTATGCATCTGGATATAGAACAAACGGTTATGTATCGTTAGTTTTAAATCAAGATGGATCAGTAGCCTCTGGTACTACTGCAGATACAAATGGATTGGCTCACTGGCAGTCCAAAGTAGCTGAAAGACAATATACTGCATTCGATGACAATATGAGACAACATGTTGTGAATAGTAGTGCTGCATTAGTGAGTATGTTGATGTCAACTGGAGAAGCTGTAGATACTGCCCCATTTAGAAACTTATGGTTAGCTTCTGCAGATTATCTAAATGGAACAGCTGATGTAGATACAAATCCTTGGGATCTTGTTGTAGTATAAGGAACCCCTGATGGCATATGTAATTCAAGACCCTTTACCACTAATGCTGTATAAATATTCAGATGCAGCAATGTTCAAGAATACTGTATTGAAATATATGCCTCGCATCACAATAGATGAGGTCGAGTGCTTGGCTTCACTCATATACTATGATTGGAAACGAGTATGGTATGTTGATGATAAAACATATGATAAAGTAACAGCTGATAAAGTAATAGCAGAGCAGGCGTTAACTGATTATCATAACAATGTGATTTCTAAAGTCGAATATGACGCAGCTATAAAAGATAACCTGTACTATAAGTATAGGTCTCCAATCCTGCACAAAACAGAAACGCATACAAAACTATATAAAGTTTTTGGTATAGATATACAGGGTGTAATGATTCAGGATCATGGACAGTTGGAAGAAGCCTGGATTGGCTTCTATGCTCCAAAAGATGATGTGATAGTATTGACTGATGCTCAAATTATTGACTATATCAAAGAATTCAGTCCGATGATATATCCAACACATACAGATGTATTCAATCCAGTAAACAATCCTTGTCCAATGCCTTTAACGGACCCAATAACACCATGTGTATTCACTAATTTAAATCCAGATATATATAAAATAGATACATATGAAACTAGAATAGTAACAGAAGCATACACAGATGAGTTTCAAAACTTTCATCCTGCAGTAATTGAAGAAGTATTGATAAGTGGTCCACAGTGGGATTCAATGGGGTGGTTAACTGGAACATTAACATATACAGCACCAAGTTCTCGTGTAATTGATGGAAAGCTTGTAACAGGTACCTCCTACTCAACAGATGCACTAGTAATAAATGATGTGTTGTCATTAGCTCGAAATAGGTATTTTATAGGTAGTATAAGAGATGTTGGTACTACAAATAGATTAACACTGTTTGCTTTGCTTGATACGGCTAATGAAGTATTTGAAAAGTCATTAGTACTAAGAAGATCGTTGGATTACAAACCAGATACTAAAACTAATACTTCTAGCATAAATAGTAGAAATATTAAAGTTGCCGTTGAAACTATTACTGTCTATGTTAAATTTAGGAGGATATCTAACACTATCAGTACAACACTATTGAATAAAATACAAGCAGAAATAGCAATAGTTGAAGAAAATAGATTGGCTGAAGAAAATAGATTGGCTGCATATAATGGTAGTGACTACACTGGACTTCCTGTAATTGACACCAAGAATAGTGTAAAGGAAGCATTGTTAGATGGAGGTAAATCAGCTCAAATAATGGCTATGTTTAACCATATGGTAGTAGAACCAGATAATTTGTTGACAAAAACGCTTGGTGGCTTTACAGACAATATGACTGGTGCTGGACCTAATAATGGAATGGGTGGTTCGCCTGAAGCTGGAAATCGCTACAAACATTACAGAGTAGACGCCTTAGAAGCTATGAACCCACTAAAAGTAAAAGAATTACTTATGGCTAATCTTGGAAAAGAAAACTCAACTCTAAAATTAGATTACAGGGCATATAAAAAATCATGTAATGGATTTTGTGCAATAGTTACTCCATTTGTATTTATTGGTGCAGTTGCGTTAGCTCCATTTACTGGGGGATGGTCATTGGCTGGATGGGCGCTATATTTTGCTGCAGTTGCATTTGTTTTGGCAGCGATATCAATAGCTATGGCAAGAAGCGGATATATTAGTGCTGCAAAACAAGCCATGATGGCATCAAGTCTATATGGTATGGCATCAACTATAGCTGGAGCTGGTGCAATGTATCAAAATCTTATGGCTAATGCCGCAAGAGAAAGTATCAGGGAGATGATAAAAAGAAAAGCAATGGAGTTCGTTTCAAACATAATGAATGTAACTCTTGAAGGCATCATTGATGCGACATTACATGCAGTCAAAGAATTTGCTTCGCAATCTGCATGGACAATAGCAAACCAAGTGCTTGCTGGACTAAATCAATTATTCTCTATATATTATAAATACATAAATCCACCAAATAGAGGTATTGGTGATTTACAGGAAGAGTTGGCCGCTACAGAAAAAGAAATAGCCGAGACAGCTATAGTTCGACCAGATGGAATAGACACAGTAAACAAAGAATTAGATGATCCATACAATAACTGGATGGATATACCTGAGAAGATGCAATTAATGCCATACCATATGACTACTGGTAAAAATGTTGTACTAATGTCTAAGTACTACGACTCAGGTTATTAATGGTATAATAAGAGTAGAACTAAATAGCTAATAGTTCATAACTAAATATAAAGGATAGAAAAATGGGTAACATTGTATATAACGAGGATGAGCTTAAAGCACTTGGGATGGGTGATTATGTATTTAATGCAGGTAGAGCAGTAGATAGTTACCTCCAGCAAGGAATGTTGTCAGGTAATCGACTAGACTCTGACCCTGTAAGTGCAGGGATTAGTAGGAATCTTGGTGATAACTATGGTGGTATGTCAGGGTATCCTTCTATGTATGATGGAAAACTATACACAAACGAGCAACTAGTAAATCAGGCAGGGTCACCTACAGTGACTGCAGCAAACTTAATGAAAGACCCTGACGGTGGTACTGGATTCTGGGATGGTATTAAAGGGTTCAACTATGGTGGAACTAAAGGTTCTACTGGTTTAGGTGGTGCCATAGGTGCAGGGCTTGGAATAGGTCAACTAGGATTAGGTGTAATGCAATACCTAGATGCTGAGAAAACCAATAAGCTGAATAGAGAACTAATGAATCAACAGATAGCATCCAATAAAGATACTATGGCCACAAGACTCGCTAGACGTGCCCAGATACAAAAAGACTGGGGATCTCAAAATTATGTAGGAGCTGCAGCTCCAAAGGTAGGATAATATGGCAGGACTAGACTTTACAGGTAATATGAACTATCAACAGCTGCAGCATATAGATGCTGGTGCTGCTCTACAGAATACTCTAAGAGATATGGTAGATGATAGAACTAAAAGTGCTGAGAGGGCTGCTAAACTGGCTCAACAAAAGAAAGACAATACAAGAGCTGATGCTAATCTATTGCTGAATCAAAATGAGGCTACTAGAAAAGCCCAGCAAGATGAGTATGATATGCAGTTAAAAGCTACTGAGATGGGATTAACATCAGATTATCGGTTAGCTGATTTAGCAGCTAAAGCTGAGGAAAATAAAAATACAGCTGCCTACAGAAAAAGTGCACAAGCTTTAGCATTAAAATCTTTTAATGCTCAAAGAGGTGACGTAGCTAATGCTTTAGCAAAAGCTGAAGGTGAAGCCTATGGTGAAAGCCAATTACTTAATGGTGAAGTAGTAGATAAAAACCCTTTAGCAGAGAAAGTATTAAAAGATAAGGCTATAGAAGAAAGCAATAGGTTACAAGGTATGGTAGGAGATAAAGGTGCTCCTATGGGTAAAGAAAAGAGATATGATGCATATACTGAATATCTGAAAAAAAATAAAGAAGATGCTACTAAAGTGCTATCTCCTTTTGATAAAGAGGAGAAACTAAGAGCAAAAGGAAATAAGCTATTAGCTAGTAGTCCACTTAAAACATCATCAATCGTTGGCAATGTTCGATCTGCATATGACTATTTCTTTAACGAAAAATCTGAAGTAGACCAAAGAAACACAGCTAAAGACAGTATACTTAACCCTGAGATACAGCCTAAAGTACTATCTGAAGCTGAGTTCTATAAACAGTTAGATGATAAAACTAAATACGAACAAGAAGCTAAAGATTCAATAAAACAATGGCTTGCTGGTCAGGGTAACTATGCTACAGAAGATAAAGGTAATGAACAGTACCTAAGAGATATGGGTGTAATAGTACCAGATACTGAAGCTACTATAACAAGAGATTACACTAAAGGTGAAATACAAGCTAATAATGATAAACTACTATCTGACTATAAAGCTAGTCACCCTAAGGCAGGTAGACATGAACTACTAGGTGTACGTGATGGTATCAATAAAAATACTAAGAAACTGCTTGAAGATAGAGATGCATTAGCTAAAGTACAACTTGCTAACACTATAAAAGCTTTTGATAAGCAACAAGAGTATGCTTATAAAAGGGCAATAGAAAAGTATAAGTCTGAGCTAAAGGCAGGTGAAGAGGTGTCAACACTAGATATGACTAGGATAGCTAAATATACGGCTGAGACTAATTTATTAGATGCTAAGACATTCACCGAAAAAGACAAATAAATATTAAGGTAGCTACATGCCATCAATAGAATCATATACCCAACAACTCCAGCAACAAATGCTGGAGAATACTAATGATATCCCTAGTATCTCTGAAGACATCCAACCATTACAGCCTAAACAATCAGAACTAGTAAGTTCTAAGCTACAAAGTATCTATGGTGGTGATAAATTAAATACACTACAGATAGCTAGAGACAATAAAGAACTAGCTCTACGTAAAGATACTACAGACTATGGTAATGATGATTGGCTAGTTGAGAGTGCTAAAGAGTTTGCTAATGAATTCTTACCTCATGAATATCAAATACCTGTAAATAAAAATGGTAAAAGATACAATACAGAAAATAAGATATTCAATAATGATGATGTAAGTAATATATGGAATAAATATGCTGATGATCCTGCTGGTAATAAAACACTATACTACTTGAGAAAACAAGATCCTGCTACAGGAGAGTATGTGTATAAAGCTGGTATAGCACATGTATCTGCTGCTGATAGATATAAAAATCAGATGGAAGCTGGTAAATGGGAAGTACTAGGAGAGAAGAGATTTGATGAAGCTAGTACTGTAGAAAAACTGATACATGGTAATGAAGAGAATCTAAAACACAGAGTATTTGACTATGGCTCGGTAGAAGAACAAGGTGCTAATAACTTCTTTGGGAGTGGTAAATCAGAATTATATGATAAAGATATACTAGGATTAGATACTGGAACTAAAGAACAATATAGAGCTAATAAAGTAGAGTCTGTAAAGAAGATGCTAGGACTAGTAAAGAATGAAAGACAAGCTGAAAGCACATTTGAGTTTATAGATGCCTTCCAAGCAGGTGGAATAAACTTAGCTGGTAATGCATTGAAATTAATAGGTGAAGCAGTTGGTCAAGAAGACTCTGATAATGCTATAGAGGCTCTTGGTAAGTCACTAAAGAAGAGAGCTAACCAAATAGCAGGATATAATCCAATAGGTGCTACAGAAGCTTCCATAGGGCTACAAAGAGCATTTGAAAATAAAGATCCAATAAGATACATATATAATATGGCTAAGGGTGCTCCACAATGGCTAGCACAATCTTTACCAGATATGGCAGCTTTTGCTGCTACATCTATGGCTACTACAGGTGCTACTGGTAACCCAATAGCTGGAGTAATGGCAGGTTCTGCTGTGATGGGAGCATTAAGAGCTAATGATATATTAGATACTAGAGAAGAGCTGAATGATGGTAGAAAAGCTACTAATGAAGAAGTAGCTAGTGTATATGCAGCTAGTAGTGTTCTATCTATGCTTGAGTATGGTGCATTAAAGTTTGCATTTACAGGTAAGGGTCTAATAGCTAAAGATACTGCTGGAAAGACAATAAACCTAGAAACTAAAGTATTAGATAAAAACCCATCCATGGTAGGGGAACTTGCTAAGATTATAGGTAGAACTGCTACTGGAACTGCAGAGGGTGTATTAGCAGAGGGCAGTGAAGAAGTAGTGTCTGGATTAGGTGAGTTCCTAATGACTAAGTATGGTACTGATAAATATCAAGGACAAACTATAGCTGACCTATTAACAAGTCAAGAAGCTATTGATACTGCTGTAACTTCATTTGGAGCTGGTGGAGGAGCTGGTGGTCTAGCTGCTGCTTCTGGTAGAGGTATATCTAGAACTGCTGATGCTATCAAACAAAAGAATGCTGATATAATATTAAAGAATACACAGAAACTTGCAGAAATTAAACTAGCTGAAGAAGAAGCTAAACAACAAGCAACTCAAGCAGAAGAAACTATAGTAACTCCTAGCCCTATGGATGAAATGTACACTAAGGCTGATGATATACAAACTAATATCAATACAGCTAAAGAATCTATAGATATAGAAACTATGTCTCCTGAGGAAGTAAAAGCTAAAGAAGTAGAAATAGCTTCTATGGAATCAGAACTAAAAGCTACTGAAGCTTCTATAATCAAAGAAGAAACAGAGGCTAATGTTAAATTAGAAACAGAGCTAAGAACTGAACTAAAGAAAGCTGGTAAAGATGATGCATATGTAGATGACTATCTAAATAGAATAAAGAGTGCTGGAATAACTAATATACTAACTCTAAATGATAGAAAAGCTGGTGTAGGTATCCAATCAATGGAGAATACTAGAGTAGCTGTAAAAGGTAGTAATAAGCCTAAGACACATGATCCTATACAAATAACTGAAGGTATGCTATCTGATATAGTAGAAGGTAATTTTGATAAGAAACAACTACTACCAGCTATGGACAAAACAGAAGCTACTAAAGTAACGGATACACTAGCTAAACACTTTGAGTATGGACATGATACACAAATAGCTATAAAAGAAGTATCTGATAAAGTATCTGAAGCTATAGATAACACTGCTAGTACTGCTAAAGCATCTCTAGAAGCAATAATAGGTAGAGAACATAAGACATCTAAATCTAATGCCTTAAAGATAGTTGCTCTAACAATGGCTGAGATAAAATCTGGTATAACATCTGAGTATGATGTACATACTAATGAAGGTGTAGCTGCTCCTAAAGACCCTATAGCTAGACTAGACGGAATGGCAGAACAACTAGGTAAGAAGTACTTAAATAGCTATGGACTAACTCTAGGTGGTACTGCGGAACATACAGCTAGGGCATACCATGATATAGGTATGAAGATGATAAAGTTCACAGAAGATGCTGGACTAATATCAACTAAAGAAGAAGCTGTAGTATATAGAGAATCTGTAGATGAATCAGGTAAACCTATAGATAAAGACACTGCTAATGCTAAACTATCTAAAGCTCAAGATACAATGACTACTAGTGGTAAATCTAAATCAATGATAAAAACTAAAGTAGCAACTCTAGTAGACATAGAAGGAAAAGGTAGAGAACCTAAAAGTAAACTAGGGTCTGCTATGCAACAACTATCAAAGCTACTAGCACCTAGTAACTATCTAGCACCTACTCAAGAAGTAACTACAGAAATACCTATGGAAGAAACTGTAGAGAGTACTATAGATAAGAAACATAGAAAAATAGTAGAAGATTATAATAAGCTAATATATAATCTAAAAGCTGGTGTAGTTCCTATGCTGGAAGAGATCCAAGCAATAATAAACTCATCTAAATATGAAGGTGACATAGATAAAGCATTCATGCAAGATGAAAGACTAAAAGCTATAATAAATGTAACTCATAATAATTCATCACTAACTAAGAAGAGTGAGCAAGGTAGAAGTAGAAGTAGACAGAATAACCTAAGAAACCTACTAGATAATCTAGATATACTGAAGAATGGTAACTTCCACTTCAACTATGAAATAGCTATCAATCAAAGACTACATGTAATGCAAACAGTACTAGACTTTCAAGGTGATAAGTATATGGCTAGACAGCTAATAACTGGTGCTGCTAAGACTACTAATAAAAGTAACTATAAAGAGCTGCTATCAGCAGTAACAGATGCTACAGGATTATCAGAAGCTGAACTACTAAGTCTAGCTACCTCAGAAACTGAAGGTATACTAGCTAATATAGACTCTAATGATGGACAGATAACATTAGCTAATCTACTTCACTATGTTAAGCAACTTAAGTCTGGTAAAGGTCTAAATGCTTTAAATAGTAATAAAAAGGCTAAGAGTAAATTCAGACTAATGGCTAATAATCCATTCAAACTAATGGGCGTACTACAAGTATTACATGACATTAGAAAAGCTAAAGGTAGTAAAGAAATAACTACAGACTATGCTATAGAGCAAGATGCTAGTGCTTCTGGAGCTATGAATACTCTAATGAATATATCTGGTGTAGAAGCTGTACAAAAGCTCCTAGGAAGACTAGGAATAGGTAAATATAAGACTGATAAAGAAACAGATCTATATGAGCTACTAAATGAATCTGTAATGAACTCTGATAAAGATAGTTCATTCATAACTGATGTAAAACCAACACTAGATTCAGTAAGTAAAATACTAGAATATTCTGGAATGACTCTAAGAGAAGTAGCTAAGTACCCTGTAATGAAATGGTTCTATGGTCAAAGTGATGAAAATGCTAAAGACGATATGGCTGATAGTCTTGCTAAAGACATAATACTAATGGCTATAGAGGATAACAATAAGTTAGCATTAGAAGCTATAAATGAGATAACTGGTAATACATATACTATAAAGTATGATAATAAGAATAATATGATAAAGGATATCTCTAGTAAAGATGTAGATAAAGTAGTAGCATACTATAAAGAGAATCTATCAAACTTCTACATAACTAAACTAGCTGAGACATTTCCTGGTGTAGTAGAATATAGAAATGTAATGGGTAAGATATATGATAATGTACTAGATAAAGCAGGTAAAGCTTGGGATGGTACTATAGGAAGTGCAATAGGATACTCTAATGGAGATCCTAGTAAGAGTAGAATGTCTGTAAGAAAAGCTAAGACTAGATTAGGTAATGAAGTAGAGGTAGATGGAGTAAGAACTCAGTTCTCAGAGATGCTAAACAATAGAACATCATTCTTTGTAAATCTACAACATGCTACAGATGCTGCTATACTATTAAGAGCATTAGAAGCTGGTATGCTAACTAATGAAGAGTATGAAGGACTAATGTCAGTACATGATGCTATATATTCATCTGCAGAAGTAGCTAAACCTATAAGAGATGCCTACAATAAAGCAGTAGTAGATATGGCTATGAACTATGACTATGTACAAGCTGCTATAGATACTGCTAAAGAAACACTAGCTAAGTTGGCTAAGACTGATGCTAAGAAAGCAGCTAGACTAACTGCAGAGCTAGATAAGATAGTAGAAGAGTATGGTCAAGTAGCTAAGTTAGAAGCTAAGAGAGAGTTCCTAGAAGGTCTAGAAGTAAAAGTATTTGGTACTAATATAGATAATACTACTGAGACTGCTAAAGAAGTACCTACTGAGGAGAAAGAAACTAAAGGTACTCCTGGTGTAATAACTGTAACTTTCAATACTACTAAAGATAATCAGGCTGGAAAAGCATATGACTACTATGTAGATGATATTACTCAATACTCAATAAATGAGATTAAAAAAATATTTGGTACTACTATGACAGTAAAAAATGTAATAGAGAAATCTAAATATAAACCTAAAGAAGGTATAGAATATAAGAATATAAACCTAGTTACTAAAGAAGATATAGCACTACTACAAGAAATAGAAGAAGCTATTCCATTTAGACAACTACTAGCTAATATGAAATCTAACATCTCTAACGTAAAAGAGTTTGTAGCAGCACTAAACACTATGAATGTATCAGAGAAGTATAAAGACCTAAAAGAAAGAGTAATAGCTAATATAGAATCAGGTAAAGTACTGCTACTAGGGGCTAATGAATATAAAGCATTACCTAATAAAGTATTTATAAATACAGGTACTAAAGCATTCAAAGATACTAGAACTAATAAAGACTTCACAGCAGATACTCTAATAGAAACTCTAGCTCATGAGATAGATCATGCTAATCATCTAGCATATATAATAAACAATGTAGATAGTTCAGAGATAAACTACCTATACAATGCTATGAAAGCTATAGACCTAAAAGAGATAACTGATACAGAAGTACAGAAGAGACTCAAGTATGCTATAGGTAATGCTATAACTGGTCCAGATGCTAAACATACTTGGGATGCTATAAGAAAGCATAATCCTAACTATACAATGGCACAAGTAATAAAAGCATATAGTGTTTCAGAGTTCATAGCTGTAATGAGAAATGAACCTAATGTAATGGAATACCTAGCTAGTAAAGAGTACAAACAAGGTAATAAAATAGTAGCTATACTAAAGAGAATACTAGATAGTGCTAGAAAATGGTTAGAGAAGAAGACTCCAGAAGAGATAAGAAAATACTTCAAAGCTAATCCTACTGTAACATTCAAAAGAACTATAAAAGCTCTAGAAGCAGTAGATATACTAGCTAATATAAAAGAAACTGTATCAACAATACCTAAGCCAGATATATCGGTAGAGGCTAAAATGACAGCTAATACAGCTAATCCTAAAGATATCTATGAGGATATGTATAAGAATCCATATAAGTATGCTGAAGGTATCATAGCGAGACAAAACTCATACCTATCTATGGTAATGAATATAGCTGGAGATACATTCGGAGAGTATGTATATCCACATCTAGAGTCCAGACATAGACTAGCTAAACAGAGATATTCATCATATAATAATATGGTGAATATGATAAGAAGTGGACTAGTAGAATCTGAACTAGCTCAGAAAATAAATAGAACTCTATTCGGAGCATTTGGACCGTCAGAAGCTGTATTCAATGAGATAGTAGCAAAGTTCACTGAGGTAGACCAAATATCTAAGCAGATACTAACTAATGACCTACATGAACTACATACAGTAGTAAATAAAGCATATGCATCTAAAGAAGATAGAATAACTGTATATCAAATATTCGCTAGAACAGCTATAGTAGGTATAGTAAAGAATAAAGAGATATTAAATGGACTACTCAAAGATACTATGAGTATTGATGATGCTATAAAAGAAATGTCTAAAGATATGGATGTAGATGATATAGCTAAAGCTAAAGACCTAGCTAATTATCTAGTGACAGGTGAAACTACTACTGGAGTAATAAATCTAGATGTAGCAGGACTCTACTCAGCTAATGCAGAAACTCTAGTATCACTACTAGCATTAAAAGGTGTAAAGAATGGAGTAAGTATCTTACAAAATATGGATAAGGAATTGAGAAAGACTCTACTACAGAAAGCAGTAGATGTGTATGCTACACATATAGAAGTAAATGAAAGTGAAGTAGATGGAGTAAGAGTAGGTACTAAATACATAGACTATGATGGACACTATACTATGGATATACATGGTGAAAACTATGACTTCAAAATGGTAACAGAACAAGATATGAAAACTAGTATGTATAGTAAAGATGAATGGGTAGTAATAAAAGAACCTAAAGGTACTGATATAGGATTAGTAGCTAGATCTAGAATAGGTCAAACTACAACACCAGGAATAGGTCTAGGTCAGAATAGATTTAAGAATGGATACTATATGGATGAAGATCAAAGTCTAATATTCAAGCAAAGACTAGATAATATGAAGAGTGATAAAGCTAGACAAGACTATCTAAATACAAATAGTATCGTAAGAGAAGGTAACACTAGATTCAGATTCCTATTGAGTGAGAAAGTAAAGGTAGAAAAGTTAGGTATGGAACAAGATGTAGCAGGTAGTTTACTAAGAACATATGTACATAATACAGAACTAGTTGGAATGCAAGCAGTAAGAGATATAGTAATGAATAAAGCCATAGAGAAAGTAGGAGAGGATGATATAGATGATCTTAATAAGAGGCTACAAGATAATATGAAACTTCATCCTAAGGATAGAGAAGTACTTCCTATGTTCCTAAAGTTGACATATAAATATAAATCCTATGACAGTCTACCTAAATATGTAAAGATGATGTATATATCACCTACTAATCTAAGTACATATAATAACTTCAATAAGTCTATAACACTAGTAAAGGTAAGTCACTCAGATGAACTACTAGGTCATCCAAACTTCTCATTCTTTGGTAAGAATGGTAATAGACAGATGGCTAGATATGAGCAAGGATTCAAAGAAATAATAGTACTAGCTAAGATGCATAAAGTAGTAGCAGCTCCTATAAAACTAGCTAAAGATATAATATCTAATGCAGGTGTACTAAGTATGAAAGATGTCTCTATACCAGAGATATATAAGTATACACCAGAAGCTTTAAAAGCCTATGCAGAGTATAGTAAAGCTAGAGGTGAATTAGTTAAGTTACAAATAGAAGCTAGAGCTACTAAAGATAAAAGAAAAGTAGAAGCTAAAATGAAACAACTAGAAGCTATGGACTTCCATGAAGCATTTAAACATGGTTTTATGCAGACATACAGTACTGATATGATGGTAAAAGAGTTTGATACTATTACTGGACTACAGAAACATATAGACGATATAGTACATAGCTTTACAAAAGATAAAGATGGTAACCCAAATGAGATTCATAATGCAGTAGTTAAATGGATGAATTTTGGAGCTGAGAAAGGATTCACAGTAGATAATCTAATAGCCAGTGCAGTTAAACTAAGTAAGACTAATGACACAAGTGTTGGTGCTGAAATGATTAATATGGCTAATAGATTGAAGAGTAAGAGGGAGACTGAAGATGTAGCTAGGTATGTAAGTGAACTAATAGGTTCACCATCTAGTGAGATAGTTAGGATAGGTAGTTCTGTAATGGTATTAGGTGATGCAGTATCTAAGTATATACTAGCTAAGTCTCTGCTAAAGAGAACTCATCCAGATACTCAGTATAAGAAAGGAGTAATACCTAGAAACTACACTGTAGAAGAAGCGTATGAAGAAGCTAGTAGAACATTCATAGATTATAGAAGAAATCTACCTAGTGAAATAAAAGCATTAAGTGACTATGGAGTACTAATGTTCCCATCATTCACATTCAGAATGCTAAGAGTATTAGTAAATCTAGCGCATTACCACCCAGCAACTGCTATAAGTGGTTTTATATTGTCAGACCTAGCTGAGACATATGCAGGAGTAGATGGTACTAGTATCTTTGGAACTGATATAGTAAGTAAAATTGTAAAAGGTAATGCAGTATATTCTCCAACATCAATAATAGACTGGGATACTGTAAGTCCATTCCTACCATAAATAACAATAATACAGAGAGTCAAATCTCTGTATCGTTCTTATTTATTTCCTTAATGATATAGAATACAAATAGGAACACACTAGCTGGTATAAGTATATAAGATAAAAATATAGCTAAATATACACCAACAACTATAATGATTGTCATACCTAGGTTTTTAAATATATCCATATAGCTCCTTACTTTAAGATGGAACTATACTTCTACTTCTTAGGAGGTTTAGGTTTCTTAGTCTTACAAGCCATCAACTACTCCTTCTATCTAAAAGCTTCTGCAGCTGTTCTTCAGGACCAATAAAATCAGTAGGCTTCATTTGCTTACCCTCAGAGTCTGTACCTACAGAAAGCTTAGTTAGATTAGCAGTCATTACAATACCTAATGCATTCATAGCTTCCTGAGGAGATAGACCTAGCTTAAATATAGAACCAAAAGAGAATACTATAATATCTAGGTGTTTATCTAGTCGATCAACATCAGATAAAGCTTTGTCAGGTCCTTCTGTAACTATAGCTCTAGATATTAGCTTAGGAGAAGTAGTCTCACCTATATCTAATCTGTAGGCTAAGTCAGTTAAGAACCTAGTTCCAAATCCTTCAATAGCTTCCTCAATAGGATAAGCACATTCCTTTTCATCAGAGTAAGGCTTATCTAATAGACCAGCTTCCTTGTTGAACTTGTATATCTGTTTAATAGGTGAAATATTCACTTTTTATCCTTTATAGTATCTAACAGTTTCTGTATAAGTAGTATGTTTTCAGTAGTAGCTTCAGCGTTTAGAAGAGCTTCGACCTTAGTATAGATAGATCCACCTAAATTCTTAGCTTTATGTAATGCATTAAGAGCTATTGATAAGTTATGAAAGTTCACTTCTTATCCTTACTAAGCTCATCAACTATAAGTTGAGCATATCCAGCTATATCTTGCCAAGAGTCCACATAGAGAGGATCTCCATTAGCAATTCTAGCTATCTTATGGAATATCATATCCATAGCTTCTATCATACTATCAGTAAAAGACTCTGGCTGTCCTATGTTTACTACATGAGTATTGAAAGCTTCTTTGAGTTTCTGGGATAACATAGCATGGTTTGTAAACTCACCATAATTAGTACCTCGTTCTCTAAGAATAGCATTTACAGTAGATTGTATAGGTCTATCCATAAGATTTTTATTATTGTAACCATCATCATGCATTAGGCATGTCCTCCTATATCATCTTTGTCAGAAGAAGATTCTATTAATTGCTGTCTAGCAATAGCAGCAGAATCATTTCTGTATTGTTTGTTAAGCTTTAAGATAGCTGCTTCTTTAACACTGTAAGGTGCTTCAGATACAGCTATCATATCTAACTTAGTTTTGTACTCTGTGTATGTCATTTTACTCATGGATTACTCCAATGAACATACTGAATGTTAGCCCATTCACCCTCTACTGATTTAGTATATTGAGTGACTGAGCCAGAGAAGAAATCAGTAAGAACTGTACCAACTACATCATCCATGTAAGGTAATGGATTAGTAGTAGTATTCCAATTCTGCTTCAGAGGAGGCTGGAAGAAACTAATACTAGAAACTAAGGTCACAATTTCCACCTGCACATCCTTGCGATGCAAGAGTGTCTACGTCTACGAATTCTTTAGCTCCCAGCTCAGTAGCCCACTCAATGGTATGAATAGAATTCTGGATCTTCCACCATTTATGTAGATTGTATACATCTAGTAGACAAGATACACATTCTTCTGCTGAAGTGAAGTTAGTGGCAAACTTATTAAATCTACGTATAAAATCTCTCTTCAGGAGATGTTCATGCTTATCTGTAAGTGTCTCTCCATAGCCTAATGCTGTAGATGTGGCTGCCCATAGATTGTCATTGAAAGCATTAAGACCTGCCTCAATAAGTCCACTAGAAAACATAGACTCTATGCCATATTTAGAAGTAATCTCTTCCATAGTGAATACTTCTGTAAAGGGTGCTTGAGGATATGCTTTATCTCCAGAAGCTGGCAGTAATGAGATACCGCAGAAGTGCTCTCTATTCTCATAGATATAATCTCCTACTGTGCCCCAATCATCTACTGTAATAGTATTAGATACATTATGCCTTAGGTAAGGTTTAACACATTGGTCATAGTTAGTTCCCTGCTCAATCCAGTTCTGCTGAGCATTTTTCACATACTCTAACTGTTTTACTCCAAGTAGTTCAGACTTGTATATACTGCCTTCTGGGGATATAATAGGAAATCCTATAACTATATCAGAACCATTACTAGACCATACAGACTCTTCACACATAGTAGGATTGTTTTGTAGGAATAGCTGAGCTACTTCAGATTCTTTATTCATCTGTACATGTCTAATGTATCTAGGTGAATGTTCTCCATGTATTCCAGATGCTGTTCCTAGCAATACAGAGGCGTTTCCTGATGGTTTTACTACATTACATCTAGCTGCTTGATTAATGCCTATAAGGTCTGCTACGTACTTATTCCAGTACTTAACAATCTCAGCTCCTTTACGCTGTACCTTTACGTCAAATAAGATGTCTGGGTTGTTCATCCAGCCAGTGATACCTACCCCTATAAGAGCTTCTCTGTCTACAATACTTTTAGTGATAGGAGTTAAGTATTTAAAGTCTGTGTATCCAGCCTGTAAAGTACCTAGGATAGCTGCTGCTTTACATTGGTCATAGAATTCTTCTGGAGTATTAGATTTAGCCCCATTGATTTCTGTAAGATTACACATCTGCCATCCAGAGCTACCTTCAGCGTCATAACCATACATACCTACCTCAACACAAGGGTTGAATAGAATCTCTAGGTCATCTGTCCATACAAATCCAGGTTCCCCTGAATGTTCTACAGACTTCATGATCTCTTTGAATTCTGCTTCTGTAGTATCGTTTCGTAGAAGTATTGCTGAATTGTTACTACGTCCTCTCTGAGGGTTACTAACAAACCAATCACCAGTTTTAGCTTTAATCATATCTGTATCTGTCTTAGAGAATAAGCATATAGAAGCTGATCTACGTACTCCTCCAGATATAACTGCATCTGCCATAAACATAGTAAGATCATATGCTACTATGGTTCTAAGTCTATTCTGTCCTGCGGAGAGTTCTTCTTTAATAAGAAGTTCCATTTTATCTAGGGCTTTACGTAAAGGCTCAGGACCAGGAGCCTTGAATCCTCCAGATATTTCAGCACCTTTAGGTCTGATCAGTGAAAGGTCAAAGTATATCTTATGTCCTCTATATTCGCTATCAGAAATAAAGAATGAGTCTACTAGTGCTCCAGCAGCATCTGCCCAGCCTTCAATAGAATCCTCTACTATAAATGTAATAGCATCTCCTGTACGTCTAGCTATATCAGGGAGCTTAGCAATATGGTGTGTCTGTACACTAAACCCTATACCACAACCAGACAGCATAAGATAGAATGCTTCTTTAAAGAAATCAGGTCTATCTAGGTATGTAGCTGTACAATTATAGAGTTTAGCATGATTACGCAGTAACTGCTCTCCACCAAACTGCAGTGCTCTCTGAGCACCTAACATCTGTTTATCAGAGTATGCTTCTTGAGCGTAATCAATCAAACTTAATAGTCTGTCAGATACTAGTAGTGGAGAATCTGTGATGTCATCTAAATACTTAGCAAGTATCTCTCGTTTGTTGCCTGTAAACAATATGTCTGCATAATATGTTCTATGCATATCCATAACCCTATCTACTGCCTCTTCCCATGTCTCATATCTAGATTCATCTGGATTGTATCTAGCATATGCTTCATAGAATTTAGCATCTGACATAAGGTCTCTAGCAGATGTTTCAATGATAGCTGGCATTACTTAGCTTTATCCAGTTTAAGCATATACTGACGTAGAGGAGCACCATGCTTACCTAACTGTAATGATAACTTACGAATTCTAGCTGAAGAAGCTTTAGTAGGCTTAGCCTCATATTCTGATATTTCAGAAGCAATAGCATCTACTACATTCTTATAATCTTTTAACATATAATTTCCTTATTTAATTTAAGTGGGATTTACATAGTAACTAGATACTGTTAAACTTGCTATATGGAGGGAGCAGAGGTTAGACGTTACTAATACCCTAATGGTTAGATAACTTTCTTATCTACATAGTATTGGAGTTCAGTATATAGTTTTCTAGCTATAGAAGGAGAACTTCCATTAGCTATAGAATATACTAAAGATTCAGCATTAGACTCAGTGACTATTTCAGATAGTTGAGATATATCTAAAGAACCTAAGTCTACATTAGTAAACCAATTATCAGTAGATAATACTATATCTAAAGCATCATCAAATGAGATGTTAGATGGGTTAGAGTTAGCTTCTTCAAGTTTCTCCTGATAGTCTGCCTCTAATTCATTTAGCTCAGTAATAGCCATATACAATGGTATTACTTTGTCCCCAAGTATTTCACCTACTACTTCATCATGTAACCAATTATAAGTTGACATAACTAGTTACTTTTTACCAAACTCACGTTTACCAAATGAAGATTTAGGAGTTGCTGTAGCTGCAGTAGGAGTAGCAGAAGCATCTCTTCCTCCAGCAATCCAAGCAGCTATAGCTTCAGCAGTAAGATCATCTTTGTATGTAACATTCTCAGCATATACTAGGTCTTTAGATAACTTGATACCAGGCTCAGTCTCATTCAAGATTTCAGAAGCTTCAGCACCATCTGTACGATAGAATGCTTTAATGTGCTTAGACTCACGAATCTTACCAACATTAGCTCCCATAGAGTTAATAGAGTATTCCATCTGGACTCTCATCTTACAATCAAACTCTTCAAAGTCTGGCAATACAGCTACATCTTTAGCAGCTCCAGCTTTACCAATAGGTAATGTAGCTTCTACAGGATCTTGAATAGACTCTAGTCCAGCTACAACACATAGCTTATTGAATGTATTAGCTTGAAAGTTAGCAGAACCATCATTGTTGTCTAGACGTAACCCACCATAAATAACTTGCTCTGTACCATTGTTGTCAATGTAGAAGTTAAGTGAACGAGCTCCTTTATCATTAGTATCAACTATGATAGCCTTAATAGTAACATCATAAATACCTGATTGGTTAATGAAATTACCTCCTTCTACTTTAGCAGCAGATTCTGTGTTTACTTTAAAAAATGACATATAAATTCCTTTGATCTAATTGATCAGTAGTGTAGTTTTACTTCATTTTCGGAAGTCTATACAAGCCTATAAAGGCAACTAGGGTGTGATGATTAGATACTCCAAGCTTTTAGGTCTAGTAGTCCTGCTTTGAGTTTGGTTATATGACCTTTAAGAGTGAAGAATTCTTCACCATCTGGGAGCTTCTTACTCTTGTCTGGATGTACTGTATTAGCTACATACATTCTATCTGGAATATCTACAAGAGAAGTTCTGGCTTGCTTGTCAGCACCTCTGGTGTAAACTATTCTGTGAACACCAGAAATAGTAATTGTGACAGCTTCATTAGTTGTACTATAGAAACCTCCTTTAGCTAAAAACTTTCCTGAACCAAATGATTCATAAGCTCCAGTAGCTTTCCCTTCAATCTTCTCCTCTATAACGTGATTTAGTAAGATAACTGAGATACCATTAAGTTCTAATTGTTCGTGAATGAAGCTAGTGAGTATAGCCATCTCTTTAGTGACTTCTGCACCTTGACTTCCATATACGTTAGGGGTCTGAGAAGCTTTGTCTATAACATCCATAAAGATTTGAGATACAGAGTCAATAACAACTATCTCTGGATATTCCTCCATCTTCTCATTATATTTATCCATCTTATCTAAGATACCATCAATGTAGACAGATTCTCCATCTATATTAATGTTACCTCCATAACATAGTGTCTTCATATTGTAATAAGTGTCAACTAACATATGTGGTAATGGTAATGCAAATGATTTAGCATCTCTAGATATAACTAGTGTTTCTTTTCCCAGTGTCCTAAGTAAGTCTGTTTTACCAGCACCTGCTAGCCCATTAATAAGTAATTTTATACCTGACATTATTTTATCTCCTTCCAACCAGCTTCATGCCATTCATCTTTAACAGATACATTAGTACACCTTTCTACTTTGTATTTATGCAAACCTTTGTCTGCAAATTCTAAGTCTCTCTGGTCATTAAGATGCCCACTATATATACCAATACTTGTTAGCAGTATAATAGTACTAAATATCATACTCCAAAAGTATAGCCAATATTTGTCTTCTGAATTCATTAATTTTCCTTTAATAGTTTTAATAGAATTTCTTCTATAGTGTTTCCAAGTATGGTACAATGCCCAACTGGTGTGTTAGGATACCAACTAAATTCATAAATGTCTAACTCAGGATTTATGCCTTCCATATCTATAGCATTATCATAATAATCTTCTACTTTCTCGTAATAAACAAGATGCTGATTCAATTCTAATGTCCAAGATATACAAGTGAGGTCTATTCCAAATACATTATGAACTCTTGGCTCTAGTGAGGTAGGTCTACTCATCTATTTCTCCTTTTAGTTTCATTGACTTGAACAATAAATGTACAAGTTCAGGGTTAGATCTAGAAACCTTAATAGTTTCAGCTATGAGCTCCAAAGTCTGTTCTATCATAATCCAATCATCATCAGATATTACTTCAGTTAGAACTGTAAGCTCAGATGGAAATATCTTCCCAATAGGCTTACCAGTCTTCTCTGAGATAGCTCTAGTATCTTTAGGTTTAGTAACATAAACTATACGTATACGATTTATAGGGATAGAATTGTATCTAAATATATAAGCGTAAGCAAGTGCTTGTATCTTATAATTGAAAGGTATAGTCTTAGGAGGAGTTCCACTAGTAGTTTTATAATCTACAACTGTATCCCCTGTTCTATTGTCACAAGAACCTCCAATATAGATGTCATCTAAGATAGGAGCATAGATTTGAGACTCTACTTCAGTAGGCTTATTCTTAGCTATATACTGATTAATCAGTACTTCTGCCATACTAGGATAAGAACTATTAATCTCTTCTATAAGAATAGGAGACTCAGTAATAGGTTGAGTCTTAATTGTTTCCATAATATAAGTAGAAATCATAGCTCTAGTTATAGGTGTATTCTTAGCATAAGACTCAGCACAAGCATGTACAATAGTACCTAGTACTGAAGCAGTAGAAGCAGTAAAAGATTTCTCACCTAATACATTGTCTTTGTACCAAATACTAGGGTAATTAAAGAAAGTACCTATAGATGAGGGAGATATTCTGAATGAACAATCAGGTATATCTAAATCATTATATTTGAATATATCATCCATTCTGTACTCCATTAAATTTAGGTACTATCTTACCTTTGATGACTCTACGAGAACCACTAAAAGTAGTGTATACTCTATTAGTGATAGCAGACTCACTACAGTTGAATTCATTAGCTAACCAAGATACAGTTCTGTATTTCTCATCAGAGTATATACCAGTCTTAGTGATATATTTTTTAAAAGTTTCTCTCTGATCATTTGTCCAATAAGGTCCTTTCTTTAAGACTGGCTCTTTAGGCTTTATCCAAGGTGGAGGTTCAGCTTCCAAACTATTCATAATATGTACAGCTTTCTTTAAAGTAACTGGGCTTTTAGGCATCCACTCAGCTTCTAAATCTTTAGCTAAAGCAGAATCTCTAAATACTCTAGATGAGTCTCCTACTGGAATACTAGAGGCATTGTCCTGTATGAGTACAATCCTCTCTGTAGCTTCTAATACAGCTTTCAGCCTAGTAGTCTCATTAGTTAAAGATGCTACTTTAAAACCTAAATCTATATTAGATTTACTAAGTTCATCATTGTTAGCTTTGAGATCTATATACTCCCAAGCTTCCTCATTCGTTAATGTTATTGTCATAATATTTCCTCTACTAACCAATCTAATTGGTAGCCTGTATCTAAAGATGTATCTATTTCATCTCCAGCATAGTAGTCTAAATCAAGACTACCATCAGCATCTAAGTAAGTCTTAGCTGCAACTACTCTAGCTTCCTCGGGTGTATCAGCTTCAACATTTATGTCTGCAAAGTCTGTAGACACTACATTGAATTCTAATCTAACTCTGTATTTCATTTAAATCTACCTCTACATTGTAGTCTGTATCCCAACATTTTATCACTAGATTACTATCAATTTCATAGTAGTATTCTGCACTATATGTTTCATCATATTTTTGCTTATTAGAATATTTAGTTGTTGGTGCATGTAAATAAATTCCACCAGGACCATCTTTAAAATGTGCTACTAACTGAGCAGCAAAACAACTAATACCATTAAATACATTAGTATCAGAGCCTATACCATTTACCATAGTACCACTAGCTATAAAGCTTTGTAGTTCCTTACCTAATCCTTCTGGATAGCCATCAAATTGTTTGTACATTTCTATAATTTTATTACCCTGCTCATCTAATACACATGTAATACTTCTAGTTCCCATTTTATTTCCTTTATATAGTTCTGTCTCTAAAGAATTTACCTAATATGTTCTCATTGAGAAATAAAGGGTCTTCAATAGCTTCATAATAAAACATAGCCTTCACCTCCATATAGGTGAGGTTACGTTTGGTAGGGCATAGAGCTATAATCTCTTTAGAGGCTATAGTCTTACCACCTGTAAGCTTTGATGAGCCTACATAGCGTTTCCAAGGCATTTCCTTACGTATAACATCATACTGTACTCTCTTGCCATTCTTGTTCTTACCAACTCTATAAATAGAATCAGGTCTAACTTTACCATTCTTTAGAACAGGAAGCTCTTTAAATGAGAAAGCCTGTTTCTTGCCTAAATATTTAGTACCATCTGAATATGTAATCAGATATATAAATCCAAACATGTCTGTAGGAAACTCAGTGAAGGGCTTACCTTCAAATGTCCAAGTCAACTGTAGCACCCACATGAAGTACATAAAGAACAAGTATCTTCTTCTTCATCTAAGTTTGACTCTCCACAATGTTCACATACCCACCAAGTCATATTACCATCTCCTTATTTGAGATACAATAGTATTCTGTAATCTGGTCTCATCCATAGGGTCTGACCAATAATTATTGATCTCATACATAAGAGCAATAATCTCTTCTTTAGGTAATCCTAAATCCCTAGCATACTTAGCAGCAGTAATAAGTTCTAGTGAACCATTCTCTACACAATCAAATGCTCTAGCAAATGTAGTCAGTTTATCTGATAACAATGCTTTAGCTTGAGCTGTAGTAGGTTTAGGAGCAGATGCTTTAGATTCATTAGACATAGCATATAAGAGATGCTCTTTAACCTCAATAGGAGACTTACCTGTAATAGATAATACATCTCTACCTTGGTAGGAGAAGAATATCTGAGACTTAGGTAATGGATCAGCTTTTAATGATAAGAATTCTGATATAGATTTAATGAAGTGTTTCCACTGTAAATCAGGAATGTCAACTATAGCATCTAGTTCTAATAGAACTCTAAACTTGAATGGATTAGAAGCATCAGAAGTTCTAGCTATATGATGATTAATGTCTTGTAGTATAAAGTGACACTCTTCATCAGTGATAGTAGAGTCATCTATGTCAAGACATATCCACTTACATCCTCCAATGATGTGTTCTTTACCACGGATACCATCTTTGAACCTAAATGGTGAATAGGCAAAGTCTTCTTTAAGCATCTCAGATAGATCATTAAAGTCTGTCTCATAGAACTCATAGCCAGAAGCACATTGAGTCTGTCTATCAGCCTTAGAACCAGATACAGCCATAAAGGATATACCAGCTACATCAGTCTTGATAATTTCTTCATAGCAGATACCTTCTTCACATACAGTATAAATACCAGTAGTATCATAAGAAGTAGCTAGATGAACTAACTCTTTCATCTTATTAGTAGGTACACCACTAGTGGGAATATAACCTAACTTACGTAATGTATGTAGACCAAGAGTAGCTTTGCCTTCTACAGCATTATGGTGCATAAAGTCTACGAATAGTTCGTAAGGTTCTTTAACTAGTTCAGTCTCAAATAGAGTCATATCTTTATCTAACATCTCAGCATAACTAATAGCAGAGATGAAGTCTTCTACAGTAATAGATGAGTGACCATTGAATATTGCTATAGCTCCAGCTAGCTTTAGTGACTTCCACTGAAGATGACTTCTAACTAGTTTAGATATAGGATACTGATGCTTAATAGTATCAGCTAACTCTTCATTGTATCGTTTGTATTTAAGGAATAGAACTCTAGTAGCTTCATCTACAGGTAGAGGTTTACCAACTCCTTTTACAGATTCCATAGCTAAAGATTTAACTATAGCTTGGACTTTAGTTCTAGCTTCAACAGCTTTAGTTTCAATAAGAGTCTCAGCTCTAATCATCTCACCAACAGGGTCAGGATACTTAGAGTAATCAACAGGCTCTACATGTGTAGGGTTGAAGTTGAAGAATGAACGTCTAGCTAGTTTAGTAGAGAACTCTCTTCTGAATACTTTCTTAGTAGAATCATCATATAAGATATTATCTTGAGAACCTACAAATAAAGCAGATACTGGAAGATTCTTAATCTCTTTAGATTGGTTATCTCTGTTCTTTAAGACTTTAACTTCTTTAGAACCTTCATCATAGATTTCAGCAAGTACTTTTATATTATCTATAATAGTAGAACTGTTAGCCATCTCAGCCCCAATTTCACCTGAATAAATGAAGCCAGAGCCAATTCCAGCAGCATCTAAATCATTAAGGTGTTGAATGAAGCCTTCAGATGTTGAAGGAGCTACAAATAAAGGGTTAGGAGCTACATAGTATTCTCTATAGGTACTCCATTCTTCAGGTGAGTCTCTACCAGCCATCATAGCTAACTTGATAGCATTCTGAGTAGCAATAGACTTACGTTTCTCCTCTATAATATCATACCCTGATTTAAAACATTTTCTAGCTGCATTAACAGAAGAGTCCTTACCAGAGCCAGAAGCACTAATACTAAATGTAATAGCATTAATAGGTATCATAGAACCATTCCAATGTGCTATGTTACGTCTAAGTTGTGAAGCAAAGAGTATAAGCTCAGAAGCAGCTATAGTAAGTTTCATTCTATAGTTGATAGTATTGTTAGGTATAGCATCTACTATCTGCCGAAGAATATCAGGAAGCTGTCCTTCAAATACTCTATCAGCATCAAGATTAGCTTTAAGTAACTTTAGCATCATCTAACTCCTGGTGTGATAACTTGGTTTAATATTGAACTACATAGTTCTACTTCATCTAGAGTGTCTCCAGGATTGATAGTAGAAGGCAATTCAGTAGCTATGCCATAACCAGAGGCTAAATCTTTACCATACTTGTCTTCCCAGATGGCAAACATAAACTTACGTAGTAGTCTCTCATTAAGTACTGAAGACATAGTAGCTATATCTTTATGGTCTTTATGAGAGAATAGAGGAATGATAGTAAAGTTATTACTAGGACCTTCTCCCTTGTTACAACCAGTATTAGGTAATACTAAAGTAATCTTACAATAGATATGCTCTTGTTCTAGAAGTTCTACAGTAGCTAAAATCTTAGCCATATTCTGTCTAATAGTTTCATCTGAGACATGATAGGGATATGAGATGTTAATGTAAAGTTCATAGAAGTAACTGGTATAAGTATGGTTAGGTACTAGACAACAGGCTGGATCTTCAGCTATAACTTTAGCAACATCAACTAAATCTCCCTCTACTTCGTAGCGGTAAGATTCGTAGATGTGTTCAGAGATAAGTCCTTTCTTTAAAAGATTGTTCTTAACTCTATTCTTGATGATTTGATAATCACCATTAGACATAGTAGCAGTATTGCGTAGAAGCTCATCTAAAGCTTTAGTATATGTAATACCAGTTTTGTCATCATCTTTCTGTTTAAGTGTCTTAACGTGATGTTTAAACATAGCTAAGTTACTATACTCAGCTATATGTGTATTAGATAAATCTAACTTATCTCTCCAAGTAGATGGGTAGATAGTAGACAATGGTTTATTAATTGTATATTGCATTTGTAACTCCTTTAATTTGATTCAGATTGTATATAAGCTGTTAAAGATTCCATACTAATTACTCGTGTAAACCCTGATATATGTTTTACAGTGTAAGCATGTCCATATGAGTTTGAGCTACTATCTGCCTTCTGTAGTATTTCCCAATCATCAGCAACTGCTTGTGTACTAGCAAATAAAGCCAGTACTCTCATAGCTTCCTCCTGTAAATCTGGAACAACAGTAGATTCTTTATGGGATGTAGAAGTACTCTCACGTTTAACTACAGAAAATAATTCATCTATAGTGCTAGCTTGAGTCTGTGTCATAGATTCTTTAGCTTTAGCTTTAACAATGGTTTCTATCTTTCTAGTGTATTCTTTATACATAAGAGGGTCATCAGCAAATACTACATCTTCAATAGGAGATGCAGATATATTTAAGGCTTTAAGTGCATTAATACGAATAGCATCTCTCATAGTAAGTTGTTTAGAAGAGCTATTAGACTCTAGTACCTGTCTAGCTATAGTAATCTCATCAACTACTTCCTGAGAAGTAAGATGAAGTTCTAAATTAGGATCTCTCTCTAGAGGGATAGTATGATATCTGTCTTTAGTAGAAAAGTCAAGCTTACTTCTACCAGTATATATAGAGTGGTTGTCATCAGGGTTAGTAGTAGCTACTAGTCTGAATGATGGATGAGCTTTAACAACTCCATCAGGGAAAGCCATATAGCCATTCTCAATAGTGTTTAAAGCTAATAGTACGTTAGGGTCAGCAGCATCTAATTCATCTAAAAGAAATAGAGCTCCTGACTCATAAGCCTTACGGAATTGTGTAGGAATATAAGTTCCATTAATAGATATGAACCCAATGAGAGCATTCACAGACATCTGCTTTGTACATGAGATAGTAAAGAACTCTAAACCAAGTTCTTCAGCTATCTGCATAGCCATAGTAGTCTTACCAGCACCTGCTTCTGAAGTAAGCCTGATAGGCATACCAGACTCAATACAAGTCTTAACATAATTATATTTTAAATGATGCATTATAGTTCCTCTATAGTAAAGTGTTCTTTCCAGTAGGCAGTAGTACCAGAAGAGTCTCCAGTATCACTAGATATAAATATATTTTTACCCTCAAATTTAGTAACAGTGTATATCTTACCTACTGCCCTATCAGCTGTATCTTTACTAATACATTTAAGTTTAGTACCAACTCTAACATCATCCCAACTAATGCTTGGAGGAGATGTGCGTTCAGTCCACTCTGTAGCAGTTTTAATATTATCTATATCCACCTGGTCTTTAGTAGTAGTAGTAGTATTACCTAGTACAAATTCAGGTATAGTTGTTTTAGCTGAAATAGGCATAAGATTATTCTCACTAGCTTTGATAGAATTAGTGAGTTGGAAACGTATATACTCTTCTATTTCTAAAGTAGACTTAACAGGAGTCTTAGGTGATTTGTCAGGATCAAATTTAATCATACTTAGCATAGCTCCAGTAGGGGCTGAAGTACTTAGTAAGTACTCTGAAATGAAACTAGGATTACTATCTACATCATTAGTTATATGTTTGAATATTAAGCTATCAGTATAAATATCAAATAATTTAGTTAATAGCATACTACTACCAAACTTCATACCTTTAAGTAACTGTCTAATATAAATCAATGGAGTTTCTAATCCTACAATAGTAATAATTTCAGCAGTAGTAGTAATTGTTAAGTTAGTAAGATAGCTATCTACTAATGCAATACCATAGGTAGTTTGGAATATTGTATATAACTCAGCTAATACTGGAGTAACAGGATTTCTGTTAAGTATAAACTCATTCATAAGCAATTTAGTTTTTGTAAAGTCTTCAGATAATCTAAGGTTTAAGAATATAATAAATTTAATTTGAGTAGGAGTGAATCCTGCTCCTGGTGCAATAGTAAGAGCATCTATAGTCTTCCATAGTGAGATGGGTTCAGGACAAGTTTTAGTAAATTCTAGCATATAATTTCCTTGAGTGATTTAGTAAGTACTCCGAAGAGTACTAGTGGAAATGACTCTTAAAGATATTTAGAGTCAACTGTAGTAGTAAGATTAGATAGAGTAGAATTCACAGCTAGTAAGCGTTCAAACTCCCTATCAAATACAGTACCTTCTGTAGTGTCAGTAATAGCAATTACTTCAGTAGTAATGTATCTAATCTGTTGCTGTGCTAATGCAAGCTTATCTTCAGCAGATAGATACTTCATATCTACGTAACCTTCAGTAGAGTTCACAGTAGGAGAAGTAAGTACAACCTCTGTATTACCATAAGCTTCTCTAGCTTTAATTACTACATTAAAAAGTTGTTTTAGCTTCTCAGCAGCAGGTGTTTCTTTGTTGTCTAGGATTTCAGTTAGTCTCATTAAAGACTCCTTTTAGTTTAGTTTGAAGTATAACTTCTAAGAACATACAATATTACTTATACGTTTCTGCAGTTGTATAGGGTTACATCTTGAGTGGATTATGAGTCCTACCCGTGTTTGAACCCTTGTATGCTCATAGAAATTATAACTAAAGTAGATAGGAGGCTTATCCTATCTGATTCATACTTCCCAAAGAATCACCAATGGTCTATATGCCTGAGCCTACACAGGGTAATGGTGAGCTATTAAAGTCTTCCATTTCGTAGACTATCTATTAAATGCATAGACACATTCTACTTCCCATGTCATGGTATAGTAGTAACCTCTAGATTCTATCTCTGCGTTTAGTCATGTATAGTGATTAGCTATAGACGTTGGGGGTTGTCACAGTGATTGACCAAGTAAGTAATGCTAACCCTATAGAATACCTCTAAAGATATTCTAAGGATTAGTTTCCTAATGGCAAACAGCCCAGTTTTTTCCAGACATAGCTCCTCCAGAGTAAGAGTTGTTTAACCCTAATTTGAAGGATACTAATGGAAAAGCTTTTTCAAGTATAGCTTTAACAGTTTCAACATGTTCATCTTTAACAATCATATCTACTTCATCGTAAATAGTAGCTTGTTGAATAAAGTCTGTTCCATGTTGCAATCCAGCCTCTCTAAGTAGCTTATGGATAGTAACTAAATAGACTTTCATAGCTTGACCTCCTAGCCCTTGTAAATGGGTATTAAGTGCTGCATGCTTATGTCTAATAGATAGAATTCTACCTCCAGGTACTGTAATGTAACCATTCTCGGAATCTTTAGTAAGTTGAGCAATTAATTCTTTAAGACCAGGAGTATTAGTAGTAAACTTCTCCATTACTCTCTCACCATATATAGCTTTATGTATTAGTAATTCATCTACAAGAACATAAACATCTTTACCTATAGGAAAATATGCTTCTCCATTAATATTCATAGACCTACCTAATACTTTATCTTTAGCATAGATGTATTCTTCTTCAGTATAATCAGTAAGCAGTTCTTTAAGCAAAGAGTCCCCATTCTTAACAGCACCTGCTCCATATAAGAATTGGAATCCAAATATCTTAGCAGCATCTCTAGAATCTAATCCTGCCATTCTTTTATTAACATTATGAATATCAGTCTCATCTTCTTTTTTACCATTAGCAACTGTATCAGCATACTGCCCATTATCATATGGAAATAGATAATGACCTAAGTTTACTAGTTCCTGTTGATCAAAGTCTACTCCAACAAAAGTCCACCCTTCAGGAGCAGTAAATAAACTTCTAAATTCAGGTTGTTTAGGTATTTGATTTAAATTAACATTGCTAGATGTAAACCTTCCAGTAATAGTTCCATTAGTATCTATTCTAGAAGTAACTGTAGAATCTTCTCTAGTAGCTTCTATAAGACCTCTAATCTGGGATAAATCCTTGACTACCTTTAAATAACGTCTAAGGTCTGCACCATATTCTCCAAGAGCTTCTAATTCATCCCCATCTACTTTAGGAGTTAGTTTTTCAGTATAAGTTTTAAACTCAAAGTCATACATAGTTTTCAGCCAATGTCTAATCTTGTGTCTACTACCAGCATCAAAACGTGTGAGTTTGATTTTGACATACTCCCCTTCAGTGTAAGACCATACAAGCTTATGAGGAGTAGTAGTCCAATGATAGTAAGTCACTGGTCTAAGTCTAGTCTTTCCATTCTTCTGAATGATATACTGATGTGGAAAGTAGGTTCCTACATTAGATAGTTTCATGTTTAGCCTCCGATATTCTAATAGCAGTAAAGTCTCCACATACAAATCTAGATGTAGTCTTACTTCCAGTAGGTGAAAGATAATCTACAATAGCTAATTCAGTAAGTGGGTTGATATAAATATCATCAATACGTACAGTCCATCTAGTATCAACATTAATGGTAATACCATTTCCAGCTTTATCAGCTTGAATGAAGAATGTTCTATACTCCATCTAAAATCCTTTACGTTTTAATAATATTGCATCAGATAACTCTTTTACTTTAGAGATATTCTCAGGTGTAGGGCTAAGACTGGCTATCCTAGTGTATATATCACACTCTTCATAGAAGGCAGATATAAGTGCATGTTTGTTTAAAACTAAATCTCTAAGTGCTCTAAATTTAGTTTCAGGAGTATGCTCTTCATAGGCACCATACATCTCGCTACCAACTTTAAGCTTTAAGCTTAAAGTAGCTGGGTAGATACTACGGGCTTCTTTACAAGTATAAGTATGTTTCCATTTCTGCATCTAAAATCCTTTATAGTTTGTGTCTGGTATATACATACGGTTTCTTCTAGGTTTAGCAGGTGTGATAACAGGTCCATCAGCTAGAAATAATGGGCGGAAGGTTTTAGCTAATCTAAGCTCAATAGAGAGCTTCTCATACATAAGTTTCTGCTGTAAAGTACGAGCTGAATCTAGGTCGAAGTAAAATCCATAATGAGTTTGTTGAGCTACAATGTAAGCTACCTCATGTTCTAAATCTATAGTATCCTGAGAAGGATAGTTAGATGCATTCTGTAGTGAGTGGTATAGATGATAGGTAACTTCTACATCATTAGTACAGTATTCTGTCATAGCTACAGTAAGTCTAGACCAATCAGAGTAATCTCCTTTGTGAAGACCCACACGATGCCCAAAGGCTTCAAGTGAGAATCTACCATATAAAGCTTTAGGCATATTAGGTAAAGTATAATCTAGTTCCATAAGCTCATCTGAAGTGTAGATTAGTTTAGCTAGAATCATAGTATCTAGTGGAGTAGCTGTAACTTCTCCTAAGAGCTGTTCCAGTACCACAACATCAAAAGTATAATTATGAAATAGAACAATATCGTGCTTATTAATATAATCAAGTCCATTCTGTAAAGTACCTCCATAGTTAGGTATAGGTAAGAATCTAGAAGTGTAACATAATGTTTCAGAATCTCCAGATTTCACTGCTATACAATGAATCTCAGATACATCTAATACACCAGAACTAGGTATAGCAGAAGTCTCTATGTCCGCAAAACATATAGTCATCTAGTCTCCTTCAAGTACTAACTCTGTCCAATGTATCTGAGCAGCTTCTCTAAGTTCATTAGATCTAACTCTCTTACCTATAAAGATAAAAGGGTTTACCATATAAATACCTATATCTAATTTCTTAAAGAAGTGATCTTCTTCAAATGCTTTAAGGAGTGCATTAAGCTTTGACCTAGATACTTCCATATCTACAGCTAACTTAGATATGTTACTTATACGAATAATATTACTGTTATCTACAGTATCTAATAATTGATTTAATACATTAATATCTTTAGGAGATTTACATGTATTTGCCATTGTTGTTAATAAGTCCATTGCATTTATCCTTGATGTTATATTAGATATGCTATAATATCTGCTAGATTCTTTAGCTGTGCCAGCTATTCTAAATGTTTCACCTGTAGAGGGGTTAGTTGCTTCTAGCTCTACTGCAGTACTTCTAATAACTTCTTTCATAATAATCCTTTAGTACTGTCCTCTATCCCAGGACATGTGATAGTATGACACAGGACACCTTAAACCTTGATTAATTCCCAGTATAAGGGAGCTGTAGAGGATTTCAATAACTATGACTATATATAAGATTAGTTTTCTAATATTATATGTTTAGCATTAAGTAGATTCTGTCTGCAACGAGAAGCACTAACATAGTATAATTTTAGTTGAGTTTCATCAGCATCATTCTCAGGACCACCTTTCATAATAATATCTCTGATAGTATCGTTTAAGTCATCTTCAATATAAACTGTAGAGAAGCCTAAACCTTTAAGACTGTAAGCAGTACCTACTGTAATAGCAGGATTAGGTATGTTAGCTTTAGCTTGCTTAAGTACTTCAAAGATATTGACATGTGATTTACCAAATCTAATAAGTACATCAATAGCATTATGTATTTCTTTATCATCAACATTCTGTTTAAGATAACCAAAGAATGATTTAGAACCAGAGATAGTATAGTTCTTGTACTCACCTTCTAGGAACTTATACTTCTTATGATATATTTCTTTACCATATGAAGCATTATTAAGGGCTAGAAGAGCTGCAAATATCTCAGGTATGGTACGAGTCAAAGAATAAGACTTTCCTTCTTCATGAAGCTCATGGAGCCTATATACAATCTGTGCATTAGTTGAGGTAATGTAAGCTGTAAGTCCATCATCTATAGGAGTATCAGTACCAGTAAAAGTAATAGACTTATCTATATGCTTATTACAGAATATTTCAATACCTAAGGCTATATTAGAACTACATCTAAAGGATTTAGATAAAGGTAATACAGTAGCATCAGTCAATACTTCAAATCCATTGACTAAGTTCATAAAGCCATAAATAGCTTGATGAGGATCACCTAATCCTAACTTCTTAGGTGAGGATAATAGTTTGAAGATTTCTAAAGCTACTGCAGTAGAATCTTGTATCTCATCTAAGATAACTAAATCATAGTTTACTTTTATATCTTCATTAACTAATAGTATATGAAAATACTTCAGTAAGAAGTTGAATGTAGGATTAACAGTATCATGTATCATACCTTCTATGTATTTAGCAGCTAGGTTAGCTAATCTATCAGTAAGCATATCTCTAAAGTAATCATACATATCAATACTAGCTGATCTAAAGAAGTTATCTATAGTATCTATAATAAGTAGCTTATCAGGATAAGATAAATCCTCTTTAATACATAAGTAAGTAAAGTCACTAATCTTCATCTTAGGTCTAACATAACTAAGAGCTAAAGCATGTAAGGTTTTACATTCAACATTAGATGTAAACTTAGAAGTTCCCTCTACTACTATAGCTTTGTTAAATGCAGTATATAGAGCTTTCTTAGGCTTAAGTGTATCTACTACTACCAAAGCTGTAGAAGTCTTTCCTGAGCCAGCTACTGCTGATACAAGTACTATATCATCAGTAGATGCAATAGTATCTATGATGGTCTGCTGTTCATTAGTTATCATTTAGTACATCCAGTAGGAAGAGTTCCTATAAATGGTTCACAGTATGTCCAACTAGAGCCCCTAACAGCAGAAGATACGTATAAGTTCCCACTCATACCAGTAAACTTCCCTAATGCTATATCTGTAGGATCCTCTGAGCTGGTAAATATACACCATTCGTTTGGTTGAGGTTCCCATAGCTCTAGTGTATCCTTTCTTAATGGCAAATAAAACTTACCATTAAGCTCTAAGTTATCTATAATACCATCTACTACTGCAGATACCTTTGCTATTTCATCATTGAGTCTTACCCAATCTCCAACTTTAAATTTAGGTTCTTCAATATAGTTTTTTAGGTGTTTCCATCTATCTGGATTAATAAATGTATCCCAACATCTCCATTTAAATCCAGTGCTTGATTGCAATCCACAGTTACCTTTTATTACAGTGCCTAGGTATTGTCCTGGTAAATTATAGCAATTAGGATTATCATCACCTTTAAAATACACTATTATTCCAGATGATTTTTCTTTGTAGTAACAAGGGAATTTAGGTTCATCTGGTTTGATACGATAACCTCCAGTATGTGAACCAAATCCCACACTTGGCTCCCAAGTAGTCCAACTATAATCTACAGTATCAAGGAATTCTATCTTTTTACCGTCAGCGAATGCTTTACGAAATTCTACGTATTCATCGTTTATAATATATAAGTAGATATCTAACCATAAAGGCTCTTTTATTTCATTCCAAGATTCTTGGAGGTTAGCTTTACTTCTACACAGTATACTACCCTCATCTAGCCAATGATCAAATTCAGCTTTATACTTTTTAATAACTTCTTTGCTCATTTAAATTCCTTTAATTTAATTTACGTATAGTAAAGAATACATAATATTCTTAAGTATAGGTGCTCAATTTTTTAATTCATAGAGCTACGAATAGATACTTTCATCTTGTCAAATTATGCCTAAATGGTTGCTAGTTATGTACTAGCTAACTAATTAGTTTGGTAGATTTTCAGCTTCAATACTACCTAAAGCCATTTTAAATTTCACTGCTATTTATGGATAGCTCCGTAATATGAAGTCTAAGACTCCAAAGAACACACTACCTGACATATCAGGTCTTGAGTACTACTCTCAAGTCTAAACCTATATAGCTTGTTAACAAGTTTTACGTTGCTGTAGTCATTCACTATATTAGTGTGCTCGTTGGAATGTTATTCAACTACACATTTATATACCGTGGTAGTCAACGGTACCTCTTATTTTTAAGTGTAGGTGCCAAACACTGTAACCTATTTTTACTCCCTGTCTCTCAAAGTTACTGATGGGAAACCTAGTCTCAGCTGCAGCTTACCTAGGGTGGTAAGACTTCTAAGAACACACTAATGGGCCGGTAGCACTGACCTTAAACGTGATATTCAGGTACTGCAGGCGGCTTCATTCCTGTCTTATAATTAGTGTGCTCATAGAAATCTTAAGGATGTCCTCCAGGCTAGGTGAGGACACATTTATAGCCAAGCCTATCATCCAAGCGGTTTAGGAGGACCTATGAATAGAGTTTACTTCTAAGGCTAGTGAACAATGCTTGGACTTACATACAGGAAAAAGCGTAACCTATAATGCCAAGTACTACTGTACATTTCTAGATAGTTCTAGGTTTAAAGCTCTAGCAGTATGAGGAGCAGTAGTATATAGGTGCTTAGCTACTATATGAGAGTTCTCAAAGGATACTAAGTTAATAACTAGGTTAGCTACCTCTGTATCAGTAAGATAGTCTCTACCTATCTCTAAGAGATCGTAGTAACCTTGCTGAACTTTAGAGTATTCTAAACTATGAGTGTGATTATCTTCATCCATACTAATGTCCTTTCTGTAAAGTTAGTTTCATTTCAGTAGTAAATACCTGTGGGAATACTTCAGCTAATAAATCATAGGTAGAGTTAGCAACAGCTCTAACTTCTAGTTGAGCATGATTAGTTAATCTAAGCGTAAAGAAGGAATGCCAAGCCTGTAGGTTACCAGTGATATACATCTTAGTAGATGTATTCATAGGTAAAATAGCTCTGGCATCTTCTTTCTTCATCCCAGTTGCTAATAAACTTTGGTATAGAGCTATACTATTATTCCAATTTTCTTTAAGTACCCATTGATGTGATGAGGAGATATTTTCTGGCATAATGAATGTAAACTCACCTTTATCAGGATTTACATATCTTTTAGATTGAACCATAAAGTCTAGGTGTTTACTTCTAACGATTTGATTCTGACAGGCTATAGATATGCCTTCTACATAAACTGTAGCATAAGCAAATCTAAGAGCAGCTAAGTGTGAGTTAGAATGTACTAACTGAGTAGTGATATCTTTATCTGCTGAGGTAGCATAGCATATCTTAGCACAGTCAGATATATCTATTTCTGGTGTAAATGTTTTGAGAGTAACTTTCATTAAATATCCTTTATAATATCTATATAGTCATATCCGTACTCTTTGCAAGCTTTACGGAGAGTGTCTAATGCTACAACTAAGTCAGCATCAACAAACTTACTAATGAAGTATTCCATATCTTCATGTAGGTTTCGTTCTTCATATTGTTCTTGTAGAAAATCATGTCTCATTTCATCCAGTTTTTCTTGCTTTAATTCATAGGCTGTCATTATTTTCTCCCGTCCAGTTCTTCAACTTTTAGAATAACTACTTCTTCATCAAAGTCAAATATCTCTGCGTATTCTTTTGCTATGTTATCCTCATTCCAAAACATGTAGTTCTGACCAAACTTAGTATCTCTATTTGATTGGTATACATATCTGAGGAGTTGCATATCTTCTTTTCTAATTATTGTAATTAGTAACCATAAATCTGAACTCATCTTATTTCCTTCGATGCTTCTTGCTCAAGTGTCCACTCTATCCATTCTTGTGTGCAATGTTCCTCATTTATAGAAGGAATTATTTTTGGATTAAATCTATCCCCTGTCAGCCATATATTATCCCATCCAAAGTCCACACCATGAAATGTTACAACTGCATCCATTTCATACTTTAATAATTCTGATATTAAGTGCTTTACTGTCATCTTTTCTCCTTTAATCTTTGTTGAAACCTACTTAACTGTGGCTTCTTAATTGGAGACTCTTTAACAGTCTCAACTGTACCAGTGTTAGTCTCTAGGCTCATCAGCATTGTAGACATAAGTAAGAGTAACATTGCTGATACTACTACGAGGGAGTTCCAAGAGAGGGCGATTATGGTTTTATGTTTCATTACTTCTCCTTATTGTCTAGTATCCATTGACAAGCTTTAAATATTGCTTCTGGCTCTGTTTCTGAGCAGAATACACCAAAGTCTTTATTATAAAAAGTAGCTACAGACTCTGACCCTTTATTGTATGAACTAATAATATAATCATGTTTAACAAACGCCCAATCTTTACACTTGTGTGCTACATAATAAACATTAAAGCTATCTACGTTTCCATTGTAATCAACAAATGATATTTCATTATCATTAACTCTAGGATTAACAAACTTAATATTCCATCCAAACATTTCTGATAGTAGTTCTTTACTTACCATTACTTATCCTTTAGCTCAAATAATACTCGATGTAAACTATCATCAACTAAGTCAGGTCTATCTGCTGCAAACATCCCTACTGTGCTGTCCTTATATTGTCTTAGTTCTTTTAACTCATTTTCAAAGTAATCAAATACTCTTGATACTGTAGTTATAAAGATATCATAACTACAGTCATTAAAGCATTCTATTTCATCGTCTGTTAAAACTCTTATATCTTCTCTAGTCATTGCTCCTCTACTTAACATTTTAATCCTTTAAAATCTAACTAGTAAATAAGTAGATATTGTTATAGTAGCTATAATGCTACCTATTATTAGATTATCTATCATCTGCTTGCTCCAGTATAGTTTTTATTATTTTGTAGATAATAACCATTGACATACCTACTACAATAGTAGTAAGTGTAATTTCAAATAGGTTCATCTATGACCTCTCTTTTTAAGTAGTTTACCAAACTCTCCAACTGTAATAGTAGGAAATAGTTCTAGTATAGTTCTGATGTATCGTTTGTTATAAGTAGTACATTTCATAATAACCTCTTTAATTGCTTTTGTATATCATGTAGTATATACCATCCCTCTGCTACCTCTAATAGGTAAAGAGCTCTATCTATACTAATGTTAGGAAACCTATTCAGATAAGCTAACTGTTGTTCTGGAGACATACTAGAGTCCTTTTAGCTCTTCTATATCTTTAAGAGAGTAAGTAATACCTTTCTTTCTATCATAATCAGGATCTAAAGATCTAGATAAGTCTATTCTAGCTTGTTTCTGCTCAGATAACATAGCACGAATTGTTGCAATATCTTCTGCACCATTTACTAGTACTGTAGCCATTCGCATAGTTCCAGGAGTAATATCTAAATATTCAGAATGGGTATAGTAATATGTTTTAATCCAAGCCTTAATAGAAGGGATAGTAACACCATACATTTTAGATATTTTAATATAAATATCATTAATAGCTGTTACAATTTTATCTTTAGGAAGAGTTTTATCAACTTTCTTAAATGCTTCTAAAGTATTCTTAACTAATATTGCTTTGGTTTGTACATCAAAATTAAATGTGCTTCCATTGATTGTCCCATACATGTATAATCCTTTTTTATAATAAGTTAAAAGCTTTTAATTTAGCTTCATATTCGTTCTGAAGAACTTTCTTCACCATATTCTTTTTAGAAGTTAATAGAGAACTTAATTCTTCTATCTCTTTTAATAGAGAATCACTATCAGAAGAAGTAACTAATTGAGGTCTATGACTATTAGGTATACATTCTGTATGCATATTAATAGATATACCTAAAGACTTAGCCCAATTATAAGAGGTATTCTTAGTTATTCCAAAAGCAGTCTCAGCTGCATATAGAGATTGGAATGTACCATCTATAACAGATTGTAAAATAATCTTTTTAGTTGAGTTAGGGTACCTACATTTTGTTAGTCCCATATATAGAGAATACTCTCTATCTTTAGCTACTAATTCTTTAATTTCTTCAACAGTCATTTTCTATCCTTTTTAGTGTTACAGTGTAATTACACTGTTATCATAAAACACTCTATTTCAGAATTTAGAGTGTTATTTTTGTATGTTTTCAAATAGTACTAATTTCATCATCAAATAGACTAAATTTAGGAGGTGAAATAAGTAGATATAAAGATACTACTGCTGATGCTACCATTGATATAATCATACCACCCATAGTACCTGCAAATAAATATGATAAAGCTAGTAAAACTGCTACATCAAACACTAAGTCTGCCATACGATTATGCTCAAACTTCCACTTCAGAATACCAAAGTTGAAAGCTGTAGCTACACCCATAATTAAAAATTCCATAACTAACTCCTATGTAAGTCTTCATGACATAAATCACATACAGTTTGTAACTGATCTAATGTGAATGTCATATTATATATACCATCATAACTAGTATGATGAACCTGTAATCTATTACCTATATATCCACAGATAGTACATCTATGCATATCTCTCTTTAAAGCTAATAATCTAATAGCTTTCCACTCTTTAGACACTAGATACTCTCTATACTGTCTATACATATCTCTAGGTACATGAGCCCTATCTGATAGTTCCCAAGTATCTCTAATAGATACATATGGTACCTCTACAGGCACTCTATAACTAAGTATCTTAAATACTACAACTATAGATACTATAAAACCTAATACACTAAACAGAATACTACTAGCTACTATAAACAATAGTATAACTATGTATTCTATGTATGTACTCACTTAGCTGTCTTAGTACCAAACTTAGTAGTAGGTACTGGAGTGGCAGCATCTGCTTCTAATGCTTCATTAGATAACCCAAGATCCCAGCCTTTAGTTGCTGCATCTGGAATAGATGCGATTTCGTCTGCTACATAATCGTATGCAGCTTCTAAGCCGTTTACGGTCTCTTTTACAAGACCTACTGTGTTTTGAACTAACCATCCTAACATAACGTATCCTTTGTGAGCATAATAGCTCTATATTTAATTTTGTACCTATGGCACATATAAACCGCTTCTAGGTAGTAGTTTATATGTAACATAGAAAGTACACGGCTGAGACTCATCCTGTAGTTTTGTATCAACAGGCTCTGTGTGTACTTTAACTATCTAAGCCAATCCGTATGCTTCTGGATAAGTCTGTAAATCTGACCATTTCGTTGTAAACGTCAGGTCTCCTCCCTTACTACATTGAAACCTAGTACCTAAAGTAAGTAGTTTCTTGGCTAGTAAGTCGGCTCTAACTTGAGCATACTCTCCTGTACTGAACCACATAGTCCATTCTGAAGGTCCATATTGTGATATTTCAGTCTTAACCATGACTAGCTGTGTTCCAAGTTCTTCTAAAGATTGAACTAGTTTACGTACACTATGTCCACCGTTAGGGAAGTGGAACTCCCTTGTTCTACTCATCCCAATAGACTGAAGTCTCTGGAAGGAATGTATCACCTTCTAACATAACAACTCCTCAAAGTTATCTAAAAAATAATCTGCAGCAACTAGCCATTGATCATTATGATTTTTAGGATTTCTAGCAATCATATCTCCGAGTTTAGGAGAACCTTGTTCTAAATCCGATGCAGATATAGATACTCTAGACATATCTACTGTATCATCCCATTCCATCAACTCTGCTACTTCCTTTCTCTTGTACTGTTTAAACATAACAACTCCTTACTTACAATATATGAGATTACTCTCAATGTAACTAGATGAGGAGTTCTAGCTACATTCAAAGTAAATAGATAGAGAAATATCTCTATCTAAATAGCTATAGAAGACTTAGCCTCTGCTTTCTCTTCCCACATATCTACTAATGAACTGATAGCTAATGCTTCAGTAAACTCATCTGGAGCTAATCCAGCCTCTATAAGCTCATTCTTAAGCTTTAATACAGCGATGTAACCTTGTACAAATTCTTGAGCTTTACGCTTTCTATAATAATCTGTCTTGCTGTCTGTGGAGTCTGATGCTCCCTGTTTAGATTTAGCAAGAAGCTGTGCAGCTATCTCTTGTGGTGTCATGGGTCTATCCTTACTATAAAATGTAGAGACAAGTCTCTCACACTATGCGAAGCACAGTAGACAGGTAAGACAGTACATGTCGTTCTATATAAGAAAATAACTCCTTCAGTTAAGATATGGTGAATACAAGACATTCCAAATTAATGTAGTAGTCTATAAGGTAAACACCTATACAGACACTCCTAAGAGTGCCCTAATAGATGTTAGTAAGCTAAAGCATACTCTGAATTAAGAATAAAATTCCTAACAGTTTCTCTATTAATACCAGACTGGAAGTTATAAGTCTTACCAGTAATCTGATTCATAATATTTGATAATAGGTTACCATCAAATACCTCTAGTGCAACCATACGATATACTTCTCTAACAATATGATCATAGTTAATATGAGCAATATACTCATCATGTACTGCTGTAAATGCAATACCCATATCAGCTAATATAACAGCTACTCTACGGAACATAAATGCATCTATAGATTGTATAATCCTAGCAGCAAACGTAGTATAAGCTCTAGCAGGACTAGGTACACTAATATGATGTGTAATAGTATGTACGTGACCATCAGCACCTACCCATTTAACATGAGTCTCTACTGTCTCCAATAAAGCTACCTGAGCTACTTCCCCATCAGGCATAGTCCACTGTACTAAATCTTTAGTATTTTTCTCTCCTTCTTTCTGTATAATACTCATAACATTCAATGCTCTACCAACAGTAAGTGACATAGCACTATTAAATGCAGACCAAGTATCTGTAGTACTATGTTTACTAACACTCATAAGAGGTATAGCTTTACCTTTAGGATTAATATAACCATTCTCTTCATCATAGTTACTACCAAACATAATAGTCTTATAACCAGCACTATAACCCTTAGTCATAACAGCAGGCTTCAATGTATCTTTAGTCCACATATCTGTATCTAAAGTATCATTCATAAGTACAGCTACTACATCTCTGAAATCAGATCTATAAGGTGCAAATCCAGTATGCTCTAATATAGGCATATTACCAGTAACTAAGCCATAAATGCCATAGTTCTGAGACTGAGCATCCTGCTGTGAATACACTTTAGTATGTGTACTATCTAATGCTTCAAATAGATGTGGACAATGACCAGCATCTCTCCACTCATCACAATGAATATCAAATGCTGATCTAGCCTCAGTAAAGGTAACCTTCCCTAATATATGAAATGCTATATTGTCTCTAATATTCTGATAACCTTCAGGAGTAATCTCTTCTTCATAAGCTAAAGTCATATGCTCCCTCATCCAACTGCCCTGTTGTACCCCAAAGTACTCAGAAGTATTATATAACCTAAGTACACTATCTGTGTTAGACTCAACATAGAATATATTACCACTATCCATTACTAAATGGTATTCAGCTCTCATACTCTCAGCTATCTCTTGCTCCCAACTAGTAGTGATACGAGATGTCTCCCAGTCTTTACCAAATAACTTTCTAAGTATAGCCTCTTCCAATTCATCTAGAGTCATACGTAAACTAAATGCAGTCTCCTGAACATGGTTAAAAGCTTTAGTAGCTGAACTTCCTAATATCTGATCATACCTAATCTTTTTAGCTATAGATATATTACCTTCTATATCTTTAGGTACAGATAACTTAACATTTCTATTGCTAGTAAATCTATAACTAGCTCTAAGTTCTACTAAATCTATATGTAATGAATACATATGTTCCATCTTACCATCCTCTCCATTTCTAATAAGCTGATGAGATATAATACCAGTATTACACCATACATCTAAATGTGACATAGCTACCTCTTCAGATATACTAAGTGCTCTAGCTATACGTACCATAAGAGTATTACCAATAACTGTATCCTGCTTAGTACTACTAAATGTATCTAATAATACACCTAATAATTCTTTAGCATCTCTGGATGTGATAGTAAGTTCACCTCTAAGTGTAGAGTAGAATACAGCCTGACACATATTATATATGTTCCATGCTTCTTTACCTGCTTTAAGTACAGGAAGAGGATGATTAAAGAACTCCTCTAAAGTACTATAACCAAATGGTAGTAACATTACTCTATAGTGTGATATAGTAGTATCAATAGCTAAATTAGTACCTATATAGGTATTAAGTATATTAGAGTATAACTCTTCACTATATACTGTCTTCAATGTAGCTTTAAGTAACTTTTTATATGACTTTCTACTTCTACTAGCATCTACTATAGATGCAACTAATGCCTTATTTCTTAATGCTGTAATTGAGTTATTGATTGACTTTGACATTGTATCCTCCTCAGGACTATATATAAATATAATGATATTAATGTTGGACTATTCAACTGCTGTGATTAGGTCTTATGACATGCCTATATGTGTGTATATTGAGGTATATGTAGATATATGGTTAGAGTGTTATTTGATTGTAGAGATTTACTTGATTGTGATGAAGATATGAAATTCAGAACGAACTATCACTTTAGCCCTAATATAGCCTGTTCTACGCAGTAATTCATCGAAGTAAGCCTTGAAATCAACTATACTTTTACCCTTAGAATTCTGAAGTCTTCTATCAACTAACATAGTGAATGATTTACTCATCGTAAACTCCTTTATGTATATTAATTAAGCATTTACTGCCTAATTTTTAATCAGTAGAGTGATTAATTTTTAATCAGTATATTGGTATACTGAAAAGTTAGAGTGTTATTTTTGCCTATTCTGAGATAGGTAGATATTGTATTAAACATTATAATAGCGTTCAGTATGAGCACCATTTAACCAGGCTATAAGTAATAACTCCTTAATAGCAACATAATCACCTTGAGGAACTTGAAACTTCCCCTCTTCTTGAAACCATATATGAAACTTACTAATTAACTGTTCTTTAGTAATAGGTATTCCATCTGTCTCTTCTGACCAACTCTTAAAACTCATAATGAAACTCCATCTATATCTTCAACAGATATAATATAGTTATCTAAGCCGTGCTCTAATACCTCATCTTGAGTCATTAAGGCAAACCTTGCTTTAATAACTGCAACAGTTTCCTTTATGTCTTCTTTGACTGTTAATGCCAATGCTTCTTGTATTGATACATGTTGTATCATTTGTAGTAGACCTTTCATCTTACTATTACTGACTTCACTTCTAAGTAATTGACTATCTATTGTGTGGACTAATCCAGCTATCTCTGCATTTAATTTTCTCATAATATATTCCTTTTATTGTAGCTAATGCTATATAGATATACTAATCAAATTTATTGATTAGCAGGCCTCCCTCTCTTTCAGACTTACTCGTCCTCATACAGGATGTAATGCTATAAGTAGCACAACTGTCGAAAGAAACTCCATAGTTCCTCCTTGTTGTAAGATGTAGTGTCTAACTTAATAGAGCACTATAATCTACTCCGAAGAGTAGACTAAGTACTATATAGAAGGATTGATACTAGCTCTTAATGCAGCTAACTCAGCCTGCATAGCTAATCTACTGTTTCTAATACCAGTAACTATCTCAGTAGTACCAAGAGCAGCTCCATGTTCTTTAACTTTAGTTATTGCAACTTTAGGAGCTCCACCTTTAGAAGCCACATCAGTATTGAATTGATTCATGTCTGATAATGTCTCCTGCTGACTGATTGCTATTTTCAGACCAGTAATAGCACCTAAGTCGTTAGTAACAAGTACTGTCTCTTTAGCAGTCTTAGCTGAGTATACAGCTATACCAGTAACTACATTACTAGTTGTCTTAACTACGATAGCTCTTTCTTGAGCTGTTAACTGCTTCATTGCAGCAACTATAAATATAAGCACTAATAGTGCGATGATGATGTATAACATTGGAATAACCTTTTTCCTCAAATGTGAGGGTGAGTGTTGATCAGTCTCCACTGTTGGTATCTAGTACCTTAGAGCCTATAGTATTAGTATAGACTCTTACTACTAGATAGAGTAGTACATACTCTATTTAATAAGCTCTATTAATCTATCCATAGTGTACCCGTTGAAGGATACTTCAAATAAATCTAAATCGTGACTGCACGCATAAGCTGCACATTTATTCATATACTTTGTGATTTGTTCGTAAGTTAACTCTTCCTGAGCTAACTCTTCCTGAGTTAACTCCACTACTACTACTACTAAGTTATCCGTATTATCTATGGTAGATATGATACGTAGTATTGAGTTTGACATGATAAATCCTTTTGAGTCTAAGACTCTTGTTTGTTAACAGTTGTCTCTGCTGGTAATCTAGTACCCTAGAACACATAGATAAGTATGTGCTCTTACTACTAGATGGAAGGTTACTTAGCCTAACAGTATAGACAGCTTAACACTGTCCTCTACTCTATAGTCCACAAATGGACATTGGTCTAGCAACTGGTCTGTGTAAGACCACATAGTATTACTAGGACGATTGTCCCAAGCTTTATTTGCTTTGGCTATGATAGCCTCTTTATTCTTTCTCAACTCATTTCTGTATGCTGCTTGGTTAGCTAATGTTTGTAAAGTTTTCATAATAGAATCCTTTGATAGTATAAGAACTATCTATGTTGGACTTACGTATCTAGTACTGCCAGTGCTATCTTGTTTAACGTCATTGTTCAAGCATTCGTTGACGTAGAGTGAAAGACACCCATATAGAATTGAATAGGGGGGGTACTTCGGAATTAAAGTCTGAGAACCCTATCAATGCCTTCATACTAATTTTTAATTTTTGTATAACCCCTTTAAGATTCAATTAAGACTACACTCATACAAAGCTAAAGCAGTCTAAGTATGGTATAATTCTAAAAATATGAGGAGTTAGTATGGGACTACTAGATACACTAAAGGCTAAGCAACTAGATGCCTCTGAAGTACTAAGATCAAAACTGTATAGGTATACACCTGACTATAGCTATGGTATGGCAGCACTTTCTAATGGTGGTAACTCCCAATCCAGTAATGGGCACTACTCTGACACAGGAAAACTTCCTAATCACCCAACATTTAGCGATGAGGCATTACTTAGTCAGGAAGGAATGAGAGGTGGTCACTGGAGTACTGATACTACAGGGCAGACATCCTACACACCTAGTTTAGACCAAGTACTCAAACGAAATCCTCAACTATCCACAGAGGGCTTAGCTGCTTATATGAAGAATAGAGAGCCAGAAGTACAACTGGTGTCACCAATCCCTGTAGATCCAGCCTACTTTCATAAAGTAACTAAATGAAGATTATTAAATTAGATATGGTAAATAAGTAATGAATGTTGATGAATATTTAGATACTATGGATGAATTCTTTAGTGATAGGAGTTTGGTATTGACTGAGCAGCAAGAGATAGCTTCAGTTATTAGTTTATGTAGTATTAGTATACAGTTAGATTGGAAGATAGATGTTGAATTGGTATTAGGTTGGGTTAGTTGTAAATGTTGGTATTAGATTGTCTTGCAGACAGCTATAATATTGTAACAGTCGATGCTCTCCCAGTCGTTTACCTTATTAGTTCCTAATCGTATCAGAAAACCTATGTGAAAGTCAATGTGAATAAACCACTACCTATGTGAATAAAGTGTGAATAGTATTCCTGCTAAGTCCCTGCACACCGTAGTTTAAGATAGGTCAAGATAAAAGTTACTCACATTTTTATTCACACTAATTTAGCTATTCACATATGAGTGTGATTATCAATTAGCTAAAAAGATTAACACTATACTAACAATCTATGGTATACTTCTAGGAAATATATGGGATAAGGGGTAGCTATGGTTAGTTATGTTGCAAGAGTACATAGTAATGATAAGAGGTTTGATGATCTACCTATTACATTAAGAACATTTATAGAGGTTCATCCTAATACTAAATTGAATAGTATAGAGGATATAGATGAGGATGCTAGTAGTACTGAGATAGCTTGGTATAATAAAGTGGTTAAGAATAATGTTAAAGTGAATAAGTAATGGGTAAGTTAAGTTATGAAGTATTTAAGGAAGTAGTTCCTAAGAATATGAAGAAGTTAGTTACAGAAGATGTAGTAAATGAGATTAATAAACTAGTAGAAGATCCTGACTATGGTGAGGAGTTGAAAGCTAGTATGCTGAGTGCTACTAATATATTGGCTGGTAAAGAGAAATGGAGTTTAAGACAGTATATAGATGCTGTTAAGTTTTATAGTTTAACTGCTGCTGCAGTAACTCAGACAGATGCTTATGCTAAGGTGTTTCCTGATAGGTTACAAGCTAGGATAGATAGAGGTGAAACTAAGAATGATATGAATGGAGAAGCTTCTAGGTATAATGGAAGTGAGTTGGTTAATAAGATAAGGAATCAAGCATTAGTTCCATTACATTTAGTTAATCAAGGTAATGTACAGTTAGCTATTAATGTGTTGGTTGATATAGCTGTAGGGGGTAGGAGTGAGATTGCTAGGGTTAGTGCTGCTACTAGTTTATTGAAGGAGTTAAGACCTCCAGAAGCCCAGAAGATAGAGTTAGATATTGGTGTAAAAGCTACAGATAGTATAGCTGAGTTAAGGAAGGCTACTGAAGAGTTGGCTATAGCTCAGAGACAGAGTATAGAAGCTGGTGTAGCTGTAAAGTTCATAGCAGAGAGTAGGGTTATAGATGTGGAGATAGATGATGAGTAATTCTCCTATAAAGCAAACAGTAGATGATTGGCTAAATAAGGTTGACTATAGTGGGGATGATGACTATATACCTAGTCAGTTCGCATTAGAGTTTGTTACTTTTATTAAGTTAGTTAATGGTGGTAAAGGGGAAGAGAATAAAACTCCTGTATTACACTATAAGATACTAGATGCTATTGCTGGTACTAATAAAGATATAACTAATATGATACATAGAGGGGCTGCTAAAACTACTATCATGGGTGAGTATTTATTTCTATATTTAGCTGTATATGGAGGTATTCCTGGATTTGGTAAGATACCATTAGCTATATATGTTAGTGATAGTATAGAGAATGGTGTTAAGAATATGAGAAAGAATCTGGAGTATAGGTGGGAGAATAGTGAGTTTTTAAGGAAGTATATACCTAACACTAGATTTACTGATATTAGATGGGAATTTAATAATATAGAGGGTAATACTCTAGTTGTTAAAGGATATGGAGCTAAGACTGGAGTGAGGGGTGCTAAAGAAATGGGGCAAAGACCTTATTTAGCTGTGTTAGATGACTTGCTAAGTGATGAGGATGCTAGGTCTGCTACTGTAATAGCTAGTATTGAGGATACTGTATATAAGGCTATAGATTATGCATTACATCCTAGTAGAAGAAAGACTATCTGGTCAGGTACTCCATTTAATGCCAAAGATCCTCTGTATAAAGCTATAGAGAGTGGTGCTTGGTACTCTAATGTCTATCCAGTATGTGAAAAATTCCCTTGTACTAAGGAGGAGTTTAGAGGTAGTTGGGAAGATAGATTTGATTATGAGTATGTTAAAGCTCAATATGATAAAGCTTTAAAGAGTGGTAAGATAGATACGTTCTATCAAGAGATGATGCTAAGAATTATGAGTGATGAAGATAGATTGATTCAGGATGATGATATAGTTTGGTATGATAGAAGTAGTGTATTGAGTAATAAGAGTAGATATAACTTTTATATTACTACAGACTTTGCTACAAGTGAGAAGACTAGCTCAGACTATAGTGTTATAAGTGTATGGGCATATAATAATAATGGAGATTGGTTATTAGTTGATGGTACATGTAAGAGACAGTTAATGGATAAGAATATAGATGATGTATTTAGATTTGTTAATCAGTATAAGCCACAGAGTGTTGGTGTGGAGGTTACAGGTCAGCAAGGTGGGTTTATACAGTGGCTACAAAGTCAGATGATAGAGAGAAATATATTCTTTAATTTAGCTAGTGAAGGAAATGACAGTAAGCCTGGTATAAGACCTAATACTAATAAAATGGTAAGATTTAATACAGTAGTACCTCTATTTAAGGCTAAAAAGATTTGGCTGCCTAAAGATATGGATAATAGTGAATTAGTTATAGAAGCTAAGGACGAGCTTAAGAATGCTAGTGCTGGTGGGTTTAAGAGTAAGCATGATGACTTTATAGATACTGTAAGTATGCTTAGTAGTCTGCAAGTATGGAAGCCTAGTGAAGAGATTGCTTATGAGTTAAATGTAGCTAAGGGTACTAGCATGTGGGTGGAATTAGAGGATGAAGGAGAAAGTTTTAGAAACTCACTAATATTCTAAATAGTTATGGTATACTTGCATATAAAACTTTAAGGTGGTGGTATGCTTGTATCTGATGTAATTACTGACGCTAAGTATGGTGAGCTACGACAACTAGCTGTAAAAGACGATAATACAGCTATTTTATCATACATAAATATGGGTATGTTAGAGCTGTATAAAAGATTTAGTCTACGTACTGAAGAAGCTATAGTTACATTAAGTACTATAGATACGTTGTACTCATTAGATCCAACACTACCTAATGTAGATATGGTAGATGATTGTGACTTAATATACATAGTTGGAATCTATGATGAAGATGGTAATCCAGTTGAGATGAATAATGAAGATGAACCACTATCTGTATTAACCCCTAACTATGATACTATTCAAGTACCTAGTCCTGCTGACAATACTTATCTATCTGTAATATATGTAGCTACTCCTACAAGATTAACTAGCACTACCAGTAAGATAAAACTACCCTCATCTTTATATGAAGCTTTACTGCATTATATAGGATATAGAGGACATGGATCTATAGATGGCAATATCAATACTGAGAATAATACACACTATATGAGATTTGAGAAGAGTTGTGAGACTGCTAAAGCTTATGGACTAGTAACTGCTGATGAAATACCATACCGTAGAGTAGAGATAAAAGGATTCTTATGAGAAGACAAAGTAGTTTGATAACTACAGCTAGTGCTGTAGATAGAAATATAGATAATAGTGCGTATGATAATGTAGTTATAGTAGCTGATGCAATAGGCAATGTGAATACAGTTGGGAATGCAATCGCTTCAGTCACTACGGTAGCTACTAACATACTACATATACTTGAAGTGGCTAGTATATCGGGAGAGGCTATAGAAGGCGTGTATGCGATCCGTGACACTATCACTAGTCTATATGCATACAAGGCGGTACTAGATAGTATCTTTGCAGATAAGGCCACACTAGACAGCTTGTATACAGATAAACTTACACTTGATTCGTTATACGCAGACAAGATTACACTGGATAGCATTTTTGCAGATAAGGCTAAATTAGATTCACTCTTTACAGATAAAGCGAAACTAAATTCTATATATGCGGATAAGCTCAAACTTGATTCATTGTATGCGGATAAGTTAACGTTAGATGGACTATACGCTAGTAAAGCAGCTATTGATAGCATATATGCAGATAAGTTAACACTAGATAGCTTAGTGGCTGACAAGGCTACCTTGGATAGCCTGTACGCAGATAAAGCTACATTAGATAGCTTACTAGCTGATAAGATAGCACTAGATAGTCTATTTGCAGATAAGATTGCGTTAGATAGAATTTATGCTTCTATAGCCAATATAGATACAACTGTGACAAATATAGCTAATATAGATATAACAGCTGGAAGTATTGCTAATGTTAATACAGTTGGTACAAATATAGCCGATGTTAATACTACTGCAGCTAATATTGCTAGCATTAATACTGTGGCTAGTGTACAAAACCTTGCTGATATAACAACAGTAGCTCAAGATTTGAATTCATTAGATCTAAATGGCATAGCAGATGTCACAGTAGTTGCTAACGACCTTGTATTAGGTGCTGGAATATCAAGTATATTGAAGGTTAGCGCTGATCTACCAAATGTGGATATAGTAGCTACAGATATTGCAAATGTAAATACAACTGCTACAAGTATTGCTGGAGTTAATACAACTGCAGGGTCAATAGCTAGTGTGAATACTGTTGCTACAAATATAGCTAATGTGAACACTGTTGCTGGAATAAATGTAGATATTACAACACTTGCAGGAATTAACGCAGCAATAACGAGCCTGTATACTGACAAGTTAACTCTAGATAGTTTATACGCTGATAAAGCAACGTTAGATAGCTTGGTTTTTGATAAAGTAACACTGGATAGTGTATTTGCTGATAAGATAACACTGGATAGTTTATTTACAGATAAAGTTGCTATTGATACAGTGTATGCGTCAATAGGTAATGTAGATGTGACGTCCGGGAGTATAGGAAGTGTTAATACAGTAGCTGGGTCGATAGCAAATGTCAATATAGTAGGATTGGCAATAGCTAACGTAAACACAGTGGCAACATCTATCGCGCATGTAGATGTAACTTCAGCTAATATAGCAAATGTAAATGCGGTAGGTCTTGACTTACTTGAGCCTTTATCAGAGATAAATACAGTAGCTACGAATATAGCCAATGTCAATGCAACAGGTACAAATATTAGTAATGTTAATGCTGTAGCTGCTAATAGTACAAATATCAATACTATCGTATCTGATGTAATTCCTAATATGGCAGAGATACTACTAGCTGGAGATAATGCTACAATAGCTACAACACAAGCAACTAATGCTAGTGCTAGCGCTTCTACAGCAACTACTCAAGCAGGTATTTCTACAACCAAAGCGGGCGAAGCTTCAACCAGTGCCACAAGTGCATCTGACTCAGCTACAGCCGCTTCAGGCTCAGCAACCACAGCAACTACTCAAGCAGGTATTGCAACTACACAAGCTGGCATCGCTACTACTAAAGCTAGTGAGGCAGCTACTAGTGCAACTACAGCAACTACACAGGCTGGTATTTCGACTACTAAAGCAGGAGAAGCCGCTACTAGTGCAGCCTCAGCTAGTGGTTCAGCCTCTAGTGCTACAACTGCACAGGCAGCTTCTGAAGCTGCAAGAGATGCTTCATTGGCAGCATTGGACTCATTTGATGACAGATATTTAGGTCAGAAAGCTACAGCACCTACACTAGATAATGATGGTGCTGCTTTAGTATCAGGTACTTTGTATTTTAATACAGGTACTAATGAGATGAAAGTATATGACGGCTCAGCTTGGTTAAGTGCCTATGCTTCTTTATCAGGTGCTTTACTCGCAACTAGCAATCTATCTGATTTGAATAATGCGGGTACAGCAAGAACAAACCTTGGCGTAGATGCTGCTGGTACTGTGAATTACACACATCCAACTAATCACGCTATTTCTGTTATTACAGGTCTACAGACTGCTTTAGATGGTAAGGTAGATGACTCTCAGGTTTTAACTAATGTGCCTTCAGGTGCTGTGTTTACTGATACTGTTTACACCCACCCATCTACACATCCAGCAACAATGATTACTACTACTGATGAGTTCGCTTACAGTAATAGTACTAATGTTCAAGATGTACTTGATGACTTAGACCAGGCTATAGCAAATGTAAATGCTAAAGACCCTGTGGTAACTTTGACAGGTGCAGTCACTGGTTCAGGAACTATGACCAACTTAGGGAATGTATCTATAGCTACTACAGCTACTTCTGACCCAACGTTAACACTTACAGGTGATGTAACTGGTTCTGCTACATTCACTAATCTAGGTAATGCTACTTTAACTGCTGTTGTAGCTGATGATAGTCACAATCATATTATAGGTAATGTTGATGGATTGCAAGCTGCACTAGACGGTAAAGCTGCTACTTCTCATACTCACGCTTATGATAATTATGGTTCATGGACTATAAAAGATGGGGATACAACTGTATATACAGTAACATCTGGAGATACTTTACAAATAAAGGCTGGAACTGGAATAAGTAGTAATTTTACAGCAGATGATGTATTAACAATTACTAATACAGCTCCAAATGTTGTTCAAACTACAATTACTGGTAATGCTGCTACTGCTACAAAATTAGCAACAGCAAGAACTATAAACGGTGTGTCGTTTAATGGTAGTGCAAATATTACTGTTTACGATGGTACTAAGGCACCTTTAGCTTCACCAGCATTAACTGGAACACCTACAGCTCCTACTGCAACACTAGGAACTAATACAACTCAGTTGGCTACTACTGCTTTCGTTGAATTAGCTACAACTCCAGCACAAATTTTAACTGACCTTAAAACAGTAGATGGCTCAGGTTCAGGACTTGATGCTGACTTATTGGATGGTCAACAAGGCTCTTATTATGGAACAGCCACTGCTGTAGCTTTAAATACTGCTAAAGTATCAAATGTAAGTACAAACTTAACATACACTACTGCCACTACTACAGGTACAGTTAATAGTTCGGATGGCACAAATGCTACTATACCTGCTGCTACTACAGCATTAGCTGGGCTAATGACTAATGCAGATAAAACTAAATTAAATGGAATTGCTACAGGTGCACAAGTTAATGTAGCTACGAATTTATCCGCTACAGCTGGTACAACAGCTGGACCAACGATTAATAGTTCAACTGGTACAAATGTAGTTATACCTAGTGCTTCAGCAACTGCATCTGGTGTTGTAACAACTGGAACACAAACGATAGCTGGAGTAAAAACTTTTTCTAGTACAATATCTGGTTCAGTTTCAGGTAATGCTGGTACAGCAACAACATTAGCAACAACAAGAACTATTTCTTTAACGGGAGATGTTACAGGTTCTGCTTCATTTAACGGTTCAGCTAATGCTAGTATAACAACAGTAGTTGCTAACGACTCTCATACTCATACTAACTCAACTGTAACCGGAATACAAACGGCTACAGCTAGTACTATTGTTGAAAGAGATTCATCAGCAGATATAAGTTGTCGTTTATTAAGACCAAATTATGCCAACCAAGCAACTATCGGTGGAGCAATGGCGTTTAGGACTAATAATACATCAGATAACTATGTTAGATTTTGTAGTGATACCACTGCAATTAAAACTTGGTTGGGGGCTTTATCCACTACCGGTAAAGCTGCTGATAGTGATAAGTTAGATAACTTAGATAGCTCACAGTTTTTAAGAAGTGATGCAACCGATACATTTACAAACTTAACTGGTACTAGCTTAACTATAGGTGCTGGTGTAACATTAGCAGAGTCAGCAGACAGAGCTGACCTACTCCAGATTACAAGTAATACTTCAGGTTGGGGTGGATTACAAATTCGTAACTCTAGCAATGAAGGTAGATGGTCATTTATGACAGATGGGGAATCTGCTGGTATATATAATGATGAAGATGAAAAGTGGCATTTATATTTTACAGAGCTAGGGGCTACAGAAATAAGACATGGTGATGGTAATACAAAGCTTGCTACTAGTACATCAGGGGTTACTATAACAGGTACAGCTACTGCTACTACATTTAGTGGAGCACTGAGTGGTAATGCTACTACAGCTACAGCACTTACTAGTGGAAATAAAACTATTAGTGGAGATCTTACTATAACTGGTGGAGATATTGTGCTTGGTGGAACAGGTAGAATTCAAGGCATTGATACTGTATCTGCAAGTACTGATGCAGTTAATAAAGGGTACGTCGATAATATAACTGGTGGGAAGGTACCCAAAGTGGCATGTTCGGATAATAGTATCGTGAAATTTAACGGCACAACTGGGGACATTCAAAACTCTGGATGTAGTATTAACGATTCAAATTATATGGTTGCAGCTAAGTATTTAGCAAACCAGGGTGACATAGCGATTGGTGGATATGGATTTAGCGCTGATGCTGGACAAGATACAGGTATGTATAGCACTGGAGATGGTGTATTGCAACTTAAAGCTAATAATGAAGAATTTTTTTCACGCGGTGCGAGTTCTGCGTTTGTAGATGTTCAACCGTTAACTAACTGGGATACAGCAACTTTGGGGTTATACCATGCAAATGGACACCAACCTTCTTTATCGTTTTGGGCGCAGGGCGCTAATACAGCTGGTATTATTAAATTTTATGGGCCAAATAGTAGATTTGAACTGAGAAATTCGGCTGAATCTGGATTTATCGGAATATTTGCTTCGGAATTCGTAGTAGCATCTGATTATAGATTAAAAGAAAATATAAAAGAAATTAATTCTGGAAGCATAGATAAGATTAAACTACTTAAGCCTTGTACTTTTAACTTTATAAATGATATGCAAATGAGTTATGGTAAAAAAACTGTTACTGGATTTATAGCCCACGAAATGGCTGAAGTAATACCAGAAGCAGTTTTTGGAGAGAAAGATGCTGAACGTATAGAAATTACAACAGATGAAGACGGTAATGAGACTGAAATTATAAAGCCTGAATATCAAGGGATAGACCAGTCTAAAATAGTCCCTTTATTAACTAGTGCCTTAAAAGAAGCTATAGCTAGAATAGAAGCTCTTGAGCTAAGTTTAGAAAATCATTTAAAAGGTGTAGAATTGTGATAGAAACAATTAAATCAGTTAAAATACAAGGTACAGGATACATACTAAATGGAACAATGCACGTGCCTATGGCAGATGGCAATTCAGAGTACGAATTAATTAAGTTATGGTTAGCAGAAGGCAATACCCCTGAGCCAGAGTTTACAGATGCAGAACTTCTAC
>FLOH01000375.1_pt1 | contig 104612 bp, 98 predicted proteins | sample 756751 | NCBI WGS metagenome assembly FLOH01 (sample SAMEA4026879, study PRJEB14308) | marine metagenome | biome: coastal water; material: water | depth 74 m
GCTACTTTTATAGTATCTGCTGTTTTTATGACTGAAGTTGATTGAGCTTTCACTGCTGATTGAATAAACAACAATAAAAAAAGTACTATATATATTCTGAATATAAATTGTTTCTTCTCCAAATCTTATAAGTTTTTAAGCGCTTTTTTTATTAAAGTTTCAACACGTGCTGTTTTATCTTCTAATAAAATTTTATCAATTACTTTTTCTGCTTGTTTTCTGTTGAATCCCAGAACCTCTAAAGCAGATAACGCTTCATTTTTATTCGTATTGCTTTCTGCAAAGGAAACTTCATCAATAGCAAATGTTTTAGAAATTTTATCTTTTAAATCTACTAATACACGTTGGGCTGTTTTGGTTCCAATTCCTTTAACCGATTGAATAACACCAACATTTCCAGAAGCAATTGCTTGTTGAATTTCATCAGTAGTCATAGATGATAACATGGTGCGTGCAATACTTGGTCCAACTCCTGAAACTGAGATAAGTAATCTAAAAATTTCGCGTTCTGTTTTGTTTATGAAACCAAATAAGGTATGTGAATCTTCTTTTACTGATAAATGTGTGTATAACAATACAGCTTCATCATCTGATAAAAGTGAAAAAGTATTTAAAGAAATGTTTAGCAAATAACCAACCCCACTTACATCTACTACAACGTAAGTGGGGGTTTTTTCTATTAATCTACCTCTTATTTGAGTTATCATATTTCACTTTTGTAATAACCCCAAATGTAATAAAATATTATTTAATTTTCGATTTTTCCTGAGCGTGAATAATCGCCACACATGCAATGTTTACAATTTCATCTACACTTGCTCCAAGCTGGATAATATGAACAGGTTTTTTAAGCCCCATAATTATTGGACCAATAGATTCTACATTGTTAAATTCTTTCATTAATTTATAACCAATATTTGCAGATTCTAATCCTGGAAAAATTAAACCATTTACTTTTTTACCATTCAATTTAGAAAAAGGAAATTTATCTTTTAACATTGTTTGATTTAATGCAAAATCGGCTTGTAAATCACCATCAACTACTAAATTTGGAAATTTTGAGTGAACTATCTCTGTTGCCTCAGCTACTTTTTTGGCTGCTTCAGAGTTTGAAGACCCAAAGTTAGAAAATGATAACATGGCTAAATTAGGTTCAAATCCAAACATTTTCATAGACTGGCTTGTCATATAACAAATATCCGCTAGTTCTTCAGAAGTTGGATTGATATTAATAGCTGTATCAGAAAAGAACATTGGTCCTTTTTTGGTAATCATAATATTTGTTGCTGCTATTTTTTTAACACCTTCTTCTTTTCCAATTAGCTCAATCATTGGCTTAACAGTTGCTGGGTAACTTCTAGAATAGCCTGTAACTAATGAATCTGCTTCACCTTCATTCACCATCATTGCTGCAAAATAATTACGCTCACGCATTAATCTTTGTGCGGCTAATAATGTGATTCCATTTCGTTGTCTTTTTTCCCAATAATGTTGCGCAAATTTATTTCTTCTTTCTTTCTCTTCACTTGCCATTGGGTCAATAATTGTAACATCTACATCAAAATTAATTTCCTTCATTAATTCTTGGATAATACTTTTGTCTCCTAACAAAATTGGAGTACCAGCTCCTTCTTCATGGATAGTTTGAGCTGCTTTTAAAACAGATAAATGATCTGCTTCTGCAAAAATGATTGTTTTTGGATTCGATTTTGCTTTTGACATCAACGTTCGAATAAATTTATTTCCAGACCCAAGTCTTTCTGCTAACTCTTCTTTATATGCATCCCAATCTATAATTGGTTTTTTTGCAATTCCAGAATCCATTGCGGCTTTTGCAACTGCAGGAGGAACTTCTGTAATTAATCGATGATCAAAAGGTGAAGGAATAATATATTCTCTACCAAATTGCATATTCGTTTTTCCATATGCTATATTTACATGTTCAGGTACCGTTTCTTTTGCTAAATTAGCCAATGCATGAACTGCAGCAATTTTCATTTCTTCATTTATTCCTGTTGCTCTTACATCTAAAGCTCCCCTAAAAATATATGGAAAACCAAGCACATTATTCACTTGATTAGGATTATCAGATCTTCCCGTAGCCATAATAATATCTTTACGCGTTTTTACGGCTAATTCATATTCAATCTCAGGAGTTGGATTTGCCATAGCAAAAACAATTGGGTCTTTAGCCATAGTCATTAACATTTCTGGAGTTACAATATGTCCTTTAGATAATCCTATAAAAACATCTGAACCAATCATTGCTTCTTCTAAAGTATGTAAATCTCTATCTGTTGCAAATTCCGTTTTTTGTTGAGTTAGGTTGTCTGCATCTTTTCTAATAACTCCTTTACTGTCACACATTACTAAATTTTCTCTTTCTGCTCCTATAGCCAAATACAATCGAGAACAAGAAATAGCTGCAGCACCTGCGCCGCTTACCACAATTTTAACTTTAGAAATATCTTTTCCTGTTAATTCAACTGCATTTTTTAATGCAGCTGCAGAAATAATTGCTGTTCCATGTTGATCATCATGCATTACAGGAATATCTAGTTCTTCTTTTAACCTACGCTCAATTTCAAAAGCTTCAGGAGCCTTAATATCTTCTAAGTTAATTCCCCCAAAAGTGGGTGCAATATTTTTTACCGTTTCTATAAATTTTTCAACATCGTGTGTATCTACTTCAATATCAAAAACATCAATATCTGCAAATATTTTAAAAAGCAATCCTTTTCCTTCCATCACAGGTTTTCCTGCTAAAGCTCCAATATCTCCCAATCCTAAAACAGCGGTACCATTAGAAATCACAGCTACTAAATTACCCTTAGATGTATATTTATAAGCATTTTCTGGATCTTTTTCAATTTCTAAACAAGGCACTGCAACCCCCGGAGTGTACGCTAAAGATAAATCCTTTTGAGTTGCATACTTTTTAGTAGGAACAACTTGTATTTTCCCTGGAGTAGGGTATTGATGGTATTTTAACGCTTCTTCTCTGAATTTAGAATCACTCATGATATTTATGATTTATGTATATTGTAATGCAAAGTTAATCATATATGACATGTCATATATGATAATTATCATTTTTAAACGCACAATTGTTACATATAAAATACTCTGAATGATATTATTTTACACTTTTTATAAATTTTTGATAATAAATTTGCTCTTTTTATAATATTATATATTTCTGTACAATAACACATTACCCTAAAAGGGTAAAATAAAGCACGCATAAATTCAGATTAATAAACTAAAAAATAATTAGGAAAACTCTGCCTTCCTCTTTTATAGAATAACACAAAAATCCCACCATTGCGGGATTTTTGTGTTATTCTTTTTTACTTTCATCTATATAATAAGTTGATCCATCTGGCCTAAAAGCTCTGTTAAACCAAAGTAGTCTTCATTCTCCATTTCCAACTACTGATACCAAGAATTACTAATTTTTAACAATCTATAAAGACAACTAATAAAAATTACTTTTAAAGTGTTTTTTAATCATTAACTGCTATTAGATTGTTATTAACTTTTAATGGCTGTCCATCTAGCAATTTAATTTCTATCGTATTAGTCTCTAAATAACAATTCAAAATTCTATTTTTAAAATTTATTTTAAAATTTAAACTCTTCCATTTTTTTGGTAAATTAGGTCGGAAACTCAATTCTCCATTAATTACTCTCATACCTGCAAAACCAAATACAATGGACATCCAAGAGCCCCCCATGCAAGCAGTATGAATACCGTTTTCAGTATTGTGATGCAAATTATCAATATCCAATCTAGAGGTATTCATAAAATAATCATATGCCTTTTCATACTCTCCAATTCTGTTTGCCATAATACTGAAAATACAAGTTGATAGAGACGAATCATGAGTTGTAATTTTCTCATAATAATTAAAATCATTCTCTATAAATTCTAACTCAGTTTCCTCTTCAAGTAAGAAATGCGCCAATATAGTATCGGCCTGTTTGCAAACTTGGTGTCTATATAAAGTTAAAGGATGATAATTTAATAATAATGGATACTTTTCTTTTGGGGTATTTTCAAAATCCCATACTTTTTTATTAAAAAAACTATCATCCTGAGGGTGTAGTTTTCTTTCTTTGTCAAAAGGTAAATACATTTCCTTTCCTGCTTTTTCAAAATTAATTAATTCCTCTTCATTGAATTTTATTTTAGCAGAGATTTCTTCTAATTTACCCTTATGGCTTTCTTTAATTTTATTCCAAATAACTCCTATTTTATCAAAAAGATTTTTAGTAAGTACATTGGTATAGTAATTATTATTTACAATGCAAGTATATTCATCTGGACCAGTAACAGCATCAATACAAAATTTATTGTCATTCCTAAAATGACCAATATGATGCATTAACCTAGCTATTTCAACTAACATTTCCAGTCCTTTTTCCACCATAAAATTAACATCTTCAGTAACTTCAAAATATTGAATTATTGAATATGCTATATCTACGTTGATATGATATTGCGCAGTTCCTGCTGGGAAAAAAGGAGAGCATTCTTCACCTGCAATTGTTCTCCAAGGATAAAGAGCCCCAATTGTGTGCCCCATTTGTTTCGCTCTTTTCCTAGCAAAATCTAAAATAGTAAACCTATAATTCAATAAGTTTTTTGCTAAATCTGGATTGGTAAATAAGAAGAAAGGGAAAATATAAATCTCTGTATCCCAGAAATAATGTCCTTCATAACCTTCGCCTGAAAGTCCTTTAGCTGAAATATTGCTCCACTTATCTTTTCCGGCAGATTGCAATAAATGAAACATGTTAAAACGAATAGCTTGTTGCATTTCTGCATCACCATTAATTTCAATATTAGAAAATTTCCAAAAATCATTTAAATAATTCTCTTGTAAAGAAGTAAAATGATTAAAATCGTATGCTAAAACACTATTTAAAATTTCAACATTTTTATACATTTCATCTTTATATCTAACTGTATCAGTATAAACAGCATACTTTGTGAAAGCATTTTTTACTCCTTGAATTAAATTTCCTTTGATAATGTGTTTACTGCTATTATGCTGGGTTAAAATTGTTTCTTTAAAATCTTTAGGATATTTATGTGAAATTCCTGAAACAACAGTTAAATTTGAATTTTTAGTTTTTGCTTCTACAAACGAACAATTATTTTCTTGTTTTACCCGTATAACATCAAGTGCTTTTGCATTTGCTGAACCTACTCGTGGGTCATTTTCAACTACAATATTGCTTATATCACCATCAATTGTAGAAACTGTTTCAATTACACCATTAAAATTTAATGCTTCTATTTCAATCTGAATTAAAAAAAGCTCTTTTTGAACAAATGAGATTAATCTTTTAAACTTTATATTAATTTCATTTCCTTTTGGAGATCTCCAATGCACTGTTCTTGTTGCAATACCTTTTTTAAAGTTTAAAACCCTTTCAAATGACAAGACTTCACCTGTATCTAAAGAAAATTCTTCTTCATTAATTTTTATTTTTATTCCCTGAGTATCAATAACATTTAAAATACTTTCACTATTATCAGGAAAACCATATAGTTTTTCACCATAAATGATTTCTTCTTTTTCATAAAAACCATTTATATAAGTTCCTCTAACGGTTGGAATATCTTTATTTAATCCTTCTTCAAAACTTCCTCTTACACCTAAATAGCCATTTGCTATGCTAAAAAGAGTTTCTTTTAGTTGATAAGACTCTTTATAATTATTATCTTTTAAAATCCAACTATTCATTTGTTTAAATATTTTGTATTATTTCTAACTTTGGAAAACTTGTACTTTCTAACACAATCTCAGTTTTTCCTTAAATTTCTTCAAAACCTATCCCAATTGCTTTCATTCCTGCATCATGGGCAGCTTCTATTTCAGGTGCAGTATCAGTAATTACATCATCCAAATAAAATATTATTCCTTTAATCATACTCTTAATGTTTAATGAATTTTAACTTCTGATTTATTTGTTAACCTATACAAAACTAGTATTGAAACTAATAATAATGTCATAGGAATTAATGTGTAGAAAAATGCTGATTCAGCTCCATAATTTTTAAATAGCCATCCAATTAAAGTTGAACCCGTAGTACCTCCAAGTGCGGAAAAGAGAACTATTAACCCTGTCATAGGGCTATGCAATTTTTTAGGTAAGGCACTTAAAACTGATGAATTTAACAAAGGATATATTGGCGCTATAAAAATACCGACAATTGGAAAAGCATATCCTATCAAAGGAATATCACTGATTGAATTGATTACACCAACCTCTGCTTCCATAGTTTTTGGCAACACAAAAATTACCATTAACATTGCTATTACAATACAAAATGATAAAATATAAAACCACGAAATGTATTTAGATACTATACCAGCACCTATTCTTCCAATTGCTAAAGACAAAGCAAAAATACTTGCCATCATAATACTAACATTTGGTGGAAGTTGTAAAACACGTTTATAAAACGTTGGTAACCAAGTCATAATTCCTTGCTCAACCATTACAAACAGGAAGGCACTGCAAATAAATATTATTACTAACATTTTAGCACAAAGCATTATCATTTGCTTTATATCATCTAATAGATTTACACCAGGTATTTCATTCCCTTCATCAAACTTTGTAAAATATAATAATACAAATGAAACAAAAGTTAATCCTGCTAATAACCAATAAACTCGTAACCAAGCATCTGGATCATCGTTTGAATTAAATGCTGGGAATAAAAAATAAGCTAAAGCAATTCCAATCATGAAAAAACCTTCAATAGAACTCATAAAACTGTTATGTTCTTTAGGATTATTAGTTAAAAGTCCGATGACTGAATAAACAGAAACTTTAATTAATGCAAAAGAAACTCCAACAGAAGCAAATAATATTTTAGCAGTCCAAAAAGAATTACCAAAATACATATAAATACAAGCTAACATTGATAGGAGTAACGCAGTTAACATGGCTTTTTTATAACCAATTCTAGGTAAAAATGATGCTACTGCAAATGATACAATTGCTATTGGTAAATCTTTAAACCATTCTAAAGCACTGGCTTGAACTTCGTCTACACCATAATTTTCTAATGATTTTAAAATTACAATCCCTACACTATTTAACAAAATAGCAAAAACAAAGTAATTTAAATATAATGATATTTTTATTCCAACATTCTTCATTTAAAACAAATTACTCAATTAATAATTGATTTTAGAGTTAAAAATTTACTGCATCTATATCAAAAATTTATAAATGCAGTAAATAGTTTTTTTTAGAAATTAATTGCAACAGATAATTTTACAGATCTTCCTAAAATTGATCTTCCTAAAAATACTTCTCCATTTGCTGGAGCTCCACCATCTCCTTCAGTAAGACCTATTGTATTAAATAAATTTGCAGCATCTAAACCAAATCTTAAATTATTGACCTTGTATGATGCTCCTGCGTTTACAACTCCAAATTCTGGTAATTCAAATGTATTTTCTATATCATTATATTTTTTTCCGAAATATGAATATTTAGCATATACATTAAACTTATCCGTGAAGTTATAATCTGGTCTAATATTAAAATATACTTTAGATATTCTTCTTGCTAAATTGCCATTAAGTGATGATTCGGATCCTTCATAACCACTGTACTCTGGGTTTTGAATTGTTCCGTTAAAGTTAAGGTGAAAATCACCCATTTTTAAAATAGCTTCCAACTCTAATCCAATGTTTTTTACGTTAGCAAACTTTCTTTCTGAAACTCCTCCTACTCCTATATCTTGATAAGTTACATTATCTAATTTCATATGGAAAGCATTGGCAAATATCGCTAATTTGTCTGACGAGTATTTAAAACCAAGTTCCGTTTGATTCACCTTAGTAGGTTCTAAGTCTGCAAGTGCCGCATTGCCTTGTCCACTTTCAACAGCAACATAAAAAGCTTCTTCAATTGGTGATCTAAACCCATGGCTATATCTTACATAAGATGCCATATTATTGCTAAATTTATAATTTGCAGCTGCAGTGTAAGACAATTCACTTACATCATAATCCCAATAAACGTAGTTTCCAGTTAAAATATTAACTCCATTATCTGCATTATTATTTGGCAAAACCCCTATATCATTCCCCCAAGTACCATGATCTCCTGATCCAGAATATTTGTCACTATCATAACGGAATCCAACATTTAAAGTCAAATCCTCACTAGCATCTATTTCAGCATCAGCATAAATAGCATTTAATGTTCCCATTAATTCTGATTCTCTTTGCAACCAAGATATCCCTGAAATACCATGGTAAGTATATTCAGTACCTGTGTTAGAATCTACTAAATTTACTAATCTTCCTTCATCTTCAACACTTGCTAAAAAACTATTCCAATTCCAGTTTTGTTTTGATTTCCAATTAGAATAATAATATCCTATGTTTAAGTTTACTTTATCTAAATTAAAGTTAAATGCTAAGTTATTAGCGAAATTGTCCATCTTCTTTTTGATATTCCAAAAATCTGCTCTTTTTAAATGAGTATTAGAATCTAAAGTTGCTCCACCATTATTATAAGTAAACAAAGCATCTGTAGGATTAATTCCTAAACCTGTAGCGTAATCTGATTGAGTAGTAACGCCGCCCATCCAAGCTGCAGCAAATATCGCATTGTAATCTAAATCAATATTAGTTGATTTAAAGCTGTTTTTTACTGAAACAATATCAGATAAATCATATTTAAATTCACCACCTATTGCAGTTGTTTTAGGATGAATACCATCTTCTAAATCAGCTTTAAAGAATCCTCCTCCACCTTGTGGCACATTTATGTTAGCCATTTCACGGTTAGCAAAAGTTCCATAATTAGCATCAAATCCTGAGAATTCTTTTACCTTATCACCATCTTTTACAAATGGAGTAGATTGATAAAATATTGTTCTATCATTTAGGTTTTTATAATTAATACGTGCGTATCCTTTGTCAAACTTATAGGTCATATTAAATTTAACCTGACCACCATTGTTTGCCTTATATCCTGGGTTTCTGATACCATCATCAACTCTATAGAATCCTCCAATATTAAAAAATAATTTATCTTCAACAATAGCTCCACCTAAATTAAAATCCGTTCTAAATAACCCATAATCACCAACAGTTAATTTAGTAGTTCCTTCAAACTCATTTTGCCCTGTCTTAGATATAAAATTAATAATACCACCTGGAGCTCCAGATGCATAGATTGATGCAGTCCCACCTTTAATAGCTTCCAATCTATTTACAGTTGCGTCAACTCTTTGAAAATTATCAATATTTGCAAACTGCAATGCTCCATCTTCAAAAACTGGTAAGCCATCTTCTTGAAATTGAACGTACTCATAAGCACCTGCTGTTGGAATTCCACGAGCAAATAAATTATTCCCTGTTTCTCCCCCAGAAGTTTCAACTAAAAAACCTGGTATTGATTGTAGAAGATCAGCCGTACTTTGAGATGATCTTTCTTCAATTTGTTTTGCACTCATTGTAGTTACTGCTATACTCGATTCTAGTTTCGTTTTGGGGTTAGATGACCCTGTAATAATTACTTCATCAAGAGATAATAAATCCTCTTGTAAAATAAAATTTTGACTGGCATTTGCAGCGTTAAAAGTAATTTGCTGACTTACAGATTTATATCCCACAAATGATACCGTAACAACATATGTTCCATCTGAAACATTTGTTATTTCATAATTCCCATTAAAATCAGAGGAGGCTCCTTGGCTAGTTCCATCAATAATAACACTTACCCCTGGTATAGGCTGTTTTAGCGCGTCAGTAATTACACCTGACAAAGTGCCCGTTTGTTGTCCTATTGCATTTGTAATAGCAATAAAAAAAATGACTGTTAAACATAAAATTTTTCTCATCTCTAAATAATTTATATTATATATTTGGTTTACTTTTTAAAATTAGCCACATTCCAGAAAGCACATTCTCTTTTTTTTTACGCAATCGATTGCGAAAACTACGCAATCGATTGCGAAATTAATTATTCTACTCGTTGTGCATTTAAATAATGCTAATTTTTAACTTATTTATATTTCTATCAAAAATAAACTTATTTATAAATTGGATGATTGTTAAAGAGGTTAGTTTTGAGAGTATTCTTGTTTTAAAACCTTGAAAGGTCTTAGCATAATTTCTTCGAATCATAAATTGGTCACACAATTGAGAAAACAACGTTTCTATACGCTTTCTTTTCTTTCTAAAAATGTAAGCTTGTTTTTGGTAACCATGTTGATTTTTACGCATTGGAACTTCTAATTTAATTCGCTTACTTTCAAATAAATCTAGTTGATAATCAGCACCTAAGTAGCCTTTATCTCCTAAAACAACACAATCATTAAACTGATTTTTGATGTCTTTCAAATAATGAATATCATGAACAGATGCTTTGCTAATATCAAAACTTTTAAAAACCCCATCTAATGAACAAACAGCATGTATTTTATAACCATAATAATGCATATTCTGACTTGCGCAGAAACCCTTGTTTGGAGAGGTGTAAAATTCTTCTTTACAAATTTTACTTCTTGTGCTTCTTGATAATTTAACGACTTCTAATGGCATACTATCAATAACAAAGTAATTTTCGAACTCATTAAAGCTATCAGATAATTTATTTCTTATAAATTCTATGGCAAAGAATAATTTTCGCTTTCTCCTATTGTAAACTGAACGTTCTATTTTAGTTAATAAATCGCTTGGAAGAACCCTAAACAACTGACATTCACTGTCAATACTCAGATATTCTGATGTTAAATTAATGGCTATCAATTCTATGTCTTTGAGTTTTGGGTTCCTTTTTTGTTTTAAAAATTGCTCTCTATCTGTAATTGTTGTTAATACTTCTAATATTTTATTGTAATTTGCTTTAAAGTTGTTCATATATTTAATTGTTTGATATTCAACTAAATATATGCTTTTTAAAAGCAATGGACAACTTTATTCTATCGATTTATTAATGCACAACGAGTTTATTCTATATAAAATTACCCTGTAAATGCTTAATATTAACTATGAATAAATTTTCATAACTTTAACATCTCTATTTTTCATAAATGAAACCAACTACCCTAAAAGACATTGCTTTAAAATTAAACATATCAGTAACAACCGTTTCCAAGGCTTTACAAGGACGAAAAGATGTTAGCAAATCAACACAAGAAGCTGTTGTTAGTTTAGCTACAAAAATGAATTATATCCCAAATTCTGTGGCTGTTAATTTAAGAACACAGCAAACCAAAACTATTGGAGTAATTATTCCAACCATTGTTCATCAATTTTTCTCAAAAGTAATTGATGGTATTATTGAGGAAGCAGAAAAGCAAGGATATTTTGTAATTACATTACAATCAAATGAAAATTTTGAGTTTGAAAAAAAACAACTTCAATTATTAATGCAAAAAAGAGTTGATGGCATTCTAATTTCTCTTTCCAATGAAACTCAACATTGTAAACATTTGAATGAAATAATAAAAAACGAAATTCCTATAGTTCTTTTTGATAAAATTTACAAACTCGCCAATTGTTCCAAAGTGTATATTGATGATAGACAAGCTGCGTATAATGCAGTTTCTAATTTAATTGAAAAAGGATATAAGCGAATTGCTCATTTTAGAGGCTCATTAACACCTCAAAACTCAATTGATAGGTTTTTAGGCTATAAAAAGGCACTTACAGATAACGGTATTGAATTTAATCCATCTTTAGTTTATTTATGTGATAGTAATGATGATTTTAATGACGGTTATATGAATGCTCATAAATTATTAAAAGAGCAAACTAATGTTGATGCAATTTTTACAATTACAGACCTAGTTGCTGTTGGAATTATTAAATGTTTAAATGAAAATAATATTAAAATACCAAATGATATTGCCGTTTTTGGTTTTAGTGATTGGTTCATGTCATCAGTTATAACTCCAACACTATCAAGTGTTATACAACCTAGCTTTGAAATGGGTAGAAAGGCCACTGAAATTTTAATTGAAGAAATTAAAAACCTAAATAAAAATATTCCCTATTCCTATCAAGATGTAATTTTACCTACATCATTAGTGATTAGGGATTCAACTTAATATGTTTTAAATTCTATGCTTTATTATTGGATTATAAGAGAACTTAAAAAATTCATTTAATCAAATGAATAAAAATCCCGCTATTGCGGGATTTTTTGTGTTATTCTTTTTTATTTTCATCAATATAATAAGTTGATTCATCTGGTCTAAAAGCTCGGTTAAACCAAAGTGGTCTTCGTTCTCCATTTGGGCCTGGTGCAGGACGAGTCATTGCCAACCATTCTTTATAAATCTCATGAGATCTATTAGTATCTACAAATATATCTCCATAGTTATCACCTTCTTTAGGTTTTTCTATTCTAACACGTTGATGCCAAGTATGCATTCCACTTATTGGATCAGGATGCACGGCGTGTGTAATATTCTGATGCACACCTCCATCTTTCCAAAAAATACGTTTTGAATCTTTATCACTAGATTCAAAAGGTTTTATACCTGAAATAGTATTCATTTTCCAAGCTCCTTTCCCGTCACTTTCAATATTCACAGTATTCGTTGCCCAACGATTACCTGTTTGATCTTGCGGTCGTCTCCAACGCCCAATATGATGTGAACAAGCAACAACGCCTGGCTTCATACTTTGTGTTACCCAAACTTTATCAATGAAATAACCAATATCTGTATTTAATTTCACCAAATCACCCGTTTGAAATCCCCATTTTCTAGCATCATCTGGATGCATCCAAATTGGATTTCTATTTGAAATTTCAACTAACCATTTTGCATTTCCAGAGCGCGAGTGAATTAATGTTGGTAATCTAAAAGTAGGAACAAGTACGTATTCTCCTTTTGATTTGTCCAATACATCATTATGAATATGACTTTTTATATACGTTGGTGTTGCGTATTCTGGCCATTTCCAATCTACCATGGTTTGTGAATAAAACTCATTTTTACGAGATGGTGTAGGGAAACCAACACAAGGTTTTCCATTTATCATAACGCCTATTGGTTTTCCGTTTTTAGAAATAACATCATTTATTGGATCAACCTTAGTGCCTTTTAATTGTTCTTCACTCAATTGATTTTCATTCATTTTGTATGATTCACCTTTTTCAATTTCATAAGCACCATACTTTTTCATATATTCTAATGCTGCAAATTGACCAGTAAATCCATCTGCTTTTGCAGTTTCGTTTAAACCTTTAATTCTTTCAAAAATATATTGGTAATACTCATCAATTGTAATTTTTTCACCTGGTCTATAGGGCGATTCAAATGTTTTACGAATTCCCATACTTCCATCAGGATCTATTCTCCAAGATAATTCAATAAAAAATTCATCTTCTTCCCATACTTCACCTGGATTGGCTTCATAGGTTAATTTTACAGGTTTTCCATTTCTACGAGCAGCTTCTCTTAATACTGGCTGACGAAAAGCAACCCACGTTCCACCATGTGTAGCGTAGCTATTTAAATCGTGACGTTCAGATGCCAATCCCATTGGTAATACAAAATCTGCAAAAAATGCTGTTTCATTCCAAGTTGGGGTTAATGCGGCATGCAATCCAAATTTAGTTTCATCAGAAAACATTTCCATCCAAGTAAATCCATCAGGATATGTCCAAACTGGATTAAATACTCTGGAAAAATAAACATCCATTTTTCCTCTACCTTCTTTTAAGAAATGTGGTAATAGTTGACTCATTTCAAAGAATGCCAACGGATATTCTTTTGGGAAATGTAATTCATTCCATTTTTTCTGAGGTGCAGGCGGATTTGGTTGAGTTGGTTTAAATTTATTCCAAGAATTTGGAGAGGTTCCTCCTTTAGCTCCAACTGCTCCAGTTAAAACTGTTAAAAAATGCAAACAACGTGCAACTGCCCAACCACCAAGGTTTGAAGCTCCTGCAGCACGCCAGTTATGAGATGCAAATCGTTCACCTGCTTCACCAATTTTGTGCGCAATTTCAATTATCATTTCAGCTTTTACACCCGATTCTTTTTCTGCAAATTCTGGAGTGAATTCTTTATACTCTGCAATCATTGCAGCAATATAGTTTTCAAAAGTTATTTCTTTATCTGAATGTCGAGCGCGTAAATATTCTTTCCAGTTCGTCCAATTTTCTAAATAATTTCTATTGTACAATCCTTCTTCCAAAATAATTAAAGCCATTGCTAATAAGACTGCAGCTTCTGTACCTGGATACGATGGCAACCAGTAATCTGACATACTAGCTGTGTTAGATAAACGAGGATCCATGGTGGCCAATTTAGCTCCTTTCATTTTTCCTTCAATAATACGTTGTGCGTGTGGATTGAAATAATGCCCAGACTCTAAATGTGCAGAAATCAATAATATAAATTTTGCTTCAGCGTGATCTGGTGATGGTCTATCATAACCATACCATAAATTATATCCAAAACGAGCTCCTGAAGAACAAATATTTGTATGTGAATTATGACCATCAATTCCCCAACCTTGTAAAATCCAATTCATGAATTTTTCATTTCCTGGTCTTCCTACATGATATGCTATTTCATTATGACGATCTTCTAAAATTGCTTTTCTAATACGAGCAGCAATGGTATCTAAAGCATCATCCCAAGAAATGCGTTCCCATTCACCTTCACCTCGTTTTCCTTTTCTCTTTAAAGGAAATAAAATTCTATCTGGATCTGTAACTTGATTAATAGTAGCAGGACCTTTTGCACAGTTTCTACCTCTGCTTCCAGGATGATAAGGATTTCCTTCAAACTTTTTAACTTCTTGTGTTTCTTTATCAATAAAAGCTGTTAAACCACAAGCACTTTCACAGTTAAAACAAGTTGTTGGTACAATTTGGTATGTTTTTTTCTCTTTTCTAGGCCAAACTTTCGGATTGTATTCTACCCAATTATCCCACTTTTCAGGTGGTGGAAAATTCTCATACATTTGTGCCACTTGTTCATCAGTAAATTGACGCATATCGCTATCAAATTCTTGATATCCTTCTTTATGCAGATTTGGAATAATTCCTAATTTTTCTGCTATATTTTCTATAAACGATGGTTTCTTATAACCCATGATTTTTTTATTTTAAATTAAGCTAATGGAATTCTTTGTGGTGCTTCCACCCAAATCTTTTCAGTAATTAAAATTCCTACTAAAACTAAAACTGAAGCAATAATTAATAAAAAATGGGAGTTCCCAAATATTATAAATAATAATGGAATAATATTTCCCATCAATACCGTTACTGTCCAAAATAAATTTTTATAACGGCCTTTAGTTATCATTGTTACAACCGTTTTTGCTGCAGTTGTTGGATGTGTAATTGTTAGTTCAGCAATTAATGTAAATAAGTTTACCGCCAAAGAAATTACCATTGTGATTTTCAGAATATCCATCCAGTTTTCATATCCAAAAATAAATCCTGCAATTACAAAAACTGAGGCTCCAGCCATTACACTGTGTACTAACATATGTAGTGGTAACGTTGGACTTTGCCAGAAATCACGTCCTTTTGCCTGCGCAAATAAAAATGCTGTATAAACTGCTAATAAAACTGCAAAAACAGCTGTAATCCATAATAATACAATCTCACCTGTCTTTATTTCGAAGTATGTCATTGCTCCCCAAACTGTTACTAACAATCCGAAAATAGTAATGGTATAACCACCTTTAACCAACCACGAATTCCATTGTGGACGCAATAAAACGTTTAAAAAACGATCTGGTCTATCTAAATCCATCACCAAGAATAATCCTGTTAAAGCTAAAAATGTTAATGAAATACCTGCAGACCATAATTTAGCAGTTATAGAAACTTCATAGCCTAACATAATTGCTAAAAATGGAATTAAAAATGCGCCAGCGGCAATTGCTTTTGTAAATACATATGTTGAAACTTCCCATCCCCATAAAATTCCTTTATCTGGTGTGTCATAAACTCTACGTGCTTTTCCGGTTAATACATCTATATAATTTGGATTTTCAGAATCCTTTCTTTGATATGCCGCTTCAATTTCATTATTTATTGTCATTTGCAATAAATCTACATCATCATTGGTGTGCATCATTTTTTCTGCAGCTTTTGCAAAATGTCCTACGCCACGTGCTTGTGAATTCCACAAACCTGGACCAGATTTATCTGTTGCTTCAGGAACTAATGATGCGTCATCTGCATCAATATAAAATAAGTTTGGATTGGTTCCTTTTTCAGGTTTACGAACTTTCACTGCCTGACGTGCTAACAATTGTGAAATTTCAGTAGTTGGATTGTGCATATCACCAGCAATAATTGCATGTTCTGGGCAAACAGCGACACAAGCAGGTTCTCTACCAACATCAACTCTGTGTGCGCAATAATTACATTTTGCCGCTGTATTTGTGTCTGGATCAATGTACAATGCGTCATACGGACAAGCTTGCATACAAGATTTACAACCAATACAACGGTTGTTATCAAAATCTACAATGCCATCTTCACGAGTATACAATGCTTGAACCGGACATATTTCAACACAAGGAGCATCCGTGCAATGATTGCATCGCATTACTGAAAAAATTCTACGTGTATCAGGAAATTCACCTTTTTCAACTTGCTTAACATATGTTCTGTTAACTCCAACAGCTACATCATGCTCTGATTTACATGCTGTTGTACAAGCATGACAACCAATACATTTTCGATTGTCAATTATAAAACCATACTTCATAGTTAATTTATAAAATTTTGAATTAAACAAATTTAGCTATTGACTGTACTATCTTTGTGATGAAGATTACACAATATATTATTTAGAATCAATTTAAATAAGATAATTCATTTAATAATTAGAAATAATTTACTTTTGTACTAAATTAACTCTTTATTATGAATTTTACTATTTTATTTTTTGGAATTACTACGGATTTAGTTAAAAAAAATTCATTAAGTTATACTTCTGAGGGAAAAATAACAATTGAAGAGTTGAAAAATCTGCTTAAAACAGAATACCCTAACTTAAAAAATATTCATGAGTTTGCGATTGCTGTAAATGAAGAATACGCAAATAACGATTTAATAATTAATGAAGGTGATGTGGTTGCAATTATTCCTCCAGTGAGTGGAGGTTAATTTCTTAAATATTTTTTATCAATATAAAATGTTCCGAATGGAATTAAGGAAGCACCCAAAATCACCAAAAAGGTTTTTGATTTCCACTTTAATTCATATTTTAACATAATTGCACATACAACATACAATAGGAATAAAATTCCGTGTGGCATTCCAAACATTTTTACATATGAATCATTTTCTCCGAAATATTTAATTGGAGTTGCAATAAATAATAAAACGATAAAAGATAATCCTTCCAATAAACTAATAATTCTAAATGCGCTTTTCATTATGATTTTCTTATAATTAAAGATTTTGCAAAAATAGACTTTAGATTTATTAAATTTGCTAATTAATAGTTAAAAGAATGACACAAAGAACATCTATAAAAATAACATCAGAAATATTGAGCTTACAAGATTGCACTAATTTTGTTGAAGATGATTCTTGTGGTGGTATTGTTACTTTTGTTGGTACTGTTAGAAACTCTACTCAAAACAAAACAGTTACTCTTCTAGATTTTAGTGGTTATGAGCCTATGGCTTTAAAAGAAATGCAAAAAATTGCTAATATCATATTAGAGAAATTCCCAATTCATAAAATTGCTATTCATCATGCTGTTGGAGAATTAAAAATTGGTGCTATTCCAGTAATTATTGCCGTTTCATCAGCTCATAGAAAAGCAGCTTTTGAAGCTTGTGAGTTTGCTATTGATACTTTAAAAGATACGGTTCCTATTTGGAAAAAAGAACATTTTGAAGATGGTGAAGTTTGGGTGAATTCACATCCTTAAATTATTTCCATTTTTTTTAGCAAAAATGAAGCGTTCATATTTTTACAAATACCATCTTTTAATTTATAATCGAAATTTAATTCATCATTTATAATTTCGGCATCAAAATAATAGTTTTTAACTTGAGGTAAATCTTTTTCAATTTCACACAAACTTAAATCGTGTGTAGCTATTATCCCTGTAGACTTTGAACTTACCAATTTTTGTACAAATTTTTTAGATCCAATTGCTTTATCTGTGCTATTGGTTCCTTTTAATATTTCATCTAAAATGATAAAGTATTCTTCTGTTTTAATTTCATCAACAATAAATTTTAATCGTTTTAATTCAGAAAAGAAATAAGATTCATTATCAGTCAAAGAATCTGATGTACGCATACTTGTAATTAACTTTATAGGATTGTATTTAAATGCTGACGCACAAACTGGCAAGCCCATATTTCCCATAACAATAGCCAATGAAACAGTTCTTAAAAAAGTACTTTTTCCCGCCATATTTGCACCCGTAATAATAAAAAATTGATGGTTTTCAATTGAAAAATTGTTATCAACTCTTTGCAATTCTTTCAACAAAGGATGACCTAGATTTTTAGAAGTAATTATCTCTTTATTTTTATCAATTTCAGGAAAAACATAACTTGGATGATTATAAGCGAAATTTGCTAATGAATTTTGAGCGTCAAAAAAAGCAATAATACTAAACCAATTTTCTACTTTATCTTTATACTTAATTATCCATTTTTCAACGTTGTGAACTTGTTGCAAATCTCTCAATAAAAAAGCATTTCCTAATACGGAAACTATTAAATTATTACGCTGATCAAAAGCATCTAATACTTTAGAAAATTTGGCAAATATGATAGATGCTTTTTCTGTTTCGGTTTGAATTTCTTGTTGTTTTTCTTTTAATATTTTTGAAGTGAATGTAGTTGTTTCAATTTCATTCAACAATCTATGATACTGTTTAAAAGTATCTTTTGCATTACTCGCTTCGTTGTATAATTCATTAGCCTTCTTGAGATATATTCCAGAAATTCCTAATCCAATAAAAAACCAAAGTAACAAAATTTGTTCAGCAATAATTTGCATACCAGAAAGTATAATTAACACTATTGAAACAACAGAAAATACTTTTGGTAAAAAGGCTATAAATTTTGGAAAAACAGACTTATAATTATGTATCCAACATACAATTTCTTTCGCTGGATGTTCAACTTTTACCAAACTAGCAAGTGCTGAAAATTGCTGTCTCCACTTTGTTTTTTTACTTAATTCTTTAATGGCATTTTGCCTTTCAACAATCGTTTCAATATCATTATTAATCAGTCTTTTAACAAACTCTTGTTTGCCTTCATTTGTAACTGTTCTGTTACAATATTGAAAAAAAGAACCTTTGCCAAACAAATCAATATCATAACTAAAAGGATGTGTTGAATCAATAAATTCATTTCCACCATTTAATGAAAAATAATCCCTATTTAAAACCTGTATTTCTGTTTTGTTTATTTCAATTAACGCATTAAACAGATTGTTCTTATTCTGTAAATTGGAATGCTTCAGTATTAAATAAATAAATGAAATAATCCATATAACAATAATAAAAATTACAATTTTAATAGTTCCAAAAAAGAAATAAATGCCAAAAACTGCTATTAAAAACACAATTAACCTCAAAGTACTTGATAAAGCCAATTTCCTTTTTAAATTTTTTACTTTATTTTCAAAAGTTATTTTTTCAGAAATATAAAATTCTAGTGGACTCCCCATTTTTTTTCAATCTAATAATAAAATATTATTCGGCTCGAAAATTAACATTATCTATTCAATAATGTACTATTGAATAGATAATGTTTTAAAAATTACAGAGATATTGTGAAGTTAATTAAGTGGTGACGATTAAATTTTTTATCTATTTTAAGTTAATTCCGCTCATTGAATATTAATTCAATTCAACTATTTGATGTGTTTTTTTAAGTTTGAAATTAATTGGTGTTGCGTTACCAATATTATCGGAAACTGGACATCGGTCCTCTACTAATTTTAACCATTTAGATAATATTTCTGGAGAAGCATCACAATCTAGTTTCATCATAACTTCAATGTTTTTGTAACCAGCACGTTCATTCCTAGATGTTCCAAAAAGACGATCAACATTAATATCACCATTCATACTAATTTCAATTCCTCGAAGTTCAAAGTTTAATTCTTTTGCAATCATATGACCAACTACATTTAAACAACCACTTAATGCTGCAAGAATATATTCTACTGGATTTGCACCAGCATCATTACCTCCTAATGCTTTTGGTTCATCAATAATAATTTCAAACCCTCTTGCCTGTACCACCGTTTTTGTAGCGTTTTCACTTTTTGCTTTTATCCTAAATTTTAAATCTGACATTGTACACAATTTTTATATAATTAAAATAAATCTTTACACAAATTTGGGACTAATAATCAGTATACTAAACAAATACACATTGCATTATATCACACCTTAAAATGTAATATAACATCATTAAGGGAGTAATCATGGTTCGCAAAATTCGTTTACTTTATCTTAAATAAATCTATCCAAGCCTCTATCCAGACTAAATACATTTAAGGAAGGGTATCTTTCTTTTAATTTTAAAGTTACATCATAACTTGTAATTCCTTTTTTACAAACAACTATATATTGCTTATTAAAATCTGGTTTAAAATTTTCAACATCAAATGTTTTGTATGGTATTTTATGATGAACTATAAATGGAATTGGAGAATCTATATGGTTTAAAACACTTATTATTTCAATGTTAATTTTAGTAATTATATTCTTAAACTCTGTAACTGAAATTAACATTGATGCATCCTGAGTTTCACAATACGTTTCCAAATAATCTGAATTATTAAAAATCTCATCATAATTAATTGTTTTGTTTTTTCTTAATTTCATTTTAAACTGTGAATTCTCAAGTGCATTGTATATTAATAACTGATTCACCAATAATTTACCTGTTTTGGTTATTAGTTTTATAACTTCATTTACTTGTAATAATGCAATAATACCAACAATAGGATTTAACGTTCCCGCTTCTTCACAATTAGGAATATCTGTAGCAATTTTAGGAAATGCATCACGTAAATTACACGTATAATCACCTTCGCCATTTAACACATTAAATGTTGCCACATAACCCTCAAATTTATATAGAGAACCGTATACCAAAGGCTTTTTTAAAAGTACACAGGCATCATTTATTAAATATTTAATTGGTAAACTGTCTGTACCATCAACAACAATATCATATGTTGAAATAAGGTCAATAATTGAATGTTTGCTTATCGCTTCGTTTGTAAAAGTAACTTTGGTAAAAGGAGCTCTTTTCTTAATTTCATTGGCTAAAACTTCTACTTTTGGTTGCTGAATATCTTCAACTTTAAAAAACACCTGACGATGTAAATTTGAAACAGAAACCGTATCAAAATCTACTAAATGAATCTCTCCAATACCGCTTGTTGCTAAATAAATTGCAATTGGACTTCCTAATCCGCCACAACCAACAACCAAAACTTTAGCTTTTCGCAATAAATCTTGTCCTTCTTTACCTAATTCAGCTAAAGTAGTTTGTCTTTTAAAATAATCTTCTCTTGTTATTTCCATTATTACAAAACTACAATTTTACCAACTTCATTTAAATAATAAAGTGAATCTTTTATACTAAAATAGGTATTTAACTTTTTAAGATATTGAAAATACTGTAAATCTCCAAACCCATAAACAGTCTCATTTTGTTGCCAAATTAATAGTGCATTAACTATTTCATTTTTCGAAAACAAATTAGAATTAATAATTTCTAAAATTTTATTTTCAATTTGATTCAATCCATTTTCTGTAGGAAATCTATTCAAATGTTGATCCATTGCCAACTGTAAATATTGAAATTTTAAATTTTTGTTGAAGTCGAAACTTTTTAGTTTATTTAAATCATTTTCAACATAAATATTCCAACAATTCTTAGCAAATTCTAGATTTGACTTACTAAGTGCAATTTTATTTTCAAATAATGTTTTAAATTCTAAAGGTGAATAATCTGATAATGATTGTAGTTCTTGTTCGCCTTTTTTATAACCTGTACAAACTAAATAATATTTCGCCTTTTTCACATAATTACCTAACAAATAAGTGCATAATGCAAGTAAATTAACCTGACAAAATAAGTCGAATTCAAACCATAAAACAACATTATTATAACCCGATAAATCCTCAATTTTTACAATTTCTTTGATGGTTTTATCGAAGTATTCTAGTTTACTAATTCCAAGTTCATCTTCAAAATAAGAATATCTGTTTAACCAAAATTCATCGCTTCCAACATTTTTATGCAAAGGTCCTTCACATAGTATTTCCCGCCAAACAACAATATCTCCTTTAATTTCAGATTTTTCTAAAATTTTTACAGTGCTATCACCATTTAAAACGTGAATTGTTTTACTCATTTATTTCTTTCTGAGCTGCTTTAAAATCTTCCGGTGTATTAATATTTCTTATAAATGAATCCTCAATTTCAACAATTTCAACATCCGAGTTTAGCAACACTTTTCTTGGACAAGAATACCCTTGCGCTAAATAATTTAACAATAAAGTATAACTTTTAGGTTCCCAAATAGTAATTAACGGCTCTAGAAATTGTTGATTTTTTCCTTTAATTGCAGTTGCAACTTTTGAAGGATTTCTATGTTTTAACAACAATTGAATTACTTCATCATTCACAAAAGGTAAATCAGTTGCAATTACCAACCAAGCAACATCAGGATTTTCTTGAAAAGCCGAGCAAATAGCTCCAAAAGGGCCTAAACCAACAAACTTATCGGTAATTTTATTCTCAATACCAATTTCTTGATCTTCTCTAACAGATAAAAATGTTTTTAAATGGTTTTTTTCTAACAACTCAATAGCTACATCTCGCTGATTTTTACCGTAAAAATTTAAAGTTCCTTTGTCGATTCCCATTCTAATACTTTTCCCACCAGCCAACACCAATCCTTGAATTGGAGCCATTTTTTCTTTGATTAAATTTTCAATGTGTTTAGTTATCTTATCAGTTTCGTTAATATTATAACATAACAAGTTTTTAATTTGAGGATTGTTTTCTTCTAAAAAATCGAAAAACTCAACATCATCTGTTAATTTTATAATGAATTGGATATTGTTTAACTGATCTAATCTTTTTAAAACCGAAGCTTCTTTGTCTTTATCTAAAATTAAAATTTGCTTCGCTCCTTCATAATGATTTCCGTTAATAAATACAAAATCGAACTGTGAAAATTGAACACGTTGATTGAATTTATTCACTTTAGAATTTATTGAAATAGCAGCCATTCCTTTATGATGAAATACAAAAGTTTCAACAGGTTTTGGTTCTATACCCTTATTATGTGAAGCATCAAAATAAGCTAATTTATAGTTTAATAAATTTTCAGAAACTTGATTTACCAAATTTGAAATAACATCACATTTTGTTCCAACAAAGGCAATTTCATTTGGAGCAAAATTATCGTTATCTCTTAATTTTAGTTTTGCGTGTTTTTGATGTTTACCCATTTTTTATATCGCTTTTTCCTCCAGATTTTTTCACCAATTTAACTTCTTTAATGACCATTTTTTGAGAAATGGATTTACACATATCATACACCGTTAATGCAGCAATATTTGCGCCAGTAAGCGCCTCCATTTCAACACCTGTTTTTCCTTCAATTGTAACTGTGCAAAAAATTTCTATATGTTCATTGTCAATAATTTCAATATCAATATCAACTCCGTTAATTAATAACGGATGACACATTGGAATTAATTCAGAAGTCTTTTTTACCGCTTGAATACCTGCAATAATAGCTGTTTGAAAAACCGGACCTTTTTTAGTGGTTAATTCTTTATTTTCAAAATGAGAAATAATTTCAGTACCTAAAAACATGGTTGCTTTTGCTGTAGCTTTTCGTTTTGTGATTTTTTTATCACCAACATTCACCATTTTCGGTGTGTTTTTCTCATTAATATGTGTGAATTTATTTTCCATATGTGAAAGATTCTGAATCAAGTTCAGAATGACAGTTTTTTTATCTATATGTTATTAAAGGAAATACTTCTCCTTTTGTAAAATTACTTCTATCATCTGGTAATTCCAAAAAAGCATCAGAATCTACTAAGTTAGCTAAATCTGCTGAGCCTCTTCCAGTAATTGGAGTTGCGAATATTTTACCCTCTTTTTGTGTAATTTTTACTTGTAAAAAATAAGTTAAATCTGGTTTAAAAAAGTAATCTTCAGTTAAAATTGCTTGATTTTTATTTTCAAAATTTAAACTCATAGATTTATAATACCAAGGATAAAAATATTTTAAACAACTAGCAAAAGTTGAAACTGGGTTTCCTGGGAAAGCAAAAACAGTTTTACTTCCTTTTTTTCCAAACCAAAATGGTTTACCCGGACGTTGTTTAACAGTATGAAATAATTTTTTTACACCTAATTCATTTAATACATCAGGGATAAAATCGAATTTTCCTTTTGAAACTGCTCCACTAAATAATAACACATCAAAATCGTTCAAAAAGGAACTTATTTTACTTAAAAGTAAATTTTTATCATCTGAAATATGTGCTGTTTCTGCTTGAATATTCAATTTTTCTAAAAGTGATACCAACGTATAAACATTACTTCTTCTAATTTGATGTTCTTCAGGCGTTTCGCAAACTCCTACTAATTCATTCCCCGTAGAAATAATCATTACTTTTGGCCGCTTTGCAACTTTTACAGTTGTTTTTCCAACCGTTGCAAACACACCAATTTCAGCAGGTGAAATTAATTTGTTTTTAGAAATTAAAATGTCACCTTGTTTTCTATCTAATCCTTTTAAATGAACATTTTGAAGATTTTTTACTGTATCTAAATTTATGGTGGCAATTTCGTTTTCAATAATTAATAATTCATATTGAATGACAGCATTCGTGTTTTTTGGCAATATTGCACCTGTCATAGCTTCAATACAATTTGTTGGGTTCTGCATTGTCAATTGCTCACTTCCGGCCGCTTGAACTCCTTCAATTTTAAAAGCTCTTTGTCCGTTATTAAAAGCTGCTACATCAATTGCAATTCCATCCATACTTACACGATCAAATGGAGGAAAATCACGATCGGCAACAATATCTTCCTTTAAAGTTCTTCCTAATGATTTTAAAAATTTAACTTCTTCAATGCCAAAATCTTCCGAAGTTTTTAAAATTATTTCTAATGCTTCTTTTGCTGTAATTAAACTCATATTTATTAGAAAAAGTCCTATGAAATAGGAATTATATTATTTGTTATCATTTATATTAGCCACCAATTGTAGACATACTTTCTGAAACATTGTTTCCGCGAGCTGCCTCAGCAATAAAACCATTTTTAGGTTTTTTATGAACAGTATCAATAAATAGCTGTTTTAATTCATCATCGCTTGCTCCATCTCTCATAAAATCTCTTACATTAAAAACCCCCCCATCAAACAAACAGTTTTTAAACATTCCTGTGGCAGTAATTCTAATTCTATTACAATCGTTACAAATGGTACGTGTAAATGCAGGTATTATTCCGAAAGTACCTTTATAGTTGGGTATTTTAAAATTTCGGGAAGTAGAAGATTTTTTATCTTGAAGTGTTTCCACTTTTGGATAATGTTCTTTTACATGGTGTATAATTTTTTCAAAATTCCATTCTTCTTTCATATCCCGTTGCCCTTTCCCATTAAAAGGCATTTCTTCAATAAACCGAACTGCAATGTCTTTATTTTTTGAAAGTTCTATAAAATCAATAATTTCATCCGTATTAAACCCAGATTGAACTACCACATTTAATTTCAATTTCAAGTTACTTTTTTCTAATTTTTCAAACGTATCATAAACCTCAACAAAAACATCTCGACGTGAAATTTTAGCAAATTTTTCTCTTTGTAAACTATCAATACTTAAATTAATTGCATTGATATTTAATTCTTCTAATTTTTCTATATGATTTGAAATTAGCGCGCCGTTGGTTGTTATGTTAATTTCATCTAATTTATCGTTAAAAGAAAGTGATTCTAAAAAATTCACAAAATCTTTACGAACAAAAGGTTCTCCTCCTGTTAAACGTACTTTATTTACACCTAATTCAGAAAGAACACGTGTAATTCTATACATTTCTTTATAAGAAAGTAATTCTTTTCTATCTACAATATCAATTCCTTGAGCTGGCATACAATACTGACAACGTAAATTACAGCGATCTGTAATTGCCAATCGCAAATAGCTGATTCTTCTTCCAAATTTATCTCTTAACTCCATTAATTGAGTGTTATTTTATTTCTACCTAAAGTTATTGTTTCCTCTTTCTCTAGTTTTTTTAAAATTCTTGAAATTGCTTCTCTTGAAACTTTTAAATCACGAGCAATATCAAAATGCTTCCTACTTATTGTATTGTTATTACTTATTAAGCTGGTATACTCTAAATATTTCAACAATCTATTCTCTAAACTTGTAAAAGCAATATCATCAATTGTTTCAATTAAAAATGATGTTTGTTGCCTATTTAATTTAAAATAAAAAGCTCTCCAAGATTGAAATTTTAAAAACCACGAATCTACTACTTTTGAAGGTATTGCTATGTATGTTATATTACTTTGAGATTCAAGCCTAATTTCACTTTTCTTATTTTCTAAAGCATACGAAATAGCAATTGCACTGGTTTGATTTTCTAATAAATAGTGTAAAAAAATACCGTTTCCTTTCCCATCTCTATGCATCACTTTTACAATCCCAGAAACAATTAAAGGAATAAAAGTAATTTCTCTTCTTATTTCTAATATTATTTTTTCGGGTTCTGCGTATTTTAAAATACCATTAATACAAATCTCATGAAGTAAACTATCCTCGAATAAATTAGAAAAATTAGTTTTAACAATTTCGTCTAGTTTCATTAACTTGATTTTTTAATGCATTTTAAAATTTTAATGAGGAATTTTATCTTTAGACAAACCATAAAGAAATGCTCCTAAAGTAGCACCAAAAATAACAACTAAAATAGAAGCGACTCCTTTTCCAATTAAAACAAACATTGGCCCTGGGCAAGCACCCGCTAAAGCCCAACCTAAACCAAAAAGAATTCCTCCTAAAAGATTCCTGTATATTCCTATTTTTTTAGGTTTTACATGAATTTCTTTACCTTCAAAAGTTTTAACCATTTTATTCCTAAAAAGATACATACTTATCATTCCTAATAAAACAGCAGAACCAATAATACCATACATATGAAACGATTGAAATTTGAACATTTCATATATTCTATACCATGAAATTATTTCAGCTTTGCTCATAACTATTCCAAAAAGAATACCTATTAAAAAAAATTTTATATATTTCATAATCTTAGAATATTAGTGGTAAAATATACCAAGTCATTATTAAACCTCCAATAAAAAATCCAATAACAGATATTAATGAAGGAATCTCTAAATTACTCAATCCTACAATAGCATGACCGGATGTACATCCTCCAGCCCAACGAGCTCCAAATCCAACCATAACACCTGCAATTAGTAGAATAAAAAAGCCTTTTAAGGTTAACATGGTGTCAATACTGAAAATTTCATCAGGTAGGTAAGAAGACCCTGCATTTACAATTCCAATATCAGCCAAGTCTTGTACTGTTTGAGGATTTAAGGCAACTACATCAGTTGGTGACAACCAAGTGGAAGCTATAAAACCACCAACAATAGAACCTGCAACAAAAATTAAGTTCCAAGTATTTTGTTTCCAATCAATTTTAAAATAATCAACAAATTTACCAGCTCCACCAATAGAACAGAGAGTTTCTAAATTTGATGACACTCCAAAACGTTCACCAAAGTAAAAAAGTAAAAACATGATAACGGAAATAATTGGGCCGGCAACGTACCAAGCCCAAGGCTGTGTTATAAATTCCATAATTTATTTATTTTAGTTAGTCTTGTAAAAATATTATATAAATTATGCTGATTTGTAACAAATGTCACAAAATTTAAAATTCTAAAATTTCTATTCTATTTCTATTCAGCTTAATTTTACCTTCATTTTCAAGTTGTTTTAACAATCTTGAAATTACAACTCTTGAGGTATGCAAATCATAAGCAATTTCCTGATGCGTTGTGTTTAGTGACATTTCTCTCATTATTTGAGCTTTGTCTTTCAAATATTTATACAAACGTTCGTCCATTCTCATAAACGCCAATGTATCAATAGTTTCCATCATTTCATTTAGACGAATATTATAACTATCAATTACAAAATTTCTCCACGTTTTATACTTAACTAGCCATTCATCAAGTTTTGAAGCAGGCAGAAAAATAATTTCAGATTCTTTTTCAGCAATTGCTCTAATACCACATTTTCCATTTGATATTGCACTTGCAAATGAACTAGCACATGTATCTCCTCGCTCTAAAAAGTACAGCAAAATTTCTTCACCTTTTTTATCTTCTCTTACTATTTTAATAGCTCCTTCAAGTAATAAAGGCACTCCTTTCATTTTGTCACCTAAATCAACTAAAAGTTCATTTTCACGAAGTTTTTTATAAGTGCCAACTTGCTCAATCTCATCTAACAACTCTTTCTCAAATACAAATGAAAAGTAGTTTTCTAATTTTTCTCTCATTTTCTTAAATAATATAAAATTTTACTAGTAGCTCCAGTTTTATCAATTACATATTTTAAAGCGCTTTCCCCCGCTTTTTCTCTGTGTTGTTTCAACTGAAATAATTTTTTTAAAAGTACGGATAATTTTTCAGAATCATTCACAACAAAACAAGCTCCTTCTTTTATCAATTCTTTAACTTCATTGAATTTATGATAATTAGGACCAATTATTATTGGAATTCCAAAAGTTGCTGGTTCTAAAACGTTATGAACTCCTGATTTAGTATAGCCTCCACCAACATAAGCTACATTAGCATAACTATATATTTTTGTTAAAATCCCTATAGTATCAATTATAAATACTTGATAAGTTGTAAGATTTAAGTTTTCTTTTTCTGAAAACAAAATCACTTTTTTAGTTATAGAATTTTTAAGCTTTTGAATAGCTTCTGAATTAATATTGTGTGGGGCTATTATAAATTTTTCATTTTCTGAAGCTTCATTATTAATATACTCAATTAATAGTTCTTCATCATCTTTCCAAGTACTTCCTGCAACTAAAGTGTATTTATCATCTTTAAAGTCTTCAATAAATGGAAGCTTATTATTTTGTTTGGTTATTTCATAAACACGATCAAAACGTGTATCGCCACTTACAGTAACATTCAAAAAGTTGCTATTGTTTAGTAGCAATTTTGAATTTTCATCTTGAACAAAAAAATGGTCAAACGCTATTAATGATTTTATCATCCAACAGCCATACCATTTGAAAAAAGCTTGATTTTCTCTAAAAATTCCTGAAACCAATATCGTTTTAATTTCTCTAACTTTTAGTTCTTTTAAAATGTTTGGCCAAAACTCATATTTCACAAATACAACCAATGTTGGATTAATAATATCCAAAAATTTCTTAGCATTCAGTTTTGTATCTAATGGTAAATAACAAATTGCATCTGCCATTTCATAATTTTTTCTAACTTCATAACCTGATGGTGAAAAAAAAGTTAAAACAAATTTATACGTTGGGTATTGTTCTTTTAATTTTTCAAGTATTGGTCTCCCTTGCTCAAACTCACCAAGTGATGCACAATGAAACCAAATTACTTTATCGTTCTTAGAAATAACACTGGTTAATTTTTGAAAAATTTGTTCTCTGCCTTTAATAAAAAGTTTTATTTTTTTATTAAACAGTGCTACAATTCTTAAAGAAAAACCAGCAATTAAAACAAGTATATTATATATAAAATACATTAGCTTACAAATGTACAAAATAAGCGTATAAAAAAACTCCCAAACTTTTACGTTTGGGAGTTTAAATTTTATAAAAATCTATTTCTTAAGCTTCAAAAGGCTCAATAGAAACATAAGATTTGTTATCTCTCTTTTTTTGGAATTTTACCAACCCGTCAACTCTTGCGTGTAAGGTATGATCTTTTCCCATATACACATTTTCACCTGGGTGATGTGTAGTTCCTCTTTGGCGGATGATAATGTTACCTGCAATTGCAGCTTGACCACCAAATATTTTTACTCCTAGACGTTTCGATTCTGATTCTCTACCATTCTTCGAACTACCTACTCCTTTTTTATGTGCCATGATGTTATGGTTTTAAAATTGAATTTTTTATTTAGTTAATGCTTCAATTAATTCAGCTTTCTTTAAAGAAGTGTATCCTTCAATACCTTTTTCCTTAGCTAAAGCTTTTAATTCAGCAACACTCATTGAACTTAAATCATCAGATACAATTGCTTTTGGTGCAACTTCTTCAACTTTAGGTTCAGCTTTTTTAGTAGCTCCTTTTTTAGTTGCTCCACTTGCAGCAATACTTTCAATTTGGATTTCAGTTAAAAACTGGCGATGACCATTTTTCTTTTTGTATCCTTTTCTACGTTTCTTTTTGAAAACGATTACTTTATCACCTTTTAGATGACCTAAGATTTTTGCCGTTACTTCGGCTCCTTCTATAACTGGGGCGCCAACGGTTACTGTACCATCACTTCCTATAAGAAGAACTTTATTAAAAGAAACTTTAGCTCCTTCTTCTTCTTGTAAGCGGTGTACGTAAACCTTTTGGTCTTTCGCTACTTTAAATTGCTGCCCTGCTATCTCTACAATTGCATACATACGTATTATTTTTATTCGCTTTATTAATAAATCAATTACCTCTTTAATTAAGGCGGGTGCAAATATATAGATTTTTTCTTATTCAACAAAACAAATTTAACTCAAAGAAAAAAACGTTCAAAGCTCCTTAATAGTTCATTTCCTTAATGTTACGTTAATTTTTAAGTTGAATAACTTATTCCCTATAAAATTTACTTAAATTTGAAATTCATTTTTGCTATGAAACCTACTTATCTATTTTAAAATTATTTCATTTCAAAAATTGTAACATCTAGTAAAAATCTGCGTCCAATAGCGCAATATTAATTAATTTAACCTATCAATAACTATGAGAAAAATTTATTTCTTAAGCCTTTTAGGGTTATTTTTTAGTGTAAACACATTTGCACAAAAAGTAACTTTTGAAGAGTATGACTTAAACAACGGTATGCATGTAATTTTGCATCAAGACAATTCTGCACCATTAGTAACAACATCGGTAATGTATCATGTTGGCGCAAAAGATGAAAACCCTGAAAGAACTGGTTTTGCACACTTTTTTGAACATTTATTGTTTGAAGGAACTGAAAATATTGAAAGAGGTGAATGGTTTAAAATAGTGTCATCTAACGGTGGAACTAATAATGCGAATACAAATCAAGACAGAACCTATTATTATGAAGTTTTCCCTTCAAATAATTTAGAACTTGGTTTATGGATGGAATCAGAAAGATTATTACACCCAGTAATTAACCAAATTGGTGTAGACACACAAAATGAAGTTGTAAAAGAAGAAAAAAGATTAAGAGTTGATAACTCTCCTTATGGGCAATGGAATGGTGAAGTATTTAAAAACTTATTTGAAAAACACCCTTACAGATGGACAACTATTGGGTCTTTAGATCATTTAGATGCAGCAACTTTACAAGAATTTCAAGATTTTAATAAAAAATATTACGTACCTAATAACGCTGTTTTAGTTGTTGCTGGTGATTTTGAAACAACAACTGCAAAAAAATTAATTGAAGATTATTTTGGAACTATCCCAAGAGGAGCTGAAATAACTCGTACTGTAATACAAGAAGATCCTATTACAGAAGAAATTAAAACAACTTTTGAAGATCCAAATATTCAAATCCCTGCAGTTTTTACAGTTTATAGAACTCCTGCAATGACTACAAGAGACGCTAGAGTTTTAGATATGATTTCAACTATTTTAAGTGATGGAAAAAGTTCTAGATTGTACAAAAAATTAGTAGATGACGAGAAAAAAGCAATGCAAATTGCCGCATTTAATTTTTCACTAGAAGAATATGGAGCTTATATTGTATTAGCACTTCCTTTAGGAGAAAACACATTAGATGACTTAGTTAACGAAATGGATGAAGAAATTGTAAAAATTCAAACAGAGTTAATTTCTGATAAAGAACTTCAAAAATTAAGAAATAAATTTGAGAATCAATTTGTAAATTCAAATTCAAGTGTTGAAGGTATCGCAGGTTCATTAGCAACATTCTATATGCTTTATGACGATGTAAATTTAATTAATACCGAAATAGAAATTTACAATTCAATTACTAAAGAAGAAATTAGAGAAATTGCTAAAAAATATCTAAACCCAAATCAACGATTAGTGTTAGATTATTTACCAAAAAAAGATAAAGCGTAAAACCACAACAACACATGAAAACAAAATATATATCAATCATAACACTTTTATTTTTGACACTGTCACTATCTGCACAAATAGATAGATCAGTTCAACCAAAACCAGGACCTTCACCTAAAATTAATTTAGGAAAACCTGAAACTTTCGAACTTAAAAATGGTTTAAAAGTATTAGTAGTTGAAAACCATAAATTACCACGTGTATCTGCAACTTTAACAATTGATAACAATCCAATTTTTGAAGGAGATAAAGCTGGTGTATCTAGCTTAACAGGTAGTTTAATAGGCTCTGGAACAAAAAACATTAGTAAAGATGCTTTCAATGAAGAAGTGGATTATTTAGGAGCCAACTTAACATTTTCAAGCCAAGGAGCTAGATTAAATTCATTGTCTAAATATTTTCCAAGAATTCTAGAATTAATGGCTGACGGTTCTCAAAACCCGATTTTCACTCAAGAAGATTTTGATAAAGAAGTAAATATTTTACTTGATGGAATTAAATCTGGAGAAAAAAGTGTTGGTGAAATTGCAAGCAGAGTACAATCTGCTTTGGCTTATGGAAAAAACCATCCTTATGGTGAATTCACATCCAAAGAAACTGTAGAAAATATTACTTTGGCCAATGTTCAAAATTTTTACAATACCTATTTCAAACCTAACAATGCTTATTTAGTAATTGTTGGTGATGTTAATTTTGAAGAAGTTAAAAAATTAATTAAAAAGCAATTTAGTAATTGGAAAAAAGGTGAATTACCTGCTTATACAATTCCTGTTGTAAATAATGTTGCTGAAACAGAAATTGATTTTATTGATATGCCTAACGCAGTACAATCTGATGTTACTGTTTTAAGCACCGTTAATTTAAAAATGAGTAATCCAGATTATTTTGCAATAAAACTTGCGAATAAAATTCTTGGTGGTGGTGGTGAAGGAAGATTATTCCTAAACTTACGTGAGGACAAAGGATATACTTATGGCGCCTATTCAAGCATAGGAAACAATGAAAAAACTGCTTCTAAATTTACAGCATCTGCTCAAGTGCGTAATATGGTTACAGACAGTGCTGCTGTTGAATTTATCAAAGAAATTAAAAAATTCAGAGATACTCCTGTAACTAAAGAAGAGTTAGACAATACAAAGGCCGCTTATGTGGGTGATTTTGTAAGAAATGTTGAAAAACCTGAAACCGTTGCTGGGTACGCTCTAAATATTAAAATAAATAATTTACCTGAAGATTTTTACGAAACATACTTAACTAAAATTAATGCTGTAACTGTTGAAGATATTCAGCGTGTTGCACAAAAATATTTTAGTGCAGACAATGCAAGAATTATAATTACTGGTAAAGCTTTAGATGTATTACCAAATCTTGAAAAACTTCCATACAAAATAAATTATTTCGACAAAGATGCTAACGCAACTGGGAAACCAGAAATGACAAAACCAATTCCTGATGGAGTTACTAAGCAAACTGTATTTAATAATTATTTTGAAGCAATTGGAGGAACTGAGAAAGTAACTAGCATTACAACTTTTCACAACAAAGCAGAAGCTAGTTTTCAAGGAATGGCTTTAACAATGGAATCAAAATCAATGGCACCAAATAAACATTCAGTTATCATGTCTGGTATGGGAATGATTTTATCTAAAATGGTTTTTGATGGAGAAAAAGGTTATTCTGAACAACAAGGAAGAAAAACTGAATTAAGCGGTGATATTTTAGAAAAAACTAAAGCTAACATTGTACCATTTCCTGAAGCAGGTTACTCAAATGATGAAAAAGTTTCGTTAGAAAAAATTGAACCAATAAATGGTAGTGATGCTTTTGTAATAAAAGAAGGTGATGACACAACAATTTTTTATGATGTAACTACAGGCTTAAAAATAAAACAAGTAACTAAAATTGAAGCTGGTGGACAAACAATGTATCAAACTTTTGATTTTTCAGATTACAAAGAAGTGAGTGGTGTTAAATTTCCTCATTCATTTAAAATGACAGTAGGACCACAAATATTTGAGTTTGTTACTAAAGAAATAATAGTTAACGAAGGTGTATCTGATAGTGATTTTGAATAAATAACACATCGAACAATATATTGTAAAAACGTCTCAAGAAATTGAGGCGTTTTTTATTTAGACCTGTTTACCAAATATACCCCCAATAAAATTATAAAACCTGAACCAAATTGAATAAGAGTTATTTTTTCACCATCAAAAATTCCCCAAGAAATAGCTACAATGGGAATTAAATAAGTGACTGATGATGAAAATATTGGGTTAGATATTTGAATTAATCTATTAAACATAATTTTTGCAATACCTGTTCCAAAAACTGATAATATAGTTAAATATAAAATCGCTGTTGTGCTAGTTTCTGTAATTTTAAACGTGTTAAAAAAGTCAGTAAACCACAATACTATTAATGTTGGAATAATTAATAAAACAAAATTTCCAACAGTAATACTCAATGCGTCTAAATCATGTAAATATTTCTTCAAAATATTCACATTAAAAGCATAACCAACTGAAGCAACTAAAATAAAACTTGCGTAAAAATAATCTTGATTAGGATTTAACTCTGCTCCTTTTAATATTAATAATACAGTTCCAACCAATCCAATTAAAACCCCAATTAACTGTCTTTTTCTAAATCCAAAACCAAAAATTAAAGCTCCAAAAATTAAGGTGTTTAATGGTGTAAGTGAATTTAATATGGATGTTATTGAACTATCAATTTTCTCAATAGCATATGCAAATAAAAATGCAGGAAAAAAAGTACCTACAAAACCATTTAAAGTTAAATAATACCAATGTCTTCTTTTAATTTTTAATAATCGTTTAAATCCAATTAACAATAGAAATACTGATGTAATTAAGATTCTAAGTGCACCAACTTGAACTGGAGTTAAGCCATCCAAGGCTCTTTTCATTAAAATAAAAGAAGTTCCCCAAATTATTGAAAGCACAATTAAGTAAACCCAACGTAATTTATTATTTTCCATTCAATCAAATAAAGTGCAAAAATCGTATAATTATTCGTTTTTAAAATTATTAGTTTCTAAATTCGCTTAATAATTAAATAAAAATCACTTATGAAAATATATATCTCAGTTTTAATGATATCTTTTGTATTGTTTTCTTGTAATGAAACAAAAAAAGATTCAGTAAAAAAAGTAGAAATTTCTAAACAAGACGTTGCAGCAGTTTATAAAAACTTAGAAGTAGAAATTGAAGGAATGACTTGTGAAATTGGTTGTGCTCGATTAATTGAATCTAAGTTATCTAAAATTGATGGCATAACCTATTCAAAAGTTAACTTTGAAGCTAAAAAAGGGCTATTTACCTATGATGAAAACAAAATAAGCAAAGAAGCTATTATTGCTAAAATAGACGGAATTGCTGGGGGTGACTTATATAAAGTGACCAAATCAACTTACATTACAGAAATTATTAAAGAAATTAAATAAAAAAAATTAATTGTCATAAATTTATCTTAAATTTGCACCTTAAATAAAAATCAATCTAAAATGAAACACATTAAATTTTTATTAGCAATCGCTTTAGTAAGTGTTATTGCTATTTCTTGTAAAGAAACTCCAAAAGTTGAAGAAGTTGCTGCTCCTGTAGAAGAAGTTGTTGCTCCTGTAGTAGAAGAAGCAGAAGTTGTTGTTGATTCAACTGCAACTGCAACTGAAGAAGTAATTGAAGCTGTAGAAGAAGAAGTAAAAGAATAATTTTTTCTCTTCAAAAATTTAAAAAGCTTCAATTTATTGAAGCTTTTTTTATGCCTTATTTTTTCTAAATGAGTACTGTAAAAATAACATACTCATAAAATATAGCAATCCTACCAATTGATGACTCACCCCTAAAAATAAGGGTATTTTACCTTTTACATATAATACTGTAAGAATTCCTAAAACAATTTGAGTCACAACTAAAATTAATGAAATAACCATCCATTTTTCTGAAATTGCTTCAATTTTACCTTTTAATTTAAAAAACATATAAATAGTTAAAGCGCCTAACAAATAGGCTAACATCCTATGTGTTAACTGTATAAATGCTGGAGCAAATAAATAAGTGTCATAATTTATCATGTTTCCCCAACTCCAATTTGCTGATTTTAGTAATACATTAGGAATAAATTCCCCATTCATATCTGGCCAAGTTGGGTAATATAAACCTGCTTTCATTCCTGCCATCAAACCTGCAAAAATCATTTGTAAAAATGTAATGCCTACAACCATTGAAACTATTGGCTTTCTAAAATTTATTTTATTAGTACTTGGCAAGTAAACATCCGCAATTGTTTTTACCATAGCCCAAATAACTAAAATAGCAAATACAAAATGTATTGTAAGTTTGTATGCATTTACCCAAGGTCTGTTTACCAAACCACTTTGCACCATAATCCAACCTGCAGAAGCAGTTAGTACTGTTAATAAAATTACCAATCCTAGACGTTTTATTAAATAAAAATCTAATTGTTTTTTAAAAACAAAAATTATAAATGGAATTAAGAAAATAAACCCTAATGACCGTATCCAAAGTCTATGAAAATACTCCCAGAAGTAAATAAATTTAAAATCTTGAACAGTAAATAATGAATTTATTTTATGAAACTGTGGTGTTTGCTTATACAATTCAAATGCCTCTAACCATTGTTCTGCATTTAATGGAGGAATAACTCCCGTAATTATATCCCAACGTGTTATGGAAAGCCCTGAGCCCGTTAAACGTGTAATTCCACCTAAAATAACCTGACCAACTAACATAATTAGTCCAACTATCAACCAGCTTCTAATTGTTTTTGTGTATTTAAATTTGCTTGCTAACATTTATTTCCATTCTAAAGTTTCAATCAAATGCATCATATCCTTTTCTAAATATTTTATAGTAGGAACAATTGAATCGTAATTAGGTTTTGCATAAAAATATAATGCACCTGAAAGTACATTTTTTACACTGTCAGTTGCCCTAAATTGAATATTTGTTGCAACATTTCCTTCAATATTATATAATTTACTATAAACTTTTTTATCTGAATTTTCAAAAGGTCTATAATCAGGAATTGCATCGGCTTTTATAGTATGTTCAAAAGTTAATTTTTCAATTTCTTTTAAAATTTCATCTAAATTACCTTCAACTTTTCTATAAGTAATATAAATGGTTGCTTTTAATTCAGGGTACTCTATAGATAGCCAGCAATTATTTTTAAAATTAACCTTTGCTAGATTTGAAATTTCAAAACTGTAAGGACAATTTGTTTCAATTTTTTTATAAGAAGTTATTGGATATTGTAATGTTAAATAAGGCTTTGGTTTTGGAACTATTTCCTCTCCGCAAGAAAATAAAAAAAAAGCTATAATTATGAATCCACTAAAATTTTTCATTGTACTGTTTTAAATATTTCTGTGGATTGTAATTTTTATTTGTTTAATTCTCTTTTTATCCATTGATTCTATTTTAAACGAACAATTTGCAAATTTTATTACTTCATTTTTTCTTGGGAATTTTCCACAAACCTCTAAAATAAAACCAGCAACCGTTTCAGATTCACCTTTGTGTTGGTCAAATAATTCTGAATTTTCAATTTCCAAGATTTTATAAAAGTCTTTTAAATTGGTTTTGCCTTCAAACAAGTAATTATCTGCATCTAATCTTGAATATAGTAATTCTTCATCGTCAAATTCGTCACTAATATCTCCTACAATTTCTTCAATTACATCTTCCAACGTTACAATACCACTTGTTCCTCCATATTCATCTACAACAATTGCTAAGTGGTTTTTCTTTTCTTGAAACTCTTTCAATAAATCGTCTAATTTTTTGTTTTCTGGAACAAAATAAGGTTCTCTGATTAATTTTTGCCAATTAAAATTTGTTTCGTTTAAATGAGGCAATAAATCTTTTGCATATAAAACACCAATAATTTCATCAGTGCTTTCTTTATATACAGGATTTCTTGAATATCCTTTTTCAACAATTTTAGCAATAACATCTTCATATAATTCTGTAATTGATAGCGCAAAAATATCAATTCTAGGAATCATAATTTGACTTGTTTCAGTATTTCCAAAATTAACAATACCCTCTAATATTTTTTGTTCATCTTTTGTTGTAGCTTCATTTGAAGTTAGCCCTAAAGCTTGAGATAATTTTTCAACTGATAAATTTGATTGTTTTTTACCTAATTTCTTTTCAATAATAATTGTTAAACTCATTAATGGTGTGCTTACCAAGGTAAGTAATGAATTTAATATTTTTATTGGGTACGCCATAAAAATGGCAAATTTTAACGAATTTCTTGATGCATACACTTTTGGTAAAACTTCTCCAAATAACAAAATTAAAAAAGTAACCAAAACTACTTCAATTACAAATTTTAATAAAATTGGGGTAATTTGACTAAATATCGTATTTCCTATATATGCAAACAATAATACAATTAAAATGTTAATGAAATTGTTTGAAATAAGAATAGTTGCCAATAATTTTTGTGGAGTTTTTAATAACTCTACAACAATTTTTTGCGTACTTAATTTAGATTCAGATGCTTTATTTATTTCTTCTTTAGAAAGTGAAAAAAAAGCAACTTCAGCTCCAGAAATTAAGGCTGATAAAGCCAATAGTAAAAAAAGTGCTAACACACTTGAAAGTAGTAAAAAATCAATACTACTAATAAATAACATTCGTAAAAATATGGGTTCAGGATCCAAATTAATTTCTATTTAATTAAACTTAAAAAGGCAAGTTATCATCTGCAACATCACTTATTGATTGCTCTTGAATCGTTGTTTTTTCAATTTTTACATCAGGAGCTTGTTGTGGCTTATTTAGCTCTTTTTTTGTAGTTAAAAATGTCATATCAACCACATGAATTTCAGTAGTGTATTTTTTATTTCCTGCTTCATCTTCCCACTGACGTGTTTTTATACGTCCTTCACAGTAAATTTTATCACCTTTAGTTAAATATTTTTCGCAAATTTCAGCCAATTTATTTCTAACAACAATATTGTGCCACTCTGTAGTTGTTACTTTTTCTCCAGTTTGCTTATTTGTATAGGTCTCATTTGTAGCAATTGGGAAACGCCCAATAGCATTACCTCCTTCAAAATAATGCATTTTAACTTCATCTCCTAAATGCCCAATTAATATTACTTTATTTATTGTACCTGCCATAATCTCAAATTCATTTGTATCAAAAGTACTAAAAAATTTAGTGTGTTTTATATTGGTTTAAAAAATTATCTATCAATGAAGAAACCGGATATTTTTTAATAGCATCCCAAGAAAGTATAAAATCTTGTGAAGCTTGCGTATTTACAACCCAAAACTTAGTATAAATGTGTTGATGAGATAATTTATGTATCACGCTATCTTTATTAAAAAGCCTAACGGATGTTGAAATATTTTTAAACAATTCTTGGAATTTACTATGTTCAAAAAGTTGTTTTTCATCAATTTCATTTAGTGTCTCAATTAATGGAAACTCATAAAGATTTAACCAAATACCTTTATTCCGTTTTACAATTTTAGTTCTATTATCTTCCGTTTGAATCACTATATAGTTAAAATACCTATTTTTCACTTTTAGCTTTTTTTCTTTTACAGGAAGTAGTTTAATTAATTTTTTTGACAATGCAACGCAACTATTGTTTAAAGGACAATTCTCACAATCTGGGTTTTGAGGTTTACACATTCTAGCTCCAAATTCCATAACTGCCTGATTGTGTGTGCCTGAATTTTCAATATTAATTAATTGTTGTGCTAATTGTTTAAACTCTTTAATTCCTTTGGTTGAATTAATAGGTGTGCTAATACCAAAATAACGAGCTAATACTCTGTAAACATTTCCATCAACTACAGCTGTGGCTTCATTAAAACAAATTGAAGCTATTGCAGACGCTGTATAGTCTCCCACTCCTTTCAATTTTAATAATTCATTATAGGTTATGGGAAATTCACCATTAAGTTCATTAACAATACGCTTCGCTGAAAAATGTAAATTTCTAGCTCTTGAATAATATCCTAGCCCCTGCCATAATTTTAGCACTTCTTCTTCTGAGGCAGAAGCTAAGTCATTTATAGTCGGAAAATTCTCGATAAATTTAAAATAATAGGCCATTCCTTGGTCTACTCTAGTTTGCTGTAAAATAATTTCAGACAACCAAATCTTATAAGGATTTACTGTTGCCCTCCAAGGTAAATTTCTTTTATTATGTAAATACCACAATACTAAGTGATTAGAAAATTTCATTTGTTTTTTTGTAAAACGCAATAATACAAGATTTAATTGATTAAATTTTAATGAATTAACTTTTTAGAATTGATTTATATATACTATATTTGCCGTCTTAATTTTATAATAACATATATAACAATATTAAAAATGACGAAAGCGGAAATCGTATCAAGTATTTCAGACAAATCTGGAATTGAAAAAGCAGATGTTTTAGCAACTGTTGAAGCGTTTATGGACGAAGTAAAGGTATCTTTAGAAAAAGGCGACAATGTTTATTTAAGAGGTTTTGGCAGTTTTATTATTAAAACAAGAGCTGAAAAAACTGGAAGAAACATATCAAAAAATACAACTATTAAAATTCCTGCACACAATATCCCTTCTTTTAAACCTGCAAAAGTATTTGTAGAAGGAGTGAAAACTAAAGTAAGTGTATCGTAGGTACAGCATATTTATTAACATAAAAACATCCTTTTATTATGCCAAGTGGTAAAAAAAGAAAAAGAGCAAAAATCTCTACTCATAAACGTAAAAAAAGAGCGAGAGCTAACAGACACAAAAAGAAAAAGTAAGCTAAGCTTACTTTTTTCTTTATAATTTAAAGTTCATTGAAATAAATATTTACACTAAAACTGTAAATATTGTTGGGTATAAATCCTGTAAAAACTAATTATAAATAGTTTAAGTTTAAATGCTTGAACATAAAAACAATTCAGAGTGAAAACGGAATTAATTATTAGATCAAACTCCTCTGATATTGATTTTGCCTTATTAAAAGACGGTAAATTAACAGCCCTAAACAAAGAAACAAACGGAAATAAATTCTCAGTAGGAGATATTTTTTTAGCTAAAATTGGAAAAGTTTTATCTGGTCTAAACGCCTCATTTGTTAACGTAGGTTACGAAAAAGACGGCTTTTTACATTACCAAGATTTAGGGGCACAATTATTATCATTAAACAAGTTTATAAAAGGTATTAGCACGGGTAAAGTTAAAGATTACACTTTAAATAATTTTCAACTAGAAAACGACATTGATAAAAATGGAAGTATAGTTGATGCATTAAAAACAGGACAAAGTTCATTAGTACAAATTGTAAAAGAACCAATTTCTACAAAAGGACCACGTATGAGTTCTGAAATATCTATTGCTGGTAGATATATGGTCTTAGTTCCTTTTTCTGATAGAGTTTCAGTATCACAGAAAATTACTGATTTAGAAGAAAAAGAACGTTTAAAAAGACTTGTTAAAAGTATTAAGCCTAAAGGTTTTGGTGTTATTATAAGAACTGTAGCTGTAAATAAAAAAGTTGCAGAACTTGATAGAGATATACAAAACTCATTAGAGCGTTGGGTGGCAATGTGTAAGAAAGTTAAATCTGTAAAAACACAACAAACACCTGTAAAAGTATTAAGTGAATTAAATAGAGCATCTTCAATTTTAAGAGATTTATTTAATGACTCATTTACAAACATAGTTACAAACGATGAAGTTTTGTTTTTAGAGATTAAAGAATATTTACAAGAAATTGCTCCAGAAAAGGAATCTATTGTAAGTTTATATGAATCAAGTGTTCCAATTTTTGAGAAATTTGGAATTGAGCGTCAAATAAAAACATCATTTGGACGAACCGTTTCAATGAGTAAGGGAGCTTATTTGGTTATTGAACATACAGAAGCACTTCATGTAATTGATGTAAACAGCGGTAATCGCTCAAATAAAGCTACAACACAAGCAGATACAGCTCTTGAAGTAAATTTAATTGCAGCATCTGAAGTTGCGAGGCAATTACAATTACGAGATATGGGTGGCATTATAGTAGTTGATTTTATTGATATGCATACAGCTGAACATAGACAAAAGTTATATGATCATTTAAAAGCTGAAATGGATTTTGATAGAACAAAACACAAAATACTACCTCCAAGTAAGTTTGGTTTAATTCAAATTACAAGACAACGTGTACGACCAGAAATGGTGATTAAAACTCAAGAACCAAATCCTAGTGGTTCTGGAGAAGTAGAAGCTCCAATTGTTATTTTAGATACAATTAAAGCAGAGCTTGATAAGCTAATTATTTTAAAAGACCACAAAAAGATAATATTAAATGTGCATCCTTTTATTGCGGCTTATCTAAAGAAAGGAATTCCATCAATTCAGCAACGATGGTTTGCAAAATATAAAAAGTGGATTAAAATTTTACCTAGAGATGCTTACCAATATTTAAGATTTGATTTTACCGATGATAAAGGTGAACTCATTAAATAAGGCATTTACAATATCTAAAAGTCCTGCATTTTATGCAGGGCTTTTTTTAAAACCAATACCCAACATTAAAATACCAATATTTCTTATTGTGGTCAGGTGACCATGCATAATTAATTTCTATTGGTCCTAAAAAAGTATCCAAACCATATCCAACCATATAACCAGATTTGGTGTTATCAAAAATTCTTCCTTCATTAAATAAATCGCGTTCTACTCTTGCATAGTTTCCTGCTACTGAAAAATAATTTTTGGGTAAAAACTCATACCTTAAAATAAGTGCTGACTTTAAAAATGAATTTTCAGAAAGCTCAGCAAAATCATACCCAAAAAACGGTATTAAAGTATTTATATAATTTTCACCATATCCTCCCACATTATAGTTTAACACCCTATTTTCATTTTTACCAATAGTAATACCTGCTTCTGAAATAAAATGTGTAGTTAGCCTATTAAAAAAAGTATGGGCCAAACCTATTTCCCCTTTAAATTGAGAAAAAGAGACAAAATTAAAAGGCTCAAATTCAAAATCACTCTGATAATTTGAAGATGTTAAATACCATCTAAAATCAGCATTCAAATAAAATCCTTTCTTTTGAAAATATTTTTTATCATACGTATCAATCTTTATGTATGATATCAGATTTAAATAATCAGATTTATCAAAATAACCTCTTTTATTATTCTCCAAATTATTTATGTTTTCAAGAGATGATATGGTTTCAGTATAGGCTCTAATACTTTTTTGCTCAATTCCAACCCCAATAGCAAATTTTCTATTAAAAACAGTTTGTAAATAGATTTGATTTGTAAAATCTTCATACTGTAAATTAATTTTATTAACACTTGCAGCATCAAAATTAACATTGGCATTAAAATTATTATATCTGGATTTTATTCCAAAACTCCAATAAAAGCCATTGTCTATAAAATAATTGATGTTATAACGAATATTATCTCCCAAAATAACATCAGCCGAAATAACATCGTTTTTATAAAAAATATGTTTTTGTGTTGTGTTTAATAAAATTCCTGTTTTATAAAAATCATCATAATGTACTCCTAATTTTATAAAGTTAGAAAATTCTTGTTCCTTTACTTTAAATTTAACCAAACTACCATCCTCTTCATTTACGATATTATACTGAATACTTTCAAAATTATTAGTTGCGGTTAGGTTATTAATACTTTCAATTAATTTTTCATAACTTGTTGTATCTCTGCTTTTTAAATTTAAATTACCCAATATATAAGCCCTTGTATAATATTTATTCCCATCTATTTCAATTCTTTTAATATGAAATTTTTGAATGTGTTTAGTATTTATTTTTTTGGTTTCCTTTTTAACCTGTTGGTCAGCAATATTTTTCAATTGAACTATCTTTTCTCTAGCTGCAATTTGGCCTGCATACATAATTTCATGTATTTTATCAAAAGAAATTACATTAAAGTCTTTTACATTAGGTTTTATTAATATGTCTGCATTTTCATGTTTAGAATTATTTGCTTGATGAATTTGAAACCCAACAATTTGATTTAATATTTCTACAGCAGAATCTAATCCTTTTTTATCTTTTAATCCACTCTGAATATCCACTCCAATAATAATATCTGCACCCATAGCCTTTACTTCATCTATAGGAAAATTGTTCACAATTCCACCATCTGTTAATAATTTACCATCAATTTCAACTGGAGCTAATAGTGTTGGAAAAGAACCACTTGCTTTAACTGCTTCAGGTAAAAACCCTTTAGTTAAAACCTCCTGTTTTCCAGTCTCTAAATTAGTTGCAATACATAAAAATGGAATTGGCAAATCATTAAAATCGTTAATATTATTAACATGTTGAGTTAATCTGGTTAATAAATTAAGAACATTTTGCCCTTGAGATAATGCTTTTGGTATTCCAACTTTTCTATTAACAATTGGCAAAGTTAAAGCATATTTTTCTCCACTTTCTTTTTCATAAAACGGTTTTGATTTTCGTGGTAAATCATCTAATAGTATTTTTTCAAAATTAATAGTTCTTATGATGGAATCTAATTGATTTCCATTATAACCTGATGCATATAATGCGCCAACAATTGCGCCCATACTTGTTCCCCCAATATAATCTATTCTAACACCTGCCTCCTCTATTACTTTAATTGCAGCTACATGCGCAAACCCTTTGGCTCCACCTCCACTAAGAACTAAACCTACTTTAATATCTTTTTTTTCAACAACTTCTTGTGAAAACAGAAAATTTATTGAAAAAATAAAAATTATTATTAGAACTTTTTTCATAGTTGCTTATTTTTATAATAGTCTACAATTTTAATGGCTCTACTTTTTCCAACAACATTTTCAATAGCTTCAAATGAAGCTTCAGAAATTCTTTTTACCGATTTAAAATGTTTCATTAAAGATACAATTGTTTGGTTACCTATTCCTGTAATTTGTTCAAGTTCATTAGTTAAGGAATTTTTACTCCTTTTATTTCTGTGATGTGTAATACTAAACCTATGCGCTTCATTTCTTAATTGTTGAATAATTTTTAAACTCTCAGAAGTTTTATCTAAATACATTGGTACTGAATCTCCTGGATAATAAATTTCTTCCAATCGTTTTGCAATCCCAATAATTGCAATTTTATTTCTTAATCCTAACACATCTAAACTTTTTAAGGAGGCTGATAATTGTCCTTTACCGCCATCAATTACTATTAACTGAGGCAAATCTTGTCCTTCTTCAAGCAAACGTTTATAGCGTCTAAAAACTACTTCTTCCATGGATGCAAAGTCATCTGGACCTTCAACAGTTTTAATATTAAAATGCCTATAATCCTTTTTACTTGGCTTCCCATTTTTAAAAACTACACAAGCCGAAACTGGGTTTGTACCTTGAATATTTGAGTTGTCAAAACATTCAATATGCCTTGGTTCAACTGTAAGTCGTAAATCTTTCTGCATTTGTAACATAATTCTATTTACATGCCTATCCGGATCTACAATTTTAATTTGTTTAAGGCGATCTTGCCTATAATACTTCGCATTTCTAATGCTTAAATCTACAATTCTCTTTTTATCTCCAAGTTTAGGAATTGTTACTTTTATGGTTTCTCCTAAATTTACTTCAAAAGGCACATAAATTTCTTTTGAAGTAGAATTAAACCGCTGTCTAATTTCAATAATTGCTAATTCCAACAATTCCTTATCACTTTCATCTAATTTCTTTTTAATTTCAGAAGTATGTGATTGAATAATTGCACCATTTATTATTTTAAAAAAATTAACGTAGCTATACGTTTCATCTGAAACAATTGAAAAAACATCAACATTTGTAATAGATGTATTTACAACTGTAGATTTTGCCTGATAATTAGCTAATAATGCTATCTTTTCTTTAATTTTTTGAGCTTCCTCAAACTCCATATCATTTGAAAATTGTATCATTAACTCTTCAAATAACACCAATGAATCTTTAAAATTACCTTTAATAATATTCCGAATAGCGCTAATATCTTCATTATAATTTGCTTCAGTTTGCAAACCTTCACAACCACCTTTACAATTTCCAATATGAAAATCTAAACAAACTTTATATTTTTCAATTTCAATATTTTTTTCACTTAAATCGTAATTACAACTGCGTAACAAATATAATTCCTTAATTAAATCTAACAAGGCTTTTACAGCTCTTACAGAAGTATAAGGTCCATAATATTCTGAACCATCTTTAATTACATTTCGTGTTAAGAAAATTCTTGGATAACGCTCTTTTTTAATACAAATCCAAGGATACGTTTTGTCGTCCTTTAATAGTACATTGTAACGTGGCTGGTATTTTTTAATCAAATTATTTTCCAACAACAAAGCATCTGTTTCCGTATTAACAACAATGTGCTTAATATTGGCAATTTTTTTTACCAACATTTTCGTTTTACCGTATTCGTGATTTTTATTAAAATAAGATGCAACTCTTTTCTTTAAATTTTTTGCTTTTCCTACATATAAAATGACCCCATTTTTATCATAATACTGATAAACGCCAGGCTGATTTGGTAAAGTTTGTATTTGAATTTCTAATTCCAAAAAATAAGTTGATTTTAAAAATTAAAATTACTGCTTTTTATTGAATCTTGCATTGGTTTTAGCAGATTGAATTCTAAACATAATTACTAATAAAAAAAACGTATTTTTGCGGAAAACATAAAAATTCGCTTTTAAAACGAATTTTTTTACAGATAATTTAAAGTTATTAGAAAATGAAATATTGGAAAAAATATTCGAAAGAAAAATTAATAGAAAGAATTGACGGTGCATTAGAAGCAAATGTTAATTTTCAAACAAGTAAATTCTTAGGTTATCCTGTTTCCCGCTTAGATGAAAACGTATTCAATACAAGTGGTGGATTTTTAGATGTTTCACCTTTATTAAAATCATTTATTGCAAATCCAAACAATATTGGCTGCCATACTTTAGGCAAAAGTGAAGAAGCTTTTAAAGGCTCTCAAGAATTAGAAAAAGAAGTAATTCGAGTTTTAGCCGTAGATATTTTTAAAGCTGAAGAAGAAGAATATGATGGATATATTGCTACAGGAGGAACTGAAGCAAACATTCAAGCGCTTTGGATTTACAGAAATAAATTTAAAAAAGATTTTAATGCTACTTTAGATGAAATGGTGATCCTATCTTCTGAAGATACGCATTATTCAGTTCATAAAGGCTCCAATTTATTAAGTGTTGATACAGTTTCAATTCCAGTAAATTTTGATTCAAGAGAGATAATTATTGAAGAGTTAGATACTATTGTTAAAGACTTAATTTCTGAAGGCAAAAAGTATTTTATGGTCATTTCAAATATGGCTACAACTATGTTTGGATCTGTTGATAATCCTGATATTTATGCTAATATTTTATTGAAACACAATGTTGAATTTAGAATTCATATAGATGGCGCTTTTGGTGGATTTATTTATCCAATTTCAAATAAAAAATCAACCATCAATTTTCAAAATCCACACGTTTCATCAATCACAATTGATGCACATAAAATGCTGCAAGCTCCATACGGAACAGGTGTTTTTTTATGTAGAAAAAACTTAATTGAAAATGTACTTACCAAAGAAGCTCAGTATGTTGACGGAATGGATTTAACCATAGTTGGTAGTCGTTCTGGGGCAAATGCTATTGCTGTTTGGATGATTTTATTTAGTTATGGATATTATGGTTGGTTTGAAAAAATAAGCACATTATTACTTCGTACAGAATGGTTTTGTAAACAGTTAAATGAGCTAAATATTGAATATTTTAGAGACCCTTATATGAATATTGTAACCTTAAAATCGAAATTTGTTCCTGAAATACTAGCTCAAAAATTTGGGTTAGTACCTGACACTCACAATGGAGTAAATAGTTGGTACAAAGTTATTATGATGGATCACGTTGAAATTGATGATTTACTAAAGTTTGTAAATGAACTTAAAAATTAAAAATAGTTTCAATTTTAAAATTAAAAATGCTCGTTAAAACGAGCGTTTTTAATTTTAAAAAATAGTTTTTATAAATTCCATATTAGAAAAAATTACTCTAAAAACTATAAAAGTTATAATAAAAACTGCTAAAGCTAAATACACTTGTTTTCTTTTCATTTGTTATTAATTATTTTAAAAGTTTAAAATACTACTTTCTTCTTAAACTATTTAAATTAAACCTGTAAAAATTAAAACATAGTAAATTCCTGTTAAAACAAATACAATACCTGCAATAGAACGCATTATCTTTTCAACCTTGGTAATTTTAGAGTAAAAAACGCCAACATTTCCTGCTGCAAATGCCAGTAAATAGGTGAATAATAGCACTGGAAGCCCAGTTCCAAAAGCAAAAACAATTGGCAAATACAAACCATCTACACTTGAAATTGTCATTGGAATTAACATTCCAAAATACAAAGCACCACTATAAGGACAAAAAGCCAAAGCAAAAATTACCCCAATCAAAAAAGAGCCCAATAAGCCTTTTCCTTTCAATTTTTCAGTCAATTTTTCGGTAAAGTTATATTTTGATAAGAAGTTGAGTCTAATAATATTCAACATAATTAAACCAACAATTATTAATAATGGTCCTAAAAACTTTTCTCCATTTTGTTGAAAAAATCGTGCAATATGAAACTTACTTGCTCCAAAAAATAGAATTAAACCAATAACTGTATAACTAAAAGCTCTTCCTAAAGAATAAACCACACCACTTAAAAACACTACTTTTTTATTAGCAATATTTTTTGAAATAAATGCTGTAGCAGTAATATTTGTTGCTAAAGGGCAAGGACTAATAGATGTCATTAGCCCTAGTACTAAAGCTGATAAAATTGGTACATTGTAGTTTTCAAGAAGACTCTGTAAATAGTCCATTTATATGTTTTTTAACTCCTTTTCCAACTTCGATTTCATTTCAACAGAAAAAGCTTCTTGATCATTTCCTTTCATAAAAGCAAATTCAGTTAAATCAATTTGAGTTTCTTTTCCATCAACAATAACATTTAAAAATAATGCTGTTCCTGTTGCTTCAAATTTTTCAGCTAATTTGTAATTTTTTTCATCATCTACATTTACAACCTGAAATGTGATATTTTCGTTTTTTAATTCTTTAGAGAAATATGTATCTAACGTATATTTTGTACTTGCTTCAATAGCGTTACAAGTCATACATCTATGCGTTGAGTGAAAATCAATCACTTCAATTTTATTTGCTGCTTTTTTGTTTGCAGGTTGGCTGTTTTGCGCTTTTCCATTACAAGAAAATAAGAATACGCTAATCACTGTTATTACTAAAATACTAAGCTTTTTCATTGTTTAAAATTTAAATGGTTAAAAAATTATATTAAATATATATCCTGAAATTATAATACAGAGCGTTACAACTCCAAAGAAAATTCCTATTAATTTAAAGGTCATTACCTTTTTCAAAAGCATTGCTTCTGGTAATGATAAACCTACTACTCCCATCATAAATGCAATAGCAGTTCCTAATGGAATTCCTTTTGCAACTAATACTTGAACTACCGGTAAAATTCCTGAAGCATTTGAATACATTGGAACGGCTAAAATAGTAGCAATTGGCACAGCAAAAAGATTATCTTTACTCATATACTGCTCGAAAAAACCTTCTGGAATATAGCCATGCATTAATCCACCAATTGCAATTCCAATTAACACATAAGGTAAAATTCCTTTTAAAATTGTCTTCGTGTCAATCCAAATTGAAGGTAATCTATCTTTAAAAAGAATTGATTTGGTTTTAAATTCATCAGTCTCCTTTTGTGATTTTTCCAACACTTGCTGTACCCAAGGTGTTAAATATTTTTCTAATTTTAATTTTTGAAGAATGACACCTGAAATAGTTCCTAATAAAATTCCACTCACCACATATATAATAGTTGTTTTTAGACCGAATAATCCAATAAATAATCCAATTGCAACTTCATTCACCAAAGGTGATGTTATTAAAAAAGAGAAAGTAACACCTAATGGAATTCCTCCCTTTACAAAACCAATAAATAACGGAACTGAGGAACAAGAACAAAACGGTGTAACCACACCAAATAATGAAGATATTAGATATTCAAAACCATATAATTTTTTGCGTGATAAGTAATTTCTAACTTTTTCAACAGGAAAATAGCTATTCACAATTCCCATGAAAAAGATAATTACGAAAATTAGTAATAAAATTTTTATGCTATCATAAATAAAGAAATTTAATGCTTCCGCTAAATGATTTCCTAATTTTAATTTAAGTAGGTCAAATACAAACCAATTTGCTATCTGTTGAATCCAGTCAAACATAAATTTATCTTATTTTTTTCCTATAAACCGAATTACAACTGCTTTTCCTTGATGATGTATTCCTTCAGTTAATTCTATTTCTTCTTCTTTTAAAACTACTATTTCAAGAGCTGAAAAATCATTTTTTATTTCTTCTAAAGAATAAAGCATATCAATGTTTTTAGGTCCAAAAGATTGATTGTTATTCTCATTAATTTTGAGTTGCTTTTTACTAAAGCCTTCAAAAATTAGAACTCCTCCTTTTTTTAAATATTTAGTTAATATCTTATGATATTGAGTTTTTAAATCTGCAGAAAAATGTGCGTATATTAAAGCAATTACATCAAATGAATTTTCTTCAAACTTCATTTCCGAAAATTCACCCACTAAATAATTAATATTCACATTATTTAATTCTGCTAATTTTAGCGCTTTCAACTTTCCTTGATTACTGATATCAAAACAATTAACATCTAAACCCTTTTTTGACGCAAATACAGCATTTCTACCTTCACCTTCTGCAGGTAAAAGCACTTTTCCTTTTGGGCTATATTTTTCTAAGGCATCTTCAAAAAATACATTTGGAACAACACCATAAGCAAACTCTTTATTGCGATATCTTTCTTCCCAAAACTCTTTCATTTCAATTTAATTTAAATAATACTTTTTCTTCAACCATAGCGATACCTTTACTAAAAGTATTAAAACCGGGACCTCTACCAAAGGTCCAATAACGCCCGTAAATGCTTGTTGAGAATTCAAACCAAAAACTGCTATTGCTACTGCAATCGCTAATTCAAAATTATTACCTGTAGCAGTAAAAGCAACTGCTGCATTTCGCTTGTAATCTATATTCATTGCTTTTCCGACGAAGAAGCTCACAAAAAACATCAATACAAAATAGATAACTAATGGTACTGCTATTTTTAAAACATCAAACGGAATTTCAACAATTAAATCGCCTTTTAAACTAAACATTAAAACAATAGTTGCTAATAAAGCAATTAATGTAATTGGTGAAATAAATGGAATAAATTTTGTGTTGTACCAAGTTTCACCTTTGTATTTTACTAAATATTTTCGACTTAAAAATCCTGCTAAAAAAGGAATTCCTAAATATATAAGAACGCTTTTTGCCACTTCAAAAACAGAAATATCAACATTAAAACTATCTAATCCCAAATAATTAGGAAGTACAGTGATAAACAACCAAGCATAAAAACTATAGGTAATTATCTGAAATACACTATTTAACGCAACCAATGTTGCGCCATATTCACGACTTGCTCCTGCTAAATCATTCCAAACAATCACCATTGCAATGCAACGTGCTAAACCAATTAAAATTAAACCAGACATATATCCTGGTTCATCCCTTAAAAAGATTATTGCTAAAGCAAACATTAGTATTGGTCCAACTATCCAATTTAAAAATAAAGACAAAGACATTAATTTTGTATCTTTAAAAACCGTTGGAATTAAACTGTAATCTACTTTTGCCAATGGCGGATACATCATTAATACAAGCCCAATTGCCAATGGAATATTTGTAGTTCCTACAGACATTGAATCAGTTATACTGGCTATTTGCGGGAAAAAATATCCTAGCCCAACTCCTATTGCCATTGCTAAAAATATCCACAATGTTAAAAATCGATCTAAAAATTTAAGTCTTGTTTTCATTTAAATAATAGTTAAATTATTAGCAACAACCTGAATCTTTTTCTTCAGAAGAACAGCAAGAAGAATCTGTATTTTCATCAGAACAACAGGCGTTATTAGCAAAATTATCCACTAAAAATGGCAATAAATCTTCTTTTGAAGGAATTTTCCCAACTATAACAACTTTTCCATCAATAACAATAGCTGGTGTACGCATTACATCATATATCATAATCTCCTGAATATCTGTAACTTTTACAATTTTAGCTTCAATATTTAACTCTTTTACAATATTAGACACCACTTTTTCTGCGCTTACGCAACTTGGACAACCTGTTCCTAAAATTTTTATTGTTTTCATAATCTATATTATATTTATTTTATTTACATGAAGTTTCATTCATATTACTACTAAAAAACTCATTGAATAAAGCCTTTGCTCTTTTCCAGTTTTCTTGATTTATACAGTATTTAATTTTGGGAGGATTCACAGTTCCTTGAATTAAACCTGCATCTTTCAACTCTTTTAAATGTTGCGAAATTGTTGATTGTGCCAAAGGTAAAACCTCCAATAAGTCACCGGTATAACAGCAACTCGCATTGTCTAAATGATTTAATATTTTAATACGAGTTGGATGCCCCAAAGCTTTTGCAAATTTCGCTATTTCTTCGGTTTCAACTTCGTAAATAATATCTTTTTTTGTTCTTTTCATAAGTTCATCGCAAATATACGATTAATAAATTATTTTCCAAATAAATTAAACCTTTCACTTATTTTGAAGTCATAATAGAAACCAAAAAATAAAATGTTTAAAATCGCAAAATTCAATTTGATTTTTATATATCTGCTAAGTATTGTAGCTTGTAGTAATAATGATGATATGTCGCAAGAAAATAATACAGATACTTCTGAAACACCAAGTACAGAAACATACAGCTATTCAATAGTTGACACTGGAGTATTCGCTTTTTATAGCGATGTTAATACAATTTCAAAACCTTCAAATGCAGACGCATTTTTTGGTCAAGATGCAACTTATTATGGAAGTCAACCTTCATACACAAATAATGGAGATGGAACAATTACCGACAATATTACTGGTTTAATGTGGGAACAAAATATGGGTACCAAAATCACTTTTACGGATACCTTTACGAAAGCAACTAATTCAACTTTAGGAAATCACAACGATTGGAGAGTTCCTACTTTAAAAGAATTGTATTCCCTAATTTTATTTACTGGATCCGTAAAAGGGGAAGTTGCAATTGAATTTTTCATTGATACCAACTATTTTGATCAACCTTTAGGAGATACTTCTATTGGTGAACGAGAAATTGACGCTCAAACTTGGTCTTCAACAGAATATGTTGGGCTAACAATGAATGCTGATGCAACAGTTTTTGGAGTTAATTTTGTTGATGGTAGAATAAAAGGTTATCCAAAATATAAACTAGGTTCAGGAGCATCAAATTCTATGTATTTTAGAATGGTTAGAGGAAATACTACTTATGGGAAAAATAATTTTGTTGATAATAATGATGGAACAATTAGCGATTTTGCTACTGGTTTAATGTGGCAAAAAGCAGATGATGGAACTGCTAGAGATTGGCAGGAATCTTTAGCATATTCAGAAAACCTAACTCTTGGAAATAAATCGGATTGGCGTTTACCAAACGCAAAGGAATTGCAAAGTATTGTTGATTATACTAGAAGTCCGCAAACAACAAATTCACCCGCAATCAATCCTTTGTTTGAATGCTCTGAAATTACAGATCCAAATGGAAACAAAAACTATCCGTTTTATTGGACAGGCACATCGCATTTAGATGGTGCAAATCCGTATTCGAGTGCAGTTTATATTGCTTTTGGCGAAGGTCAAGGAGAAATGAATGGTGTTTTGATGGATGTTCATGGAGCCGGCTGTCAACGAAGTGATCCAAAATCTGGAAATATAAATGAGTATCCACAATTCTTTGGTCCACAAGGAGATGTACGATATGTTTATAATTATGTAAGATGTGTTAGAACAATTAATTAAATTATTTATGCTTCATAAAACTTTTATTTACGCTTTCTTTATAAGCATACTATTATTTTCTTGTAGTAAAAATAATAATGTAGAGAATATAACTACAGCACCAATTAAACCAAATATATTACTCATTATTGCTGACGACATGGGTTTAGACGCTAGTCCTGGTTATAATTTAGGAATTACTAAACCAACAATGCCAAATATGGAAAGTATGATTAATAGTGGTGTTAGATTTACTAATTTATGGTCCAACCCTACTTGCACACCTACACGTTCAAGCATCCTAACTGGTAAATATGGTTTTAGAACAAATATGCTAAAAGTTGGTGATGAACTTTCAACATCTGAGACATCCATTCAAAAATATTTAGATAACAATTTAGGTCAAGCATATAATCATGCAGTAATAGGAAAATGGCACTTATCAGCAAACGCTAATCACCCTATAAATATGGGTGTAAATTATTATGCGGGTTTATTAACCGGTGGTGTATCATCATATTGGGATTGGAATCTAACTGAAAATAATATAACAACTAATTGTACTGAATATTCAACAACAAAAATTACCGATTTAGCAGTTAATTGGGTTGAAAATCAAACAAAGCCATGGTTTTTATGGTTAGCCTATAATGCTCCACATTCACCTTTTCATTTACCACCAAATAATTTACATTCACAAGGTTTTTTACCTACTGATGAAGCAAGTATTGAAGCAAATCCAATGCCTTATTACTTTGCAATGTTAGAAGCTATGGATTCTGAAATAGGCCGACTTTTAAATTCAATGACACAAGATGAAAAAAATAATACAGTTATTATTTTTATAGGAGATAATGGAACGCCACAGCAAGTTACACAGGAATACAATCCACTAAGAGTAAAAGGTACTTTGTACCAAGGAGGAATTAATGTGCCAATGATAACTTCGGGGAAAGGTGTAAGTAGATTTAATGCAATAGAAGATGCACTTATAAATACTACTGATTTATTTGCTACAATAGCAAATATTGCGGGTATTCCAGTTGATAAAATTAATGACAGTCAGAATTTTAAAGAATTACTTTCTAATGATAACTCAGGCTCGAGAGATTATGCTTATTCGGAAGTGGGTTATGAATCGGAAAAATCAGATTATACCATTCGAAATAAAACGCATAAATATATTGTATTTGAAGATGGAACTGAAAAATTATATAATTTAAGTATAGACCCTTTGGAATTAATAAATTTAATGCATATAAATCAGTTGCCACTAAATAGCACTGATGAATTGATAAAAGAAGAATTAATTTTAGAACTTAATGAAATTAGGCAATAATTTTTTTATTCTTCAACTTTTGGAAATGCTTTTTTATTGAAAAGAATTAAGATTCCAACACCTGTAGAAATAGCCGTATCTGCAACATTAAAAATAGCATTAAAAAAAGTAAAAGGCTTTCCTCCCCATATTGGTAACCATGTTGGTAAATTCCCACTCCAAATTGGGAAATAGAGCATATCTACTACTTTTCCAAAAAATAAAGTCCCATAAGGTTTCTCAGAAAATAAAGTTGCTATTTTATGACCTCCGGGAGTGTTAAAAATAACTCCATAAAAAACAGAATCTATAATATTTCCCATTGCACCAGCAAAAATTAAGGAAACAGCAACTATAAGTACATTGTGTGCATTCTTTTTAATTGAAGTATATAACCAGAATCCAATACCCGTAATTGCAAATAACCTGAAAATTGTTAAAAATAATTTTCCTGTTTTACCTCCAAATTCAGCACCCCAAGCCATTCCATTATTTTCAATAAAATGGATACGAAACCAATCAAAAACAACAACATCTTCCCCGTAGAAAAAGTTGGTTTTTATATAAATCTTACTAATTTGATCTATTAACAATACTGAAATTATAATAAATAAAGCTTTCTTCAATTTGAAAAGGATTTTTAATCTTAATTATGTTAAAAAAGTGAAGCCTCCAAAAATAAGGAAGCTTCTATAATTTTACAATTTTCACCAATTATTGTTGCATATTTTTAGCCTCAATACTTAATGTTGCGTGTGGAACTAATTTTAACCGTTCTTTCATAATTAATTTACCTGTAACACGACAAATACCATACGTTTTATTTTCAATACGTACGAGTGCATTTTTTAAATCTCTGATAAATTTTTCTTGTCTAATAGCTAAAGCAACATTAGCTTCTTTTGACATGGTTTCAGAACCTTCTTCAAAAGCTTTAAATGTTGGTGAAGTATCATCAGTACCATTATTACTGTCGTTTTTAAAAGCACTTTTAATTAATGCTAAATCTTCTTCAGCATATGCGATTTTATTTATGATTAGCTCTTTAAATTCGGCTAAATCTTTGTCTGAATATCTATTATTTTCGTTCATAAGCTTACATTTTTTGTATTACTATTTTAGTATTCACATCGTCAAAAACAATTTCTGTACCATTTTCTACTATATCTTCAAATACCAATTCATTTGTTAACGTTTCAGATTTAATATATTGTTCATTTGCCGCAACTGACAGTTCTAATATATCATTTTTTTGAATAATTAATTTTATTTTATCGGTAACATCAAAACCAGATTCTTTACGTAAGTTTTGAACTCTGTTTACCAACTCTCTTGCATTTCCTTCTTTACGTAATTCATCAGTAATTGTTACATCTAACGCCACTGTTAAATTTCCTTGGTTTGCAACTAACCAACCTTCAATATCTTGCGATGAGATTTCTACTTCATTAAGCTCTAAAAATACAACATTTTCATTTACTTTTATAGATATTCCACCTTGTTTTTCAACAATCGCAATGTCATCTTGAGATAACTTTTGAATTGCTTCTCCAACAAACCTCATCTCTTTCCCAAACTTAGGTCCAAGTACTTTAAAATTAGGCTTTATTGTTTTAACCAATATTCCGGAAGCATCGTCAATTAACTCAATTTCCTTCACGTTTACTTCCGATTTTATTAAGTTTTCAACAGCTAAAATCTCTTCTCTTTCTTCATTATTCAAAACAGGAATCATAATTCGCTGTAACGGTTGACGAACTTTTATCATTTCTTTTTTTCGTAATGATAAAACCATGGATGATATTTTTTGAGCCTGTTGCATTTTTCGTTCTAACTTACTATCAATCAAACTTTCATCACATGTTGGAAATGTTGCCAAATGTATGGATTCAAAATTTTCTTTTCCAGAAACATTTGTTAAATCTTTATAAAGATTGTCCATGAAAAACGGCGCAATTGGAGAAGCTAGTTTTGCAACTGTTACCAAACAAGTATACAAAGTTTGGTATGCAGAAATTTTATCTTGCCCATATTCTCCTTTCCAAAAACGTCTTCTGCTTAAACGAACAAACCAGTTACTTACATATTCTGAAACAAAATCTTGAATTGCTCTTGCTGCTTTTGTTGGTTCGTAATCTTCGTAAAATTTCTCTACATTTTTAACCAATGTATTTAATTCAGATAAAACCCAACGGTCAATTTCCGGTCTCTCTTCAATTGCAATTTCATCTTCAGCATAGGTAAAACTATCTAAATTGGCATACAATGAAAAGAATGAATAGGTATTGTATAATGTTCCAAAGAATTTTCTTCTCACTTCATCAATTCCTTCAATATCAAATTTTAGGTTATCCCACGGATTCGCATTTGAAATCATGTACCAACGTGTAGCATCTGCACCATATTTCTCCATGGTTTCAAATGGATCAACAGCATTTCCTAAACGTTTTGACATTTTTTTACCTTCTTTGTCTAGCACTAATCCATTAGACACTACATTTTTATAAGCAACCGAATCAAAAACCATGGTTCCTATTGCGTGTAATGTATAAAACCAACCACGTGTTTGGTCAACTCCTTCTGCAATAAAATCGGCTGGAAAGAATTTTTTATCGTCAATTAGTTCTTTATTTTCAAACGGATAATGCCATTGTGCATAAGGCATTGAACCTGAATCAAACCAAACATCAATTAAATCCGATTCTCGTTTCATTGGTTGTCCGGAAGGAGAAACTAAGATAACAGCATCAACAATATTTTTGTGTAAATCAATTTTATCATAATTTTCTTCGCTCATATTTCCAACCTCAAACTCTGAAAATATATCTTCCTTCATCATGCCTGCCTCAACGGCACGTTGCATTTCAGCTTTTAATTCTTCAACAGAACCAATAATAATTTCTTCAGTACCATCTTCAGTTCTCCAAATTGGCAATGGAATTCCCCAATAACGTGAACGTGATAAATTCCAATCATTGGCATTTTTTAACCAGTTTCCAAAACGTCCTTCTCCGGTTGATTTTGGTTTCCAGTTAATAGTATTATTCAAGTCAAACATTCTATCACGCTTGTCTGTAACTTTTATAAACCAAGAATCTAATGGATAATATAAAATCGGCTTATCTGTTCTCCAACAATGTGGGTAACTATGGCGATACTTTTCTACATGAAAAGCTTTATTTTCTTCTTTTAATTGTATTGAAATTTCTACATCCAATGAACGCTCAGGCGCTTCACCGTCTGCATAATATTCATTTTTTACATATTTTCCAGCATATTCAGCCATATGTTTGGTGAATTTTCCTTGTAAATCTACCAAAGGAACTGGATTTCCATTGTCATCTAACACTAACATTGGTGGTACTTCAGGATTTGCTTGTTTAGCGACCATAGCATCATCTGCACCAAAAGTTGGAGCTGTATGTACAATTCCCGTACCGTCTTCAGTAGTTACAAAATCACCTGCAATAACTCTAAATGCATTTTCAGGATTTTGATAAGGAAGTGTATATGGCATTAATTGCTCATAACGACATTCTAATATATCTGCACCTTTAAATTCTTTTATAACAATAAATGGAATTTTTTTATCGTCAGCTTTATATTCAGAAAGTTGAGCTTCGCTTTCAACTACAAAGAATTTTTTAGAAAACTGTTTTCCAACTAAATTTTTAGCTAAAATTACAGTAATTGGTTCAAATGTGTATTGGTTGAAAGATTTTACAACAACATAATCTATCTTCTTTCCAACAGTTAATGCTGTATTTGAAGGCAATGTCCAAGGTGTTGTTGTCCAAGCTAAAAAGTGAATGTCACCATCTATTTCTTGAAGGAAATCAGGTAACGTATTTTTTACAGCTTTAAATTGAGCAACAGCCGATGTATCCGTTACATCTTGATATGTTCCAGGCTGATTTAATTCATGTGAGCTTAACCCTGTACCTGCTTTTGGTGAATATGGCTGAATAGTATACCCTTTATAAATCAATCCTTTTTTGTACAATTGAGCCAATAACCACCAAACGGTTTCCATATATTTTGGCTTGTAAGTCACATACGGATCTTCCATATCAACCCAATGTCCCATTTTAAGTGTCAATTCTTCCCAAACATCAGTATAACGCATCACTGCAGTTCTACAAGCATCATTATATTCTTCTACACTAATTTTTTTACCAATATCTTCTTTGGTAATTCCTAATTCTTTTTCAACACCTAACTCAATTGGCAACCCGTGAGTATCCCAACCTGCTTTGCGTTTTACTTGGAAACCTTGTAAGGTTTTATAACGACAAAAAATATCTTTAATAGCACGTGCCATTACGTGATGAATTCCAGGTAAACCATTTGCTGAAGGAGGTCCTTCAAAAAATATAAATGGCTTATTTTCATCTCTAGTAGTGATACTTTTTTCGAAAATATGCTCTGCTTCCCATATCGCCAAAGTTTCTTCTGCTACTTTAGTGAGGTTCAATCCCTTATATTCTCTAAATTTTTTACTCATTTTATGCCTTTAAATCAATTAGGTCGCGAAATTACGTATTTTCTTGAAAATATCATTTCATAAATTGTAAAATATTTTATACTTAAAACCTTAATATAACTAGTTTTATTTTAAGTTTACCATTGTAATTATTTTGAGCAAAAATATGATTCAACAAATTATTTCAAATTCATACAAAAACGCGAAAAGAATTCCACTAAATTCTAACTCTAAATTTATATTTTTTAGTGATGTTCATAGAGGTGATAATAGCTACGCCGATGATTTTGCTGACAATAGAAATATTTATTATCATGCTTTACGTGATTATTACGAAAATGATTTTACCTATATTGAATTAGGTGACGGAAATGAACTCTGGAAAAATCGTGACTTTAAAGAAATTTTTGAAGCTCATAAAAACATCTTTCTGCTTTTGAGAGAATTTCATTTAAAAAATCGTTTGCATATGATTTGGGGAAATCATGATATGACTTTAAAATATCCTAAAAAAGCTGCAAAGTTATTAGCTACTTATTTTGATGAGATTACATCAGGAACAAAAGAATTATTAAACGGTTTAACCTATAATGAAGGAATAATTTTAGATGTTGAAGGTTTTACCAAAAACATTTTATTAATTCATGGACATCAAGCCGATTTTTACAATTATGTATTATGGAAATGGGGACGATTTTTAGTGAGAATTTTATGGAGACCTCTTCAAATTGTTGGCATAAAAGACCCTACAAGCCCCGCTAAAAACTTTAAAGAATTAATAAAAGTTGAACGCAGATTAAAAAAATGGATTTTAGCAAATAACAATCAAATGGTTATTGCGGGGCACACACACAGACCGAGATTTCCAAATCCTGATGAATTACCTTATTTTAATGATGGTAGCTGTGTGCATCCAAGAGCCATTACTGGTATTGAGATTGAAAACATGCAATTATCACTAATAAAATGGCATACAATTTCAAAAAGAGATGGAACTTTACAAATTATAAAAACAGTTTTAAAAGGACCTTTACCTATTTCAGAATATTTAAAATAAGTCAACTATAAATTCTTACAATCCTCTTTCATTTTGAATTTGTTCATACGCCTTTTGAACTTGTTTAAATTTATCCTCAGCACCTTTTACATGCTCATCACCTAAATGTTGTAATTTATCTGGGTGGTATTTTTTAGCCATTTTCCTATAGGCTGCTTTCACCTCATCATTAGTTGCTTTTTTCTCAATTTCTAAAATTAAATAGGAACTTTCAGAACTATCATAAAACATAGCTTTTATAGATTCAAAATCGTACTGATTTATATATAAATAACCAGCAATTATTTTTATTGAATTTATTTCAGCTTCTACAACAACTCCATCAGATTTTGCTATTCCAAATAAAAAGTGAATTAATTGTAGGCGTGATGCATGCGTCAAATTTTGACGAATTTGTTCAGAAATTTGTCGTGTTGAAACTTTATTATTTTTAATAAAAATCTTAAATAATTTGAATGCATTATTGGCTCTTTCTTCGCCATACATTTTTTTAAAATGGTTTCTAACATAAGCTAATTCTCTTTCATCAGTTTTTCCATCTGCTTTAATTACTATAGATGACAAAAGCAATAAACTAATTTCAAAATCACCTGATTGAGTTGTTCTGCCAGTTTCTCTATAATTTTTAGCTATTTCAACATCTCCCTTTGAAAAACCATCAATCAAATTTCCAACAGCAAATCCTAAAATACTTCCAATTGGTCCACCCAATGTAAATCCTAATCCAGCACCCAACCATTTCACAAAATTCCCCATAATATAATTTTAATTTGGCAAATATACATTCATTTGTTAGGATGATAAAAGTTGAAAGCACTTCAATTGTTAAAATAATTATAAACTTAATCATACTTTCAATAATTAAAAATTGAGTTTAGTCATTTCATATTTAATCTATTATATTTGCGGTTATAAATACGTCTAACTTAAAAATCAAAAATATGTATCCACCAGAATTAGTAAAACCTATGCAAGTAGAATTAGAAAACGCAGGTTTTAAATCGTTACATTCAGCTCAAGAAGTTGAAGAAATATTAAAAAAAGAAGGAACAACCTTAGTTGTAGTAAACTCAGTTTGTGGTTGCGCGGCAGGTACAGCGCGCCCAGGTGCAGTTCTTTCTTTACAATATGATAAAATACCTTCTAATTTAGCAACGGTATTTGCAGGAGTAGATGTTGAAGCTACAGCAACTGCCCGTGAAAATATGATTCCATTTCCACCTTCATCACCTGCAATAGCATTATTTAAAGATGGTGTTTTAGTTCATATGTTAGAACGTCATCATATTGAAGGTAGATCTGCTGAAGTAATTGCTTCAAATTTAGCAGGAGCTTATGAAGAGCATTGTTAAATTATTATTTCTTTTGAAATGATAAAAACCATAACATATATTTTAAAAACGATTGCTCTAGTAGCAATCGTTTTTAGTTGTACCAATACTACTGAAACTACACAAGAAAGTGAAAAGGCTGAATTGACCATTTTACAAGAAGAAATTGAACAATTAATTGCCCCTGGAATTTGTAATGAAAATGCCAATTGTGATTTTATTGCCTTTGGAAGTAAACCCTGCGGAGGACCTTGGAGTTATTTAGTTTACAGTACTACAATTAATATTGATTTACTAAAGGAAAAGGTAGATACCTATAATAAAAATGAAACCGCATATAATATAAAATGGAGTATTGTTTCAGATTGTATGGCAAGTGTTCCTCCAACAAGTGTTCAATGCATAAATGGAGAGTGTATAGCTATTTACTAAAATTGTAACTATTCATTACGAAATTACGTCAACCTGAACTTAATTCAGGTTCTCATAATAACCCTCATTCAAAATAGTGAGATTTTGAAATAAATTCAGAATAACATCCTTATTATTTTCTTTAAATTTATGTATTTTTAAAAAATGAATAAACAGCAAATAATTTTAACTACAGAAGCATTTGTAAAAGCAACTTTAGAAAATGCAGAAGGTGGTCATGATTGGTTTCATATTTTACGCGTTTGGAACAATGCCAAATTGATTTCGAAAAATGAAAATGTTGATAGTTTCGTAATTGAACTTGGAGCGTTATTACATGATATTGCCGATTCTAAATTTCACAATGGCGATGAAACTATAGGCCCAAAAATAGCACGTGAATTTTTGGAAAAACAGCAAGTTGAAGAATCCGTAATAATTCATGTTGAAAATATAATTACAAATATTTCTTATAAAGGTGGAAATTTTGAACAAAAATTTACTTCTTCAGAACTAGAAGTTGTACAAGATGCAGATAGATTAGATGCTATTGGAGCTGTTGGAATAGCTCGTTGTTTTAATTATGGTGGTTTTAAAAATAGACCTTTATACAATCCTGAAATTTTTCCAAAATTAAATCAAACAAAAGAAGAATATAAAAACTCTAAAGCACCAACAATTAATCATTTTTACGAAAAATTATTGTTATTAAAGGATAGAATGAATACTGAAACGGGTAAAAAAATAGCAGAAGAACGCCATAATTATATGGAAGCTTTTCTTCAGCAATTTTATAATGAATGGAATGGTAAAAAGTAAAAAAATCAGATTGTAACAGCGTGTTTTCTTCTATATATCAATTAAAATATTTTTGCATTAGTAACCGTAATAATTTTCCATCAATAGGTTTTGAAATATAATCATTACATCCTACTAATAAAGCTTTTTCTCTATCCCCAGCAAGTCCATAGGCAGTTTGCGCAATGATAATAACATCTTTATTAAATTGTCTTATTTGTTGGGTGGCGCTATATCCGTCCATTACTGGCATTTTTATATCCATCAATATCAGGTCAATATCCGGATTATTTCGGCAAACTTCAATGGCTTCAAGCCCATTCATTACTTTAATAATTTCACTACTTATATTTTCAACAGTAATTGCAATTAATGAACTGGAAGTTTCATCATCTTCAACAATTAAAATTTTTAACCCAACAGCTTCAGAAGAATCATGCTTATCTGTTTTATTTAATGTTATCTCAGTATCAATACTAATTTTTTCTTTTTGTTCAGCTCTATAAGGTAAGGTAAAATAAAAAGTACTTCCTTTTCCTTCTTGGCTTTCAACCCATATTTCACCACCAAGTGTTTCTACATAAGCTTTAGTAATTGACAACCCTAGTCCCGCACCTTGATGCGCCATTTTATCAGAAATATCAGCCTGAATAAACCGTTCAAAAATTGCTTCCTGTCGATCTTTAGGAATTCCAATTCCGGTATCTTTCACATAAAATTCAAGACTACTTCCTTTTTTATGATAACCAAATTCTATTGAACCTTCAATGCTATATTTAATGGCATTTTTAACAAGATTTGTTAAAATGGCAAATAATTTCTCTCGGTCGGTTTTTATGATAGCTTCTTTTGAAGGTAGTTCGTTCTTAAACAAGAGTGTTAAACCTTTGGTCTCAACTTCAGGCTTAAAAAAAGTATAAATATATTCTATTTGTTCATTTACATTTGATTCAATCAAATTAACTTCCATTAAACCAGCTTCAATTTTCGAAATATCCACAATATCATTGATGATATTAAGCATTCTGGCACCACTTTTCTCAATTATCTCTATGAATTTTTGTTGCTGGTCACCTGATAGGTTAGGGTTTTTAAGTAGTCCTGAAAAACCTAAAATACCATTCATTGGTGTGCGAATTTCGTGACTCATATTGGAAAGGAATGCTGATTTTAATCGATCACTTTCTTCTGCTTGTTCTTTAGCTTTAATTAATTCTATTTCTTTTTCCTTGACCTTTGTAATGTTCCGAATCACTCCAATCAAATATTTATTACCATTATCATCTATAAATCTTGTCTTACGGGTTGAAATTATTATTGTTTTACTTCCTCTAGCAGTAAGTAACTCTTCATTTATATTTTCATTTCCGTCTTTTAACACTTGCCTATCAATTTTCAGAAAGTTTTCCTGTTCTTCAGGTAAAACATCTTCGGCTAGTGTTTTTCCAATTATTTCACTTTTAGATAATCCAAATATTTTACAAAAAGCTTCATTAACAAGAAGTAACCTACTATGTTCATCTTTCACGAATATAGGGTCGCCAATATTGTTAATTATATTATCAAGATATTTTTTACTTTCATCTGCCTTTTTTGTTGCTACACTAATTTTATACCTTAGTAAAGCTATAAATACAATCAAGATTAGTACAAATACTAATACTAAATAAATTACTTTTTGCAACCATTGTGGAAACACCTCAATTGAGTCAACTTTATCATGTGACCATTTTTGTAGTGCAATGTTAAAAACAGAATTTCTATCATGTTTCCAATTATCAAGGTATTCGTTTAAAAGTTTCAGTAACTCGCCATTTGCATCTTTTTTTACAGTAAAAAAGATATCAAAAGGGTTAAAAATGATTCCACTTGAACGAAGTTTATATTCTTTAAATTTAGGAGCTCCAAATGAATTGTTTACAACACCCGCATCTACTTTAGTAGTTGAAATTAAATTGAATACTTCTTCAAAGTCGGTTGTTTCAGTAAACTCACAGTTTATTGAAAGTTTGGCAGTAAGTTGCTTTAAATATGCTCCGTTAAAGTCACTTTTCATTATAGCAATTGTTTTGCCTTCTAAATCTAATATTCCATTAATTTCAGAATTAGGATTTACGTAAACTTCCCCCCAAACGGTTAATAAAGGTGAAGTTGAATAATCCATAAAACTTGAACGCTCTTCAGTAAAGGCCACACTCGTAAGCATATCAACTTCACCATTTTTAATACGCTGAAGCCCCTCATCCCAAGAGCCAAAAACATAAACAAACTTTTTATTTTCCTTTTCAGCAAGTTCATTTAAAGCATCGACATAGAACCCTTTAACCTTACCATCCGTATCTTGAAAAATTCCAGGATAGAAATTAAACGCTCCAACTTTAACAACTTCCTGTGCGTTTATATTTGTAATTATTATTAGAAAAAAAAATATTATATTTTTCATATATCAAATTGAATAAAAAAGAGATGGTTTTTTGTTAAACTCCATCTCTAAAAACTAATTTTTGCAATTTCGTTTTTACAAATATAAATTTATGAAATTTATGACTAAAACTTGTGACAATTATCATAATAAGTGCAATCCAATAAAGACTAAAAATTGATTATGAATTGTTTAAAATAAAAAAACATTGAAGAGATGACTAATATTTGTAAACTTATCCTCAGTAGTTTTTACTGAATGGGATGAAAATTTGTATTTTTTAGTTTATCCTAATACTATAATTAAATGTTAAAAATTTAAAATAATTTATTTCAATTCATAGTTTTCATATCTTTCCTTACTTTTTAATGAGAGTTGAAATATAGATTAACCTAAGAAATTTAATGGGCGCTTATAAATTTTTAACATTTTCGTTTTTCCTTACTAGTTCCTTAATTTTCTCTCAAACTAGTATGAATCATAAAGTAAGTAAAGGTGAAAGCATTTATGCTATCGCTAAAAAATACGATGTGAAAGAAACTGAAATTTATGAATTAAACCCTAGAGTTAAAGGAAAGTTATTACAATTAAATACCGTATTACAAATTCCAAGAAAGCAAGACAATGTTGAAGAAATAGAGATAAATACTTCTAACAATGACTCAACTGTAGTTCAAAAACATGTAGTTATATCTGGGGAAACTTTATCTAAAATTTCAAAAAAATATAGAATTCCCATTAAAGAATTAGAACGTTTAAATCCTGCTGTTATAAGAAAGCTTCCTATAAATTACTCATTAATTCTTAAAGAAAAAACACCTTCTGTTGAAATTGTTACAAAAGAAATTGAAATAAATCCATCGTTCGAAAATATTGAAGAAGTTTTTGTAGAACCTTCAATAATTCAATTTTTAATAGAAACCGTTTCAAAAAATTTAGGAACTAGGTATAGAATTGGTGGAACTAGTATAAAAGGCTTTGATTGTTCTGGATTAATTTTTAATGCTTTTAAAGAAATAAATATAACGTTACCAAGATCCTCTCATCAACAATCTAAAATGGGGACAAAAAAAGATAAGTCTCAAGCACAAAAAGGCGATTTAATATTTTTTGCAACCAGAGGAAAAGGAATTATTAACCACGTTGGTATGATTACTGAAGTTCTTGAAGATGAAATAATATTTATACATTCTTCAACTCATTCAGGTGTTATCATTTCATCTATGAAAGAGCCCTACTATTCTAAAAGATATATACAAATAAATAATGTTTTATAAAAAATGCAGTTATTTTAAATTTAGCATTTCCTTTTTCCTATCTATCTTTTGATCTTCAAACTTATCCTAATTTTTTTATTCAAAATTAGGTTTGCGTTTTTCTAAAAAAGCCGTGGTACCTTCTTCAAAATCATTGGTATTAAAACTAATTCCAAATTGCTCTATTTCAACAGCAAAACCATTTATACAATTGGTATAATTTGCATTTATAGCTTTTATAGCTGCAGCAATTGCAGTTGTGGAATTTCTTGTTATTTTACTTGCTAATTTTTCACACAAAGGCAGTAATTCTTCTAGCTCAACTACATAATTTACCAATCCCCATTCTTTAGCTTCTTCGGCTGAAATCATACCTGCTGTCATAATCATTTCCATAGCTTTTCCTTTACCAACTAACTGAGGTAAACGTTGTGTGCCACCGTAACCAGGAATTAAACCTAAAGAAACTTCTGGTAAACCCATTTTTGCATTTGTGCTTGCAACTCTAAAATGTGCTGCCATCGCTAATTCTAAACCTCCACCTAAAGCAAAACCATTTACAGCAGCAATAACAGGCGTACTTAAATTTTGAACAAAATCAAATAATAATTCTTGTCCTTTTCTTGCTAGTTCAGTTCCTTCTTCAATAGTATAATTTGCAAATTCAGAAATATCAGCACCTGCAACAAATGCTTTTTCGCCGCTTCCTGTGATAATAATCGCTTTTATGGAAGCATCTGAATCCAACGCTTTAAAAGAATTGTGCAATTCTTCAATGGTATTTTTATTTAAGGCATTTAATTTAGTTGGTCTGTTTATGGTAATTACAGCTAAATTCTCTTTCAATTCTATCAATATATTTTCGAAATTCATATCATTATTTTTTAGGTAATACTATTTTAAAAACGGTTCCTTTATTTAATTGTGTTGTGAATGTTATAGTTCCATTATAGGTTTCAACAATATTTTTCACCATTGGCAATCCTAAACCCATTCCACTTGATTTTGTAGTAAATTTTGGTTCAAATACGCGCTCTTTATCTTCATCAGAAATTCCATTTCCATTATCGGCAACTACAATAATAACATTTCCATTATCTTCTTCAACAGAAACTTCAATTTTTTTATTCTCAACTTCATTTAAAGCATGGGTAGCATTTTTAACTAAATTAGTCATAATCCTAATCAACTGTGTTTTATCTAACTCCGCAATAATAATTTCTTGTTTTGGGAAATAAGAAATATAATCTTCAGAAAAAATATCAATAGAATGTTTTACAACTTCAACCACATTTAACGCTTCGCATTTTTGAGTTGGCATTTTAGCAAAATCTGAAAATGCAGATGCAATTGAACTCATTGTATCTATTTGCTGAATTAATGTTTTACTGTATTCATTAATTTTATCATAAATTTTTGGGTCATTAGCATCAAATCTTCTCTGAAAACTTTGTACTGTCAATCGCATTGGTGTTAATGGATTTTTAATTTCATGAGCCACTTGTTTTGCCATTTCTCGCCAAGCTTGTTCGCGTTCTCCCTTTGCTAATTTAACTGCACTTTCTTCAAGTTCATTAACCATATTGTTGTATGCGTTAACAAGCGTAAAAATTTCAGCACTAGGATTTTTTAGAATAATTTTTTCATTTCGTTTTGTTAAACTTGTTTGCCTCATTTTATCAGTTACAGCCTTAATATTTCTAGTGATATAACTTGAAATAAAATAAGCCAAACCAATGGCAATTAAAAACATTAGAAAATATACGAAACCCATTCTAACCAAAAATTCCTCTAAATCTTTGTCTTGCACCGTATTATCTTGCACATATTGCAAATTTAATATTCCTATTGGCTTAAACTTATTATCGGTTATATAAGAATATGAAGATTGAAAATCATTTCCTTTTATGGTTTTTGTATTTATATAATGATGTTCAAAATTATTAGCAATATTTTTTAAAATAGTGTTAGACAATACATCAGGAGCATCACTTTTTACAAAACCTGAATGAGAACTTTTAACTCTATTTCCTTCTAAATCATAGATATTTATTTCTAATTTTTCAATTTCAGAAATTTCATAAATTTTATCCTTAAAAATTGCGGCTAATTTCTCGGTTACTAACGGATATGAGTTTTGAGATGAGTTTAACCAAAAATTAATAGCTGCTTTTACTGATTCTTCTTTTCTGTCTAACCTTCCTTTATTGTATTCTTCAGTTTGTTCTTTGTACTGATAAATAGTAACTACTGCAATTAATACAGAAGCTATTAATACCAACAAAATCATGGATAAAAATATTCGAATACGTAAAGAAAGTTGTGTTAATTTCATCTGATTAAATTTATAATTTTTTAGTTGTCAGATGATTTTTACACGGAAAGAATTTTGAAAGATATTTAAATTTTTTGATGTTCATTTCATGCTTTAATTTGAAGTAAATATAAGTAATAAATTTAATGCTATATCTTACAATAAATATACCAAGAAAATTATTTAAATTTTAATTTAAACCAAATAAGTAATAACGCTAAAAAAGCTGTAATTGAATTTGCAATTATCATGGATAAACTTTTTAAATGAATACCATACACTAACCACAGAATAATTCCGACAAAAAATACTAAATACATAGTTAATGATAAACTATCTGCTGATTTTGATTTCCAAGTTTTATATACTTGCGGAATAAAAGAAGCTGTTGTTAAAAGAGCCGCTAGCAAACCTATTATTTCATAGTTGTCTATCATTTATTTCAATTTCTGTTTTTTAGTCATTTATCATTCCTGCTTTGGCAGGAATGATAAATAATTCTTAATTAACCTACAATATTTACAATTTTACCAGGAACTACAATCACTTGTTTAGGTGTGCGTCCTTGTAATTGTGCTTGTGTTTTTTCATGAGCCATCACCACTTTTTCAATTTCTTCTTTGCTCATATCCATTGGGAGTTCTAATTTGAATCTCATTTTTCCATTAAAAGAAATTGGATATTCTTTACTGCTTTCCACTAAATATTTTGCTTCAAATAATGGGAAATCAACTGTTGAAACTGATTCAGAATGACCTAAGTTTTTCCATAATTCTTCAGCAATATGTGGTGCATAAGGTTCCATTAGTATTGCTAAAGGTTCTAAAATTGCACGCTTGTTACATTTTAAGGCTGTTAACTCATTCACTGCAATCATAAAGTTTGAAACAGATGTATTGAATGAAAAATTCTCAATATCGTATTCTACTTTTTTAATGGTTTTATGTAACGTTTTTAATTCTTCCTTTGTTGGTTCTTCATCAGAAACTGAAAAAGCATCATTTACAATGTATAATTTCCATAATTTTTTCAAGAAACTATAAACACCTGAAATACCAGATGTTTTCCAAGGTTTAGATTGCTCTAACGGGCCTAAAAACATTTCAAATAAACGTAAACTATCTGCACCATATTCTTCACAGATTTGATCAGGATTTACAACATTGTATTTAGATTTTGACATTTTTTCAACCTCTCTCCCAACAATATATTTATCGTCTTCTAAAATAAATTCAGCGTCTTTATATTCAGCTCTCCAGTTTTTAAAAGCTTCAATATCTAACTCATCATGAGCATTCACAAAAGAAACATCTGCATGTATTGGTGTAAAACCTGTCCACTCTTTTTTAGGAGCATTTTCAATTTCACAAGCGCTCAATAAATCAACAGTTGCTTTTATTACTTCTGTTTTTTTATTGGTTCCCATAGAACTTCTTTCCTTAATGATGTTTTCCATTAAGTTTTTACTAACAAAAATTGTTTTCTTGGCTAAATCTGTTCCATTTCCTTCACCAAATTCCCATCTATAAACAAATGCACTAGTTCCTGTAATCATTCCTTGGTTGATTAACTTTTTTGCATATTCGTCAACAGGAACAATTCCTTTATCAAACAAGAATTTTTGCCAAAAACGAGAATATAATAAATGCCCGGTTGCATGTTCGCTTCCTCCAATATATAAATCTACATCTTGCCAATAATTTACCGCTTCTTTACTTACAAACTCCTCCGTATTTTCAGAATCCATATAACGGTTAAAATAAGAAGAACTTCCTGCCCAACCTGGCATCGTGTTTAATTCTAATGGAAAAATAGTTTTGTTATTAATCAAATCATTTGAAACTACTTTATTTGTTTTTGTATTCCAAGCCCAAGTTGTTGCATTTCCTAATGGTGGTTTTCCATCTTCAGTAGGTAAATATTTCTCAACTTCTGGTAATACAATTGGCAAATATTTTACATCAATCATTTGAGGTAATCCATTTTTATAATACACAGGGAAAGGTTCTCCCCAATAACGCTGACGACTAAAAACAGCGTCACGTAAACGATAATTTATTTTACCATATCCAAAGCCACGTTCTTCAATTTCATGAATAATACGTTTCATCGCTTTTTTATAAGGCAATCCGCTTAAAAAATCTGAATTTGAAATTACTGAATTCTCTTTATCTGTATTTGCTTCTTCAGAAATATCAACTCCTTCAAAGATATTTGGTATTTCTATGTTGAAGTTTTTTGCGAAATCATAATCACGTTGATCACCACAAGGAACCGCCATAACAGCACCGGTTCCGTAATTTGCTAATACATAATCGCCAATCCAAATTTGAACTTTTTTACCCGTAAACGGATGCAATGCATACGCACCTGTAAAAACACCTGAAATAGTTTTTACATCAGCCATTCGTTCTAATTCACTACGTTTTGAAGTTTTTTTAATATAAGCTTCAATTGCTTCTTTTTGTGCTTCGGTTGTAATTTTAGAAACTAACTCATGTTCTGGAGCTAACGTCATGAAACTTACTCCAAAAATAGTATCGGGACGTGTTGTAAAAACATCTATTTTAAATTCCGAATCTGGTACTGAAGTTTCTGTTTCTTCCTTAGATTTTGGTGTTTTTTGAAATTGTAATGCATTGTCTATCTTATAAGAAACAGCAACTGAATTATCTAAAACCTCATCAGAAGAAAACCGAATCACACTAAAACCTTCATTTTCAAAATAAGCAGTTCTTGCTTCTTCATCTTCTTTTCCGGAAAATTCAACAATTGTATTTTTAGCTAAACATACAAAATCCACTAAAAAAGTACCAATAGTGTACTTCGTTCTAAATTTTGAAGCTCCTTTTTTCTTTCTTAAAACATCCCATAGTTCTGCTTCAGCTTTTGAAGGATTAGAACGTTTTACTTTCAGCTCTTCAATTTCTTTAAAAGATAAATTTATTTTCTTGCTATCAGTATTTCCTGCTGGCAAAACTTTAAATGAAACCATTGCGCCTTCAGAACGACCAATCCAATTGGTTTGAGAATCTTTTAATGGTTGTGGCCAATCTATTTTAGCCATTCCGTCTAACAAACGTTGTGCATAAGCAGTAATTCTCATACTCCATTGCATCATTTTTTTACGAATAACAGTGTGTCCACCGCGCTCTGAAACACCATTTACAATTTCATCATTTGCTAAAACAGTTCCTAAATCTGGACACCAATTTACTTCAGTTTCAGATAAAAATGTTAAACGATATTGTAACAGTATTTTTTGTTTTTCTTCTTCTGAATATTTTTTCCAATCTTTTGAAGTAAAAATTACAATATCATCATCACAAGCTGCTTTTACATTGCTATTTCCATCAACTTCAAAAATTGAAATTAATGTTGAAATATCTTCCGATTTATCGCTTGTTTTATTGTACCAAGAATTAAATAATAGCGTAAAAATCCACTGAGTCCACTTATAATAAGATGGATCAGAAGTTCTTACTTCACGAGACCAATCAAATGAAAATCCTATTTGATCCAATTGTTTTCTATACGTTTTAATATTTGCCTCTGTAGTAATTGCAGGATGTTGTCCTGTTTGAATAGCATATTGCTCAGCAGGTAAACCAAAAGAATCATATCCCTGAGGGTGAAGTACATTAAAACCTTTGTGACGTTTGTAACGCGCATAAATATCTGATGCAATATAACCAAGTGGGTGGCCAACATGTAAACCAGCTCCAGAAGGATACGGAAACATATCTAGCACATAATATTTTGGCTTATCTGAATTATTTTTAGCTTTAAACGTTTTGTTTTCTGCCCAAAACTTTTGCCAATTCTTTTCAATCTCTTTAAAGTTATATTCCATCGGTAATTATTCCATTTTTAAAAGCGCAAAGTTACATTTTATATAGAAAACTATAAAGCCTATTTTGAAGTTGTTTATTTTTGTAACTTCGGAATTAATCTTATTCACACTAATTAATAATGTCAAAAGAAATTGGATTGGTACTTTCGGGTGGTGGCGTTAGGGCTATTGCTCATATTGGATTGATAAAAGCATTGCTTGAAAATGATATTATACCTACAGAAGTTACTGGTACAAGTGCTGGAGCTTTAGTTGCTGCCTTGTATGCATCAGGCTACTCTCCAGAAGAAATGCTTCATTTTTTTGAACAAACTCCTTTGTTAAAATTATCGCTGTATGCCTATCATAAACCAGGAATTATGGACAGTGATAAATACACCTATTTTTTTAATGAATTTTTTCCTAATGATTCTTTCGAAAGTTTAAAATATCCATTAACAGTAACTGCTACCAACTTAATAAAAGGAGAATTAGCCTATTTTAATTCGGGTGAATTAATAAAACCCTTAATAGCTTCTTCAGCCTTGCCACCCGTTTTTTCGCCAGTTGAAATCAATGGGAGCTTATATTCTGATGGCGGAATTTTAAATAACTTTCCTATAGAACCTTTACAAGATAAATTTAAAAATATTATTGGAAGCTTTGTAAATCCTATTTCTATTATTGACAAGGCTGAAATTAATTCTTCATTAAAACTTTTGTATAGGGTTTATCATATTGGTTTAGACGCTAATAATGTTAAAAAATTTAAAAAATGTAATTATGTGTTTTCACCTCCAAATATTGAAAAAATTGGGGTTTTAGATTCCAAAATTATTCATAAATCTTATCAAATGGGATATGATTTCGCAAAAATTGAAATTGAAAAAATTCTAAAATCTCTAATTTAGATTCCTTTCTCCTATAGTATAATTTCTACTTTTGTACCATAAAATGATAAAATAAAACCTCTTTGTTTCTGAGGAATTCGTACTTTTCGCATTTCAAAAAAAACCTCAAAATTTTGAATAAGAATAAACAAAAAGCACATTTAGCACTTTTAGGAGCAAACATTATTTATGGAGCTAACTTCTTAATTGCAAAAGGTATTATGCCTGAAAAAATGGGACCTTCTGCATTGGTTTTATTAAGGGTTATTGGTGCTGCTTTATTATTTTGGTTTATAAAACAGTTTGTTAAAGAAAAAGTAGATAAAAAAGATTTTAAATTACTTGTTGCATGTGGAATTTTAGGAATTTCAACCAATATGTTGTTGTTCTTTCATGGCCTTAGTTTAACTTCTCCAATTGATGCTTCAATAATAATGACTTCAACCCCTGTAATTGTGCTTATTTTAAGTGCAATTATTTTAAAAGAAAAAATTACAAGAAATAAATATATTGGTATCGCAATTGGAGCTGTTGGAGCTTTTATTTTAGTTTGGTTTGGTAAAAAATCTGGAGGAACAAGCTCTTTCTTAGGTAATCTATTTATTTTTTTAAATGCTTGTTCTTATGCGTTTTATTTAGTTTTAGTAAAGCCATTAATGCTAAAATATAAAGCAATTACTGTAATAAGCTGGGTGTTTTTATTTGGTTTAATTTTTGTGTTTCCTTTTGGTATTCAAGATTTATTGAATACCAATTTTAATGCTTTTACAACAAATACTTACCTCGCCATTGCTTTTGTTATTATTGGAACCACATTTTTAACTTATTTATTTAATATTTATGCACTTAACTACGTTTCTCCATCAGTAAATGGTAGTTTTATTTATTTACAACCGGTATTAAGTTTTATAATGGTTAGTATTTATGCTTTTGCTTTAGGACATGAAGAATATGCCCAAGATATTAATTTTATAAAAATATTGAGTTGTTTTATGGTAATTATTGGAGTTTATATGATTAGTAAAAAATCAAAAGTAAAACTAATCTAAATTTCTTACCTTCTTTTCTTGTGGCAATAAACAATTATAAATAATTGCATTCATTGGAGTTGGAATACCCAATTCTTTTCCCATTTTTACAATAGTTCCGTTTTGCGACTCTAATTCCGAAGGTTTGCCTTGCATCATATCACGTTGTAATGATGACGTTGTATCATAGGGTTGTGATTCAATAACTTGGAATTGTTTTTCAATAATATCCTTATGCAAATTAACTCCTTTAGCTTTTGCAACATTTACAATTTCTTCAGCAGTTTTATACATTATATTTTTTAATTCAGGGGAAGCAACCATTTCACCAATAGTTGCTCTAGTTAAAGCACCAATTGCACTAATAGTAGTAATAAACAAAAACTTAGTCCATATTTCTTGTTGAATATTGTTGGATAATTTAGTAGTAATTCCTGCATTTAAAAAAGTTTGTTCTAACTCTAATGCACGTGCTGTTTTTATAGTGTCAAGTTCACCAAAAACTATGGTTGGTTCATAAGAAAGATGATTGATAACTCCATAATCTTCAACTTTGCTAACCACTTTACACAAACCTCCAAGCACATACTTTTTATCTATTATTGAACATAAAGTAGCTACATTTTCAACACCATTTAACAATGATATTACTACTGTTTTATCGTTTAAAACAGGTTTAATAATTTTAGAGACCTCAGCTAGTTGCCAAGTTTTTACACAAATTAAAATCAAGTCAATATTTTTTACTTCTGAAATATTAGAAGTTGCATTTGCAGGATATACCAAATAATCACCTTTACTACTTTTAAGTTGTAATCCTTTTTGTTGAATAGCTTCTAAATGTTTTCCTCTAGCAATAAACGTAACCTTATTACCACTTTGTGCTAATCGAGCTCCAAAATAACCACCAACTCCACCTGAACCATAAATTACTATATTCATTTAAAAAAGATTTAATCTCAAAAATACAATTTTTATAATTTTAAAAGGAATAAACAGTTTTATAATTTTTTAACTTAAAAACATTTTTTAGACTTGTCTAAATTTTTGTTTATATTTGTCTAAAAATATATTTAATGTTATCTCAAACGGAAGAAAATTATTTAAAAGCTATATATAGTATTGGATTATCTAATGCAAAAAGCATTAATACTACATTAATTGCTAAAAAGTTAGAAACAAAACCTTCTTCTGTTACAGATATGATTCAAAAATTAGCAGAGAAAGAATTCATTCATTATGAAAAATATAAAGGAGTTTCTTTAACACAAAAAGGAAAAAAAATAGCCGTTGAAATTATTAGAAAACATAGGTTGTGGGAAGTTTTTTTAGTGAATAAACTCCATTTTAATTGGGATGAAGTTCATGAGATAGCAGAGCAATTAGAACATATTAAATCCGACACTTTAGTAAGTAAATTAGAAGAATTTTTAGATTTCCCAAAACACGATCCACATGGAGATCCAATTCCCGATGAAAATGGGAATATTGCACATCATAAAAAAATAATGCTTTCTTCTGTTGAAACAAACACTAGTTGTATTGTTATTGGAGTTAAAGATTCATCCTCTTCATTTTTAAAATTATTAGATACCTATACCATAAATATTAATTCAGAAATAATGGTTTTAGATAAATTTGATTTTGACAATTCTTTAAATATAAAGTTAAGCAATCAAAATACATTAGCTCTTTCAGAAAAAGTGAGTTCAAATATATTTGTATATATAAAATAAAGACATGGGAAATCCAATAACATACTTAGCCATTTTTGGAATTTTAATATTGCTGATTTACATTTTGTTTCTTCCTAAAAATGGTATTTTTTGGAGAATTAAAAACAGTTTCAAAAACGACCCTAAAATATTGATGGAAGATATTTTAAAGAAATTATATCATGCTGAAGATGGAGGAAATACTTTAAGTATTAATGATATTATATCATCCTTAAATCGCAATCCAAAAAAAATTATGGAAACCATTGCTGAAATGGAAACAAAAGAACTCATAAGCTTCAAAAATGGCACACTAAAATTAAATGAAATGGGGTTGGATTATGCACTCAGAATAATACGAGTGCATAGATTATGGGAAAAATACCTTTCAGAAAAAACTGGTTTTGACAAAAAAGATTGGCACGAAATTGCCGAAAAAATGGAACATAAATTAGATTCCAATCAAACAAACGAATTGGCAACCAACCTTGGAAACCCAAGATTTGACCCTCATGGAGACCCAATTCCAACAGAAACCGGTGAAATTGAACCCATTCAAGGAAAATCACTTCCAACATTTCCTGAAGGAACTATTGGTAGAATTGTTCATATTGAAGATGAACCTGAAATTATATACCAGCAAATTTTAGCCGAAGATTTACATATTGGTTCCCACATTCATATTGTTGAAAACAGTGAAAAAAGAATTGTTTTTCATTCAGAAGGAGAAGAATTTATTTTAGCGCCAATTGTAGCAAATAATATTACCATTTCTGAATTGACTAAAGAAGATGTTTCAGAAGAAAACATCTTTAGACTCTCTAGTTTAAAAGAAAATGAAAAAGCAAAAATCATAGGAATTTCTCATGAATGTCGCGGTGAAATAAGAAGGAGATTGTTAGATTTAGGCTTTGTAATTAACACAAATATAGAGGTAGACTTATCTAGCCCAATGAACAATCCAAGAGCCTATTTAATAAGAGATACGTCCATTGCAATTCGCAATGAGCAAGCAAAATTTATTCTCATCGAAAAATTAAAGAATCATGCAAAAAGTAACTAAAAGTGCTTGCGAAAGTTGTGAGCATCACAATGTTTTGGGATTAAAAAAGCTTGGAATAAATATAGAAAATAATGATTATGTCGTGGCTTTAGCTGGGAATCCAAATACAGGAAAAAGTACCGTTTTTAATGCTTTAACTGGACTAAAACAACATACAGGGAACTGGCCAGGAAAAACAGTTACACGTGCTGAAGGAGGTTACAGTTATAGCGATAAAAAATATAAACTGGTAGATTTACCAGGAACCTATTCCTTGCTTTCTACTTCTCAAGATGAAGAAGTAGCAAGAAATTTTATCCTATTCGGAAAACCAGATGTTACACTAATTGTAGTTGACGCAAGTAGATTAGAACGCAACTTAAATTTAGTTTTACAAATTTTAGAAATTACCAATAAAGCTGTCTTATGCTTAAACTTAATGGATGAGGCAAAACGAATGGATATTGAAATAGATGAACGAACCTTGGCTAGAGATTTAGGAATTCCAGTGGTACCAACAAGTGCAAGATCTAAAGAAGGAATCCCTGAATTGACAAAAATCATTCATCAAGTAGCAACAGGAGAACTGAAATGCAAACCACATCGAATAAAAAATATTCCGAAACATATACATAAAGCTGTTGAAAAATTAAGCTCTGAAATAAAAAAAGAGTATCCAACCATTCCTAACAGTCGCTGGATTGCTCTTCGTTTGTTAGATGGAGATGAACGCATAATTGAAGCAGTAAAATCAGGAGAATTTATTACTGAATAATTAAAAAATGGATTAAAAGAAGTCCAACTAAAAATGAAAACAAACAAAATATTAAATATAAGCAATGATTTAAGATGGCAAATTGGTGAAGGTTTTCATGATAAATTAACGGAAGGTATTTATTCTGATGCAGCTCAAATTGCCCAAAATTCTGTGCACAAAAAAGGACAACAGAAACGATTTAGATTTGACAGAAACCTCGACAAAATTGTAACTAGTAAAATTTGGGGATTTCCAATAATGATTTTTATTTTATCATTCGTTTTATGGCTTACCATAATTGGCGCAAATTATCCTTCAGGTTTATTGTCTGAATTATTACTGCACATCATATATCCATGGCTAAAAACTTCAGCAGAATCTATTGGATTTCCTTGGTGGATAACCGGGTTTTTATTTGATGGGGTTTATTTAGCATTAGCTTGGGTAGTTGCTGTTATGTTACCTCCAATGGCTATTTTTTTTCCTTTATTTACCCTCCTCGAAGATTTTGGATATTTACCTAGAGTTGCCTTTAATTTGGATTATTTATTTAAAAAATCGGGTGCGCATGGAAAACAAGCTTTAACAATGAGTATGGGATTTGGCTGCAACGCTGCAGGTGTTATAGCTACCCGAATTATTGATAGCCCGAGAGAACGTTTAATTGCTATTATTACCAATAATTTTTCATTATGCAATGGCCGTTGGCCAACTCAAATTTTAATAGCTACCATATTTATTGGCGCTTTGGTTCCTTCAGGTTTTGCAGGAGCGGTATCTGCATTTTCAGTAATCAGCATTGCGCTGTTAGGAATTTCTTTTACTTTTTTAGTTTCTTTATTTTTATCTAAAACATTGTTAAAGGGAGAAGTTTCTTCTTTTACGTTAGAATTACCTCCTTATAGACCGCCAATATTTTGGAAAACCATTTATACTTCACTAATTGATCGTACTTTAATTGTATTGTGGCGTGCTTGTGTTTTTGCGGCTCCAGCAGGCGCTGTAATTTGGTTAATTTCAAATATTACTATTGGAGATGCAACAGTCGCAAATTGGTTGATTGTACATTTAGATGGATTTGGATTTTTACTTGGTCTTAATGGTGTTATTTTGTTAGCCTATATTGTTGCTATTCCTGCAAATGAGATTGTAATTCCTACAATTCTAATGTTAACAGTAATGAGTGCTTCTATAGCAGGTATTGGAGCGGGAAATGGTGTAATGTTCGAAATTGAATCAGCTACTGCAACTGGAGAAATACTAAAAGCTGGTGGATGGACTTTGCTTACCGCCATAAATTTAATGTTATTTAGCCTACTTCATAATCCTTGTAGCACTACTATTTATACAATCTATAAAGAAACTAAAAGTGTTAAGTGGACTGTTGTAGCGAGCATTTTACCTTTAATTCTAGGATTTATCGTCTGTTTTATTGTTGCTCAAGTTTGGCGTATTGTAATCTAATTACAGCCACAATCTGAATCGCATTTCCCTTTCTTTTTAGATTTAAAAAAGTATTTTTTAACTAAAAATGCAATGGCTAATCCGAGTGCTATATATGTTAAAATATCTTGCATTAACTTAGAATATTAAACGCTATTACTGCTGAAACATAGGCTAATATCCCCATACCTACTAATTGTAAAATTGGCCATTTCCAACTATTGGTTTCACGTTTTACAATGGCTAAAGTACCAACACATTGCATTGCAAATGCATAAAACAGTAATAAAGAAACTCCTGTTGGAAAATTAAAGCGTTTTTCACCGGTTTCAGGATTAACTTCTGCTGCCATACGTTGCTTAATGGTTCCCGTATTTTCACTATCATTGTCTACATTGTAAATAGTTGCTAACGCTCCCACAAATACTTCACGAGCAGCAAATGAACTAATTAAAGCGATGCCAATTTTCCAATCGTAACCCATTGGTTTTATTACTGGTTCAATAGTTTTTCCCATATATCCAATATAAGAATGTTCTAATTTATAGGATGCTATTTTCTTTTGAAGTTCTTCTTTAGATAATTGTGTACTTTCTATTTGAGTTGCAATAGTTTCTTCAGCATTTTTAAATTTTGAAGGTCCATTTGAAGCCAAAAACCACAATACGATAGAAATTGCTAAAATAATTTTTCCTGCGCCAAAAATAAAAGCCTTTGTTTTTTCAACTACTTCATAAAAAATATTTTTTATTGAAGGTATTTTATAATTTGGCATTTCAATTACAAACAATGTTTTACCTTCAATTTTCAATACTTTATTTAATAAAATTGCCGAAAAAATTGCAGCTGTGAAACCTAATAAATATAAGGCCATCATTGTTAAGCCTTGTAAATTAAGAATCCCTAAAACAGATTGATCAGGAATTATTAAAGCTATTAAAATTGCATAAACAGGTAAACGTGCAGAGCAGGTTGTAAATGGAATTACTAAAATTGTAATTAATCGTTCTTTCCAATTACCTATGTTTCTTGAAGCCATAATTGCCGGAATTGCACAAGCTGTTCCTGAAATTAAAGGAATTACGCTTTTACCACTCATCCCAAATTTTCGCATTATTTTATCCATCAAAAATACTACGCGGCTCATATATCCAGTCTCTTCTAATATGGAAATAAAAGTAAATAAAATGGCTATCTGAGGTATAAATATAACCACACCTCCAATACCTGGAACAATACCCTCAGCAATTAAATTTGTAAAAGTTCCGGCTGGTAAAACAGTTTTTACCCAAGAACTTAAGTTTGCAAAAGCCGCATCAATTAAATCCATTGGATAGGTAGCCCAATCAAAAATACCTTGAAAAATAAATAATAATATTAATGCGAAAATTACATATCCAAAAATTTTATGTGTTAGTACTCTATCTAAGATGCCTCTTAAATCTGAAGCTTTAGACTTATCAACATTAAAACTTTCTTTTAATACATCATTTATTATTTGATATCTTAAAATTGTTTCTTTGTGCTGGTATCTTTTTATACAACCTAAATCTTCCCTAAATGTTAATACTAACTTTCGTTGTTCATTAGTTAAAAAATCAAATTCATTGTTCTGGGTAATTAATAACCAAGATTTGTATAATGGGAATTCTGGAAAAGCATTTTTTAATCTTGTAAAATATTCTTTATCTATTCTATCCGTTATTTTTCCAATGGGTGTAATATCTAATTTTTTATATTCTAAGACGGTAGCTTTTAATTCTTCAATACCAATATTTTTCCTTGCGCTAGCTAAAACAATCTTTGTGTTTAACTTTTCTTCTAATTGTTTTACATCAATATTAATTCCTTTCCGTTTCATCTGGTCTATCATGTTGATAACCAAAATGGTTGGAATTTTTAAATCTTTTATTTGTGTAAATAGAAGTAAATTTCTTTTAATATTTTCAATTTCAACAACAACAATGATAACATCGGGAAAACCACTCTTTTTTTCATCCAATAAAGTATCTAACACCAAGGTTTCATCCAAAGAAGTTGGATTAATACTATAAGTACCCGGTAAATCAGTGATTTCTGCTTTAACAGTATCGCTTAATTTACAAATACCTTGCTTTTTTTCAACTGTAATTCCTGGGTAGTTTCCAACTTTCTGTTTTAAACCAGTAAGTTGGTTAAATATTGAAGTTTTCCCTGTATTTGGATTCCCTATTAAAGCAACTTTTACAACCTTTTCATTACTCATTAATACTATTACTTTACAACTGTTATTTTTTCTGCAGTTTCTCTCCTAATAGCTAAATGACTTCCATTTACTTTAATATACAAAGGGTCATTAAGTGGTGCAGTTTGAATTAATTGAACTTCAATTCCAGGCAAACAACCCATTTCAAGCAATTCTAAAGGAATATTTTCTAAACAAAGTTTTTCTATAAAAGCTTTTTCTCCAATTCGTAAATTTGCAATAGTTTTAAACATTATTAAGAATAATTATAAATAGTGAGCAAATATACTAAATTAGAATCATTCTAAACAATGACAAATATCACTAATCCTTAAATTCGTTTTGTAAAATTTTAATATCAACTATTAAACGTTCAATATCTTCATTGTCTGTACCATCATAAAAACCTCTAATTTGTCTTTTTTTATCAACTAACACAAAATTTTCAGTATGCACAAAATCTTGTAAACCTCCATCACCTTCATCTAAAACGGCAAAGTAACTTTTACGGGAAAGGTTATAAATATGCTTCTTATCCCCGGTAGTAATGTTCCATTTGGCATCTATCACACCTTTTTTATCTGCATATTCCCTTAATATAGGAACACTATCCATAACAGGCGTAACAGAATGTGATAAAAACATCACATCATCATCATTTTTAAAAACTTCTTGAAGTTTACTAATGTTATTTGTCATTACTGGGCAAATAGTCATACATCTTGTAAAAAAGAAATCAGCTACATAAATTTTACCTTCATAATTCTTTTGAGTAATTGTATCACCATTTTGATTAATCAAACTAAAATCAGCTATTTTATGATTTCTTCGTATGTGAACAATACTTTCATCAACCAACCTAGGATTTACATCTGATGGGTTGTATACTGGTAATCTTTTTTCAGGTGTTAATAATGTATAAATTGCATATATCATAAGAACTGAAAACACCGCCATAATGGCTAATGTTGGAACCGACTTTTTAAAAAACTTTAAATCCATTTTATTTAATAAATTAAGGTTCAAATTTAATACAATTGTCTTTCATTGTATCTATTCAATTCTAAAACTTTGTTAAAAGTCTTAGTTCAGCTATTTTTAGGTTTTACAACTATATTTAAAACCGTACATTTGTGCGATTTTATTTTTGAATATAAATATGGAGATAGTTATAAAAGCAGCACAGTTTATTTTAAGTTTATCGTTTTTAATAGTATTGCATGAATTAGGACATTTTATTCCTGCAAAAATATTTAAAACTCGTGTTGAAAAATTTTACTTATTTTTTGATTATAAATTTTCTTTACTTAAAAAGAAAATTGGAGAAACAGAATATGGTATTGGTTGGATTCCATTAGGAGGTTATGTGAAAATCTCAGGAATGATAGATGAAAGTATGGATACCGAGCAATTGAAACTGCCGGCGCAACCTTGGGAATTTAGATCTAAACCAGCTTGGCAACGTTTAATCATAATGTTAGGTGGGGTAACCGTAAACTTTATTTTAGGTATTTTAATTTACATTATGATCACCTTTGTTTGGGGAATTGATTTTGTGAATTCAGCAGATGTAAAAGACGGATTTTCAGTGCACGAATCTTTCAAACAATATGGATTTGAAGATGGTGATAAAATATTAAAATTTAATGGTATTGAGCCTTTAGATGTAACTGATGTTAACAAACATTTATTTTTAAGAGGAATTACATCATTAGACGTACTTCACCAGGATGGTAACACAGAAACAATAACTATCCCAGAAAATATTGGAGAAGTAATGTGGGAAAATGGAGTTATGAAACCTTTTGAAGTTAGAAGACCTGCGATAATAAATTTGGTTACTGAAAATTCCCCCGCTAAAATTGCAGGAATTCAAGTAAATGACAAAATTGTTTCCGTAAACAACACACCTATTAACTATTGGAATGAGTTTTCTACATTGGTTTTAAACTCAAAAGAAGAAATTACACTTGGCATTGAAAGAGATTCAAATATTCTTAATATTACTGTTAAACCAGGAGAAAACAATCAAATTGGAGTCTCTTATAATGTACTAAGTGGTATTAATATACAACATAAAGATTATTCATTTTCAGAAAGTATTTCAACAGGAAACTCTATTGCTATTTGGACTTTAAAAGATTATATTACACAGTTTAAATATGTGTTCACTAAAAAAGGAGCAACTAGTATTGGTGGTTTTATTGCTATTGGAAATATTTTCCCAGCAACTTGGAGTTGGCAAGCTTTCTGGAGTATTACAGCCTTTTTATCTATTATGCTTGGTTTTATGAATTTATTACCAATACCAGCATTGGATGGTGGTCATGTAATGTTTACTTTATACGAAATGATTACAGGTAGAAAACCAAATGATAAGTTTTTAGAATACGCTCAAATTACTGGATTTATTCTTTTAATTGCGTTGCTTCTTTTAGCGAATGGAAATGATATTGTGAAGCTATTTTCATAATTATACTTCTTTTGATAAAAATACAATTAACCCGTTAGGTGCAATTAATTTTTGATGATAATTTTTTTTAGACCGAGTGATTTTCGATAGAAAATTATATCGATAACAGAAAAATTGAAGTTAAAAAAGGTTCTCGATACATCGCCAATGCGCCAACTGGTTCTATCACTAAAAATGTTCACTGAACATTTTTTAAACGCTCTGCTCTGCTCCGTTTTACTAAGCGAAAAACACTCGAACTGAAGTTTTTAATTTCTTTTCAAATATACATACACAGGAAAATGATCACTAAATCCACCTTGATACCATTTCCCAATATAGGTTCTAAAGGGATTTCCTTTGTATCTTCCTTCCCATTCTTTTATAAAAAGTCTATCAAAAACTTCAGCATATTTGAATGAATGTTTTTTCTCTTCAATTGTAAAGAAATTTTTTGAAAATATAATCTGATCAAACAAATGCCACGTTTTTTGATGATTCAAAGTGCCATTTCCAGTATTAATTAAACGTTCCATAGGATTGTAAAAAGTGTCATTTACCAAATGCTTTTTTACACTTATATTTGAAGGATCATCATTAAAATCACCCATAATAATCTTAGCTTCTTCTGTTTCAATAGTTATTTTTTCAACAATACTCACCACTAATTCAGCGGCCTTAATTCTTTTTTCTTCTGTTAAATCTTCACCACTTCTTCTTGATGGCCAATGATTAACAAGTACATGAACTAATTCTCCATTTAGATTCCCTTTTACCAATAAAACATCTCTTGTAAAATCTCTTTCACCGTTGTTACCTTCTAAATAGAGCGGGAAAGTTTCAGAATGTAACAATTCAAAAAGCTCCTTTTTATACAATAAGGCTACATCAATTCCACGTTCATCGGGTGAATCGTAATGCACAAATCCATAATGATGATTTTTTAATTTATTTGAAGCCACTAAATCATTTAATACAGCTTTATTTTCAACTTCAACTACACCAACAATTGCTGGTGCAAAAAATGATCTTTCAGTTCCTAATTGAGCAATAACATTGCCTAATTTTCTTATTTTATTTTTATAACGATAGTTATTCCAGTTCTTTTTCCCTTTTGGAGTAAAATCATCATCTAAAGTATTGGGGTCATTTTTAGTATCAAACAAATTTTCAAGATTGTAAAATGCAATGGTATAGGCTTGACTAATTTTACCGGGAGATTTAAAGTATGAAAACATAAATTATTTTTAATAATTCTGAAAATTACAAAATTAGAATTAAATATTGTATGCGTATCTTTGCAGAATAAATTTGGTCAGCAAAATAAATAAATTCAGTAACTCGCTGTTTATAATATGGTAGAAGAAAAAAAAGTAACATCTGAAGAAGCAGTTTTAATTGGTGTTGTAACCCAGCATCAAGATGAAGAGCAAGCGCATGAATATTTAGATGAATTAGAGTTTTTAACGCTAACTGCGGGAGGAATTGCCGTTAAACGATTTACCCAAAAGCTAGAAATGCCACACCCTAAAACCTTTATAGGTACGGGAAAACTAGAAGAAGTACGAGACTATATGCAGGCTCATCATATTGAAACTGCTATTTTTGATGACGAACTTTCTTCATCTCAATTACGAAATATTGAAAAAGTATTAAACTGTAAAGTATTAGACAGAACTAATTTAATTCTTGATATTTTTGCTAAAAGAGCTCAAACAAGCTATGCACGTACTCAAGTTGAATTAGCGCAATGCCAATATTTATTACCAAGATTAACGCGTCTTTGGACACACTTAGAACGTCAAAAAGGGGGAATTGGTTTAAGGGGACCTGGTGAAACAGAAATTGAAACTGATAGACGAATTATTAGAGATAAAATTGTATTGCTAAAAGAAAAATTAAAGATTATAGACAAGCAAATGGCCGTGCAACGCAAAAATCGTGGCAAAATGGTACGTGTTGCTTTAGTTGGTTATACCAATGTTGGAAAGTCTACTTTAATGAATGTTGTTAGTAAAAGTGATGTTTTTGCTGAAAATAAATTGTTTGCAACTTTAGATACCACCGTTAGAAAAGTTGTAATAAAAAATATTCCTTTTTTATTAACAGATACGGTTGGATTTATTAGAAAACTACCAACTCAATTGGTTGAATCTTTTAAATCTACCTTAGATGAAGTTCGTGAAGCCGATTTATTATTGCACGTAGTTGATATTTCTCATGCTAATTTTGAAGATCATATTGCATCGGTAAATAAAATTTTAGATGAAATAAAAAGTGCTGACAAGCCAACTATTATGGTTTTCAATAAAATTGACGCTTATGAACACGAAACAATTGAAGATGATGATTTAGTTACAGAAAAATCTAAAATTCATTACACTTTAGCTGAATGGGAGAAAACTTGGATGAATAAAATGGATAATAAGTGTTTGTTTATTTCAGCCTTAAATAAAGAGAATATGGAAGAATTTAAAGAGAAGGTTTTTGAAGAAATAAAGAAAATTCATATTTCACGCTTCCCTTATAATGATTTTTTATATGACGAATATACTGAGGAAGGTTAGTTTCTTTCCTTAGTATTTTTGTCTTTAAATAGCAAGCCTAATTTTTTAGCTCTTGCTTCCCAGTTTTTACGTGCTAAGTTTTGTAAATCATCAACTTTATCACTTTCGTCCATAATTTCTAAACCTAGTAATGTTTCAATAACATCTTCCATAGTTACCAAACCACTTGTAGTTCCATATTCATCAACAACCAAAGCCACATGTTCTCGTTCAGCAATAAATTTCTCAAACAAATCAGGAATTGGTAAATTTCTATTTGTGACTAATATTTCACGTTTTAATTCTAAAAGATTTTTCTCCCCATTTCCTTTAATAATTTCTTCTAAAAGTTCACTTTTAATAACAAAACCAGTAATATTATCAGAATTTTCTTTAAAAATAGGTATTCTTGAAAACTGAAGTTTAGGATGTTTTTTATAAAAAAATTGTATTGTATCATCTTCAGAAGCAGTAAGCATCACTGTTTTTGGTGTCATTATATCTTTAGCTTGAATTTCTTTAAACGTAAGTAAATTTTTAATAATTGTACTTTCATTTTCTTTAAAAACACCTTCTTTTTCAGCAATATCAGTCATTGTGTGAAACTCTTCTCTACTTAAAACAGAACCATGTACACCTTTACCACCAATCAATTTTGTTGTTAACTGCAACAACCATAAAATACCCGTCCATTTTAATGGAAAAATTAATAAAACCAATGCTTTAGATGTAATGTTTGCAAGTTGTTGCCAATATTTAGCACCAATTGTTTTTGGTATAATTTCTGAAACTACTAAAATTAAAATAGTCATAATTGCTGATACAATACCAACAATATTTACTCCAAGAATGCTAACTTTATAATCTAATGTTTCTGCCTGTACACCTACCATAATTGCACCAACTGTATGGGCAATGGTATTAATTGTTAAAATGGCTATTAAGGGCTTGTCTACATCATTTTTTAAATACTCAAGGGTTTTAGCAAACAATTTACCTTCTTGCTTTTTTATGGTAATAAATGTTGGGGTAATACTTAATAAAACAGCCTCAAGTATTGAACATAAAAATGAAAAAAAGATTGAAACTGCAGCATATAATAAAAGTAAAGACATTTCATATTTATTTAGAAAGCAAATTTAGTTAATATTAACTCAACTTTAAAATAATTCATATTCACTGAAAAATGATAATTTAACAGCGTATATGATTCCTTTCTTGAATCAAGAAATACAATTTGAAATATGCACTATCACTACGATAAGAAGTTTTTTTCAACAAACTGATGAAACCCCTCTTTATGTTGCTCACTAACAGGTATGTAAACTTTATCAAAAACAATTCTATTTCGTTCAATAGTTGTTATCATTTTTAAGTTTACAATATATGACCTGTGTACACGCATAAAGCTATTACTAGGAAGTTGTTGTTCAACAGCTTTCATACTTAACAAAGTCATAATTGGTTTTTCATTGGTTAAATGAATACGCACATATTCGCGCATTCCTTCAATGTATTTAATTTCATTTAATTTAACCTTCAAAATTTTATATTCAGATTTTATAAATAAAAAATCATCATCACTATTAATTTGTTCAGGCTTTGAATTTTGTAAATCGAACCACTTTTTTGCTTTGTTTGAAGCTTTTAAAAACGTTGCATAATCAATAGGTTTTAACAAGTAATCCAAGGCGTCTACTTTAAAACCTTCCAAGGCGTATTCGCTATAAGCAGTTGTGAAAATTATTTTTGGCGGGTTTTCTAAAGATTTCACAAAATCCATCCCATTTAAATCGGGCATATTAATATCAACAAACATTAAATCCACCTTATTTTCTTGCAAATAGGTTATGGCATCTAAAGGGCTTTCAAAAGATTCTTTTAGCTCTAAAAATGGGGTTTTTTCAATATAGCTTCCAATTTGTCTTAATGCTAAAGGCTCATCATCTATTGCAATACACTGTATCATAGTGGGATATTTAAATTTACTTTGTAAATAGCTGTTGTTTCTGAAATATTAAAATCAAAATTATCTTTAAACAATAAAGCTAATCTTTTTTTAGTGTTTTCTATCCCAATTCCTGAAGCTTCATTGTCCTTTTTAGGATGGTTACTATTTTCTATTGAAAATTGAAGTTGACCTTCAGTAAAAGAAAGTGATATATTTATAAAGGATGTTTCTTTATAGCTAATACCGTGTTTAAATGCATTTTCTAATAATGAAGTAAACAATAACGGCGGAATTGATTTATTAGGTATTTCTAAAGGAATTTCGACATTAATTTTTACTTTATCTGAAAAACGAAGTTTCATTAATTCAATATAGCTATTTATAAATTCTATTTCCTTTTTAATAGGTGTTGCTTTTTCTTCAGAATCGTATAATAAATGACGCATTAAATTAGATAATTTAATAATGGCTTTTTTTGATTCTTCAGCATCAATATCAACTAATGCGTGAATATTATTAAGCGTATTCATAAAGAAATGTGGACTTACCTGATTCTTTAAAAATGCCAATTGATTTTCTACACTTTCTTTTTCAATAGTTACTTTTTCCTGTTCTAAATTTGCCCAACGCATTGATATTTGTAAACCCGCATCAAACCCAACAACCAAAATAGCAAGTATTAAAAAATTAGCATATAGTGGTATAGGTTTTGGACTTTTGTTTTGTCCTTGATTTGGAGGTGGCGGAAAATTTCTTTCATGCAACATAGGAGGCTTATTTCCGTTCATCTGTTCGGCTCTTTGAGAAGGGTAATTAGGCCTATTAACTCTGCTATCTAAATTATAAATAGTTGCTGTTATAGCTAAAATTAATAGTGAAGTAGCTATAAAATAGAGCGCTTTTTTCTGTTTAAAAAATAGTTTTGGTAATAGTACAAATCTATTCACTAAAAATAACCCAAGTAATGGTAAATAATTTATCCAAACTGTGTAAATTTCATCCCATTCAATTTGGTTTTCAAATCTACCAAACAACAATGGCGAAGCAAATAATAATGCCCAAAAAGCAATAATTATAAAAGGCTCAAAAGAAGTGAAATTGTAATGTTTTTTTATAAGTTTCATTTTTTAGTTGCTACTAAATTAAATAAAGTTGAATGAAAAATATCTTTGTTTGTACTTTCAAAAGATGGAGTACAAACAAAGATATTAAAACTTAACTTAATTCAAATAATTATTAACTGCTGCGCTTCTGCTTGAGGCGTGTGATTTTAAAGTTGTAATTGCTGAGTAAAATGAGCTACTGCTGTTTAAAAATGTATAACCTGTAATTTCTGAAGTTGCATAAGGCTCAACTAAAGAGGCATATGTATCATAAACGCCTTGAATGTGAGATGTTTCAAAAGGTCCATCTATAGTAGCTTGAATATATGAATCGTATTTGGCTTTGTAAACTTCATCGTTATATAAATATTCAATTAAAGGCCAATCTCCTGATAAATTTGAGAAATTTAAATTTAAAGAGCCTCCCATTTTTCCAGCTTGAAGAGCTTCATTATTATCCCAAGGAATCCAAGTAAGTAGACTGTTATCAGGATTGTTGTATAAATAATAATTGTGTTCCATTAAGCCATAAGTATCCCAATTTTGAATTACAGTATTTACAGCCAAATAATTAAGAAACACATCCGTATCTAATACCGCATCTAAACCAGCTCTCCAAGTTGCTGCATCAGTTGTTCTTGTGTTAGCATGTAAAGCTGTAAAAACGGACTTAATGTCTGTCCAATCTGCTTCATCTTCGTTTGTTTTCTTTTCAAAACCATCTTCATTAAAAGTACCTTCAGCAAAACTTGACCCGTAATCTTCTGGTTTGTATAAATTACCATCGTCACTAGAAAATTGAGTATCTAATACGGTTCCATCAACTTCTTCAACCAATGTGTATAGTCCAAAATATTGAGGTCCATCTCCGTGATCAACATATAAAGTGTAAAAAGCAGTATTTGAAACAGCTAATCCAGCATTTTTGAAAACTTCAGCAGCTACTTTTTCTCTTAATTGTGAAGCATCATTGTAATTATTTTTAAGACTGAATTTTTTAAACCCATAAAAACGTTGGTTGTCTATTTGTGGATAATCATCTTCGTACTCATCAAAATCCATTTTAAAAGATAATTTTAAAATTCCTGATTGCCAAGCGCTTGATAAGCTAGAGTTTCCTTTAAAACGCAAACCGACTTTGTACCATTCTTTTCCGTTATAAAATACAGAACCCGGCACAAAAATAGGGTCTTCACCTGAAAAAGTAGTATCGCCACCACCACCAGCTGGTCCACTACCACCTGGTCCACCAGAATTTGTTCCTCCAAAGGTTCCGTACAGGCTTGTCATATCAGCCAACATAGCTTCCCAGTTATCTTCTGAAATAACAAAATCTAATCGTTTTACAGCTGTATCGTCAAATACTTCTGTAAAATTAGGGTCGGCATCTTTACTGTGTGTTTCAGTTGTCCAATCTGTAGCTACAAAATCTGTATCAATAATTTCTACTTCTGTATCTGTAATTGCATCATCATCTGAGCAACCTATAAATAAGTAACCTACTAGTAAAAGCATACTTAAAATTACTGAGATTTTTAAAATTAAATTTTTCATTATTTTTTCTTTTTTATTGTTTTAACTTGAAGCAAAGCTCCATATTTTTTATAGTTTTTGAAATAAAAATCAACGAACTAGTGATTTTCATCTATGAATAATGATTTATTTATTATTAATGGTGTACGTATATTTTAACCCTATTATATTAGTGGTTTTTGGTATGCTTTGGTTAAGCTCTTTTTCTATGCGATAGAACAAATTTATTTTCCCTGAATTTTTGAATTTGTATTCAGTTCCAAAGGTGAGGCGATATTTATCGTAACCATTATCTTCACCTTTTTCAAAATGATTAAAAATTTCAGCAGAAAATTCAGGATCTAACTTCCATCCTTTAATATTATAACCTACTGATGTTTTAAAACGAATGTGCTGATTTGCATAATCCCCTTCAGATGAGCTAATTCCTAATTCATTTTTATTTTGATACCGTAATCGGTATTTAAGTGTAAAATCGTTAATTTTATGTTTATATGATACATCTGCATTAAATCTGAAATGATTTTCATATCCTTGAATATTTCCTTCATTATCATTTTCTTTAATGTATCTTAATCCCGCTCCAAGTGTAAAATTTTTAGAAACTGAATATTCAGTGTTAAATTGTGTAAAATATTCATCTATTGTAGAGATATTTTCTTTTAACCGAAGCTGTTCTTCAAGACCAAAATCCCATTTTTTATTAAGTTTATATTCTAACCCAATGGTTGTCCAATTTGCTAGATCACTATTTTGAGAATAGGAAATATTAGAGGTTATTACAATTATTAATATTGAAATAGTAATGGTTGCTTTATTTTTTTTATTTGCCATTGATTGAAGTGTTTCTGTTGGTTAACTTTACTTTCCTTTGAAATAGAAGATGGTAACTTTGGCTATATCTCTTAAGAAGTCGATGTCTCCAATTGTAACGTTATTAATTTCTAAACCCGTTCTTTTTTCTAAATCACGTTTAAGTATTTCGTAATTTTCAGGCTTTATGTTTTCAATGTTTTCATAAACAATAGATTTTGATTCTTCCTGTTTTAAAGCCCAATATCTTTCAATAATAACAAGAACGGCAATGATAATTACATTAGCTCCAATAATTTCAGCATAACTCATTTTTTTGTTTGCCAATGAGTTGATTATTGATACGCCAATAACCACAAATAAATAGGTCATTTCTTTAATTGGAATAGCATCGGTTCTATAACGAATAATTCCAAAAATAGCAAAAAGTCCTAATGCCATTCCAATATCCATTTCGTATTTTTTTAGCGTAAAACATAGAAAAAATACAATAACACTGATTAAATAATACGTAAATACGTAATCTTTACGTTTAGAGTAAGGATAATAAACAAAACGTATTATAAGGGTTAAAAAAGAAAAATTGATGATGAATCTAAATACCATTTTAATAAAATCATCGTCAAAAAGGGGTATGTCTAAAAATTCCATTTGTACAAGTGTTAAGCTATTAAATTATTAATTTTTATAAGTTTTATTTTGAATCTATTGTATTTCAATTGAGGATATATATTTGTCATTCCAATACAATATTTACTCATGCTATAAGAATTTATGCCTTTTTCTTTTAAGGATTTAACAACTGGAGAAGTACGGTCAAAGCGTTCTTGTTTTACTTCAATAATTACTAAGTTTTCAAATTCTTTTGAAGAAGAATCCATTCTAAACTCAAGATCTAAATCTATGGTAATGCGTTCCATAGCATTTTTGTTTACTAGTGTAATTCGATTAAATTTGTTCCAAATACTTGGTTTTAAGTTGTTTTTTTTAGAAGTTGTGCTATCAATAAAATCCACTAATTTTGGAGGTAATTCGGTTTCAAAATCATTAATTTTAATTCTAGATTTTGTGGTTTTTCCCTTTCCATCTTTTTGTTTAATTTCTAAAAAACAAATATTAGATTCCATGTATTTCCGCATTCTTACCTTTGTTCTATTCACTTTTCCATTATGATGATTGTGGTAAAAATCTTTATCCTCAGTATCGAAGTATAGTGATGAATACGTTAAAATTCTGTTCCCATTAATTTCAAGAACTCTGTATTGATCTTTGATAGTTTCTAATACGTCAATTAATTGTTTTTGATGTATTACAAATTTTGTATCTGTTCTTTTCATTAAAGAAACACCGTCCATTTCTCCTAAAGTTATAGGATCCAGGTTATTTAAGATATGTGCTATTTGTTGTCCCATTGTAAAGCAAATGACGTAAGTAAAATGAATTTTTGAAAAAGAAATCAATGAACTGGTATGTTTTATCTATGAGTTAGCATTTAATAATAGCAAAGGTTTTTGGAAATAGTAAAAAAATAATCCGCTTATACATAAAATGAGTTTAAGATAAGCGGATAGTTAACCAAACAATTTATTTTTAATTAATTTCCCCTTTGTTGCCCTCCTTTTTTTGAGTTTTTCTTTTTTAAATAGGTTGTATATAATTTTTTTTGATCACCTGTTAATAATGCTTTAACATCATTTTCAAGCGATGTTTTTAATGCTTCCATTTCATTTCTATCGGGTCTTCCAGAACTTGTTTTATCTTCCACTTCTTCAAAATGTTCAGTATATAATTCCAATACTTGTTCTTGTTGTTCGTCAGTTAATAAAAGTTCTTTTGATAAATCACTTACCATTGTTTTAATTTCTTTAGCTGTTGGTACTGGAGGAGGTCCGCTTTGTCCGCCTCTTTGTTGTCCGCAAGCGGTTGTTGTAATTACTAATGCTACAACTAACATTTTCCAAATTTTATTCATTTTTAATTTCATTATTTTAATTTTTAAAAGGTTTTTTAATGATGAAACAAAGAAAAGGTAGCTTTGAATAATTAAAAATAACAATCAATGTTTAGGGTGTTCTTATCTACGAAATTGGTAAAATTGATAACAACTGTTTTTTGAAATTATGGATTTTTAAATAAATTATACTATATAGAAATAAGATGTAAAAAGAAAGCATCGACTGAAATTGAATCGATGCTTTCAAGAAAAAGAAAAAAGGGGAGTGATGTTGTAAACATTTATTTAAAAAATTATATAGGCCAACTATTAAAAGGTTGTTTTTCAAATTGCATTGATCCATCTTCCCCTTTAAAAATATTTATCCAAGCTTGCCAGTTTTCATTATCTAATTCAGGGTAATCTAAACGGTAGTGACTACATCTGCTTTCTGCTCTCATAATAGAAGCTTTTAATTTCATTTCAGCAGTTGTTATCATATTTGCCGTTTCATGTGCCAAGCGAAGTTCATGCATATTAGCGGCTCGTAACATTGGTAAATGATGATCTCTTAATTCTTCAATATAAGCTAAAGCTGCGTTTAATAAATTTCCTTTTTTTATGTAAATAATAAAATTAGGAATCATAATTCCTTGCAATGTTTGTGTTACCCAAGCCGGACTATAACCAGCTTCTCTTTTTAAAGGCGCTAAAATTTCTTCTTTAATTTCTTTAATTTTTAATATTGAAATTGAAGTTGCATTTACTTTTTTACTGTAATTGGCTGCTGCTTCACCTGCAACACCACCTTGTACTGCAGAACCTGCTAATGATGAGCCTATTTGTGTATAAATTGCTCCTGCCATATAAGAACCTAAAGCATCACCTGCAGCATAAAGGCCAGGAATATTAGATTCACATTGGTCGTTTATTGGAACTAATCCTTCAGCCTTGTGAATAGCCATTCCGGCAGAAGAACCACCTACAACACTACCTCCCATTCCTGGAGGACCTTCTTCACCGTCTTTTCTTGGAGGTCTACCATCTTCATCATCTTTTCTTGGAGGCCTTTTTTTATCGTCTTTTTCTCCATCTGGTCGGCCACCAACTTTATTAAATTCTTCAGGTTTGTAGGGGCCTCCAGCTTCTACAGTATCCTGTTTCCCCATTCCTGGAGGTCCCATTTGTACAGCGCCACCATTTATATAAGCAGTATAATTCATATCTACACCTAAATCGTGACGAATTTCAACACTTGTGGTTTCAGGCTTTTTCTCAAACATATCTCCCCAACCATCATAACAGGCTGCTGCATTTTCAGATTTTGCAGGATGTCCATCATTCCATTCTTTACCTGTTACTTTTGCGCCAATATTATAGGCCATTATGGTGCCATCATGTGTTAAATCGCAAATAGGAAAACCATTTGGTTTAAAACCTCCAGCTCCTGTGCAAAGTATCACGCTCTTTGCTTCATAAAAAATAATTTTTTCAGAATCTAAACTAAATCCTGCGGCGCCCACAATTTTATTATTTTCTTTTATTAAATGTGTTATTACTACACGCTCTTGTAAAGGAATATTTCGGTCGTTTATGGGTTTGCTAAAACTTTTGTTGTACAATGTTGAATCAAAAAAGCCCCATTCTTTTAGGTCGTTCACTCGATCTAGTGAATGTTCTGCCATTTGTTTTGTATAAGCAGCATTATTGGTTCCTAGTGCTGATCGTGAAACTGCATCAGTAAATTCATCAATGCTTAATTTTTCTTTTTTAGGATCATAGGCAAATATTCCTTTAGCAAAAGGGGTTTGTCCAGATGCTCCTAATCTTCCTTTTGAAACGATTAAAACTTTTGCTCCGGCATCATGTGCTTTTACGGCTGCAAAAAGCCCTGCCATTCCACCTCCAATAACTAATACATCGGTACTTATTTTATCAATATTTAAGGAGTCTACATCAATTTCTGGGTTATTTATTGCCCAATCTAAAGGCATTCCCATTGCTGTAATGGCTGCAAAACTTGCCGCTCCACCAGCCAATGTTATAAACTTTCTTCTGGATATATTATCTGCTGCTTTTTTCATTTTTTGAAGTTTTAAAAAGGTAGGTTTTTAGTAAGTAAAAGATTCCACTTGTTACCATTAGTACATAGTAAATTGAGAAAGGATTGTTGCTATGACGGCCCATATTAATTAAGTGCCATGATGCTGTTATTATAAAAAGCATAGTGAAATAACCGTGTAAACTTCTCCAAGTTCTATAAGTTAAATGAAGTTTGAACCGAAAGAAAGAGGTTATTACTAATATAACCATACTGGTATATGCAATTAAACCTAAAATAACACCTAAACTACTAAAGGTTGTTATTAATTTTAGGAAGGCATCAGCGGGTGTTACTGTGTTATCAAAAAACTTTGGAACAATGATAAAAAAAGGATGCAATAATAAGATTGAAATAAATATATACCCAATTATTTTATGAATTTTCAGAACATTTACCATTCTAATATCTTTTACTAATTTTTTATTAATTCTTGTTAAAAAAAATTGAGATAATAGTAAGGTAAACCCTAAAATAGTGATTAAGGACAATGTTTCCTTTAGAAAATTTCGCCTTGAAAAATCTCCTAAGCTGTATAGTAATACCGGTATGATTATAAAAATTATAACAAGTATTATTAATCTAAATATGTGACGTTGTTTTTTCATAATTAACCCCATGACACAATTACTGGAATGGATTTTTCTGGTGTTAAAGTAATCGCGTCAACCGGACAATACATGCGGCATAAATGACATATTTGACAGTCTTCAGGAAATATAATTTCCGCTTTTTTTGTGTCAAGATTTAGTCTGATTACATCTGTAGGGCAGCTTTTTATGCATTCCTCACAACCTATGCAACCATTTATACTTTCTATAGCCATAATTCTTTGTTTTTAAAATTTATTTACAATTTTAAAAACAAAGTAATAACAGGTGATTGAGTCTATAAATTTTAATCAATGTATATTGGATATTTATCAATGAACAAGGAAATAAAATCAACAAATGAAATAAAGAAGTTAGTTTTCTTCTGAGGCAATCATTTTTTCAAAAATAATTCCACCTTTAAACATCCCTTTTAAAAATGGATGTATTTCTTTACCTAAATCGGTTAAGCTATATTCAACTCTAGGTGGCACTTCAGGAAATATTTCTCTATTAATTAAATTATCAGCTTCCAATTCTTTCAATTGCTTACTCATCATGCGTTCACTAATATCAGGGATAAGTCTAACTAATTCACTATATCTTTTATCGCCTTCAGAAAGGTGTAATATAATGGTGCTTTTTCGCTTTCCTTTAACCACATTTATAAAAGTATCTATAGGGCAATAACTTTTTTTCATTTTTTTTGCTTTTAAAACCTAGTATCTATACAAAACAGCACAAAATGTTCGTAAGTGTATAATTTGTAAGCTCTTGTGTAGACTAATTTATTAGTCGAAATTTGTTACAAATTTAATAAAAAGAAAGAAAACATGGTGAATGACAAAAAAACCTTTAAAGCTTTTAGAGTAGAAGAAGAAAACGAAAAATTTATTTCAGCAATAAAAGAAATGCCTTTTGAAGCATTGGAAGAGCGAGAATTACTAATTAAAGTACATTATAGCTCATTAAATTATAAAGATGCTTTATCGGCAAGTGGAAACAAAGGAGTTACAAGGAATTATCCTCATACTCCAGGAATTGATGCAGTTGGTACGGTTGTTTCAACTACTTCTGAAAAATTTAAAATTGGTTATGAAGTTATTGTAACCAGTTTTGATTTAGGGATGAACACCAATGGAGGTTTTGCAGAATATGTGAAAGTTCCTGAAAATTGGGTGGTTAAATTACCCAAAAATCTTTCAATGAAAGAAGCTATGATTTTTGGAACTGCGGGTTTAACAGCTGGTATGTCGGTTTTAAAATTGGTTGAAACTGTAAAACCAGAAGATGGTTCTATAGTTGTTTCTGGTGCTACTGGTGGTGTAGGTTCATTAAGTGTGTTGATATTAAATAAATTGGGTTATAAAGTTACTGCGATAACAGGGAAAGAAACTGAAAAAGAATATTTAGAAGGTTTAGGTGTTGAAGTGATTTCACGAAAAGATTTTGAAGATATGCAAAAAAGACCGTTGTTAAAACCGCTATTTGCTGGTGGAATTGATACTGTTGGAGGTGTTATTTTAGAAAATATTATAAAAACGGTAAAACCATTAGGTGTGGTTACTTGTTGTGGAAATGTAGCTTCTCCAAAGCTTGATTTAACCGTATTTCCTTTTATTTTAAGAGGAATCTCTTTAATTGGTATAGATTCTCAAAATTACCCAATGAACTACAGAGAGCAAGTATGGAATAAATTAGCTGATGAGTGGAAGCTAGAAAATTTAGAAGATAATTGTACCACCATAATTTTTAATGAATTAAGTGTGAAATTAAACTTAATGTTAGAAGGTAAATTAAAAGGAAGAACTGTTTTAAAATTGGTTTAGAATTTTGAATAAAATGGTTTAAAAAAAGCTCATTAATGAAAATTAATGAGCTTTTTAAAATTAGAGTGATATTATTATTTATCTAATTTTTTCAATAATAATTCTGCTACCAATTCTGATGAAGCAGGATTTTGACCTGTAATTAATAAGCCATCTTCTAATGCATAAGGGCCCCAATCTGCTCCTTTAGAGTATATTCCACCGTTTTCTTGTAACATATCTTCTACTAAAAATGGTACAACGTTTGTTAGTTGTACAGCTTCTTCTTCTGTATTACTAAAACCTGTTACTTTTTTCCCTTTTACGATAGGAGAACCGTTAGCTTTTTTAGGATATTTTAATGCTGCTGGTGCATGACATACAAAAGCTACTGGCTTGTTAGCATTGTAAAAACTTTCTATTAATGAAATAGATGTTTTATCTTCAGCTAAATCCCATAACGGTCCGTGACCACCTGGATAAAAAACAGCATCATAATCTGTTGGGTTTATAGCGTCTAATTTTACAGTGTTTTTTATAACTCCTTGTATTTGTGCGTCTTTATTATATCTTTCAGTTGCTGGTGTAGAAAAATCTGCCAATTCACTTTTTGGATCAATTGGTGGTTGCCCTCCTTTTGGCGATGCAACAGTTACTTTTACACCTTTATCTACTAAAAAGTAATAAGGGCTTGCAAATTCTTCAATCCAAAAACCAGTTTTTTCTCCTGTTTTTCCTAAATCTTCGTGACTAGTTAATACAAATAATATGTTCATTTTTTTTTCTGTTTTATTAATAGTTTCAGTTGCTGCTGCATCTTCTGCTTTTGATGTTTGTTTATCATTTTTACAACTTGCAGCTGTAATTATTGTAAAAACGACCATTAAATATTTTATTTTCTTCATATTTTTTTAATAACTCATTTCAACTATTTTTTCTACATCACTTGGTGTCACATTTTGGCGTTCTCCCAAGCCTAACCATCCTCTTTCGGTAAAACGTTTCGAAATAATTTCAGCGGTACCTTTATAATCTTCAGTATATTCAGATAAGGTAGTTTTAATACCTAAAGAATGAAAAAAGGCGGTTGTTTTCTTAATTCCAGCCAATGCTTTTTCTTCAGGAGTACCTTCTGTAATATTCCAAACGCGTTCAGCGTATTGAGCTAATTTTTCTTTTTTACTTTCTAAATTATAGGTGTAATGACTTTCAGTAATAATTGCCAATGTACGTGCGTGATCTATACCAAATAGTGCAGTTAGCTCATGGCCCATCATATGAATCGCCCAATCAGATGGTACACCTTGTTGAATTAATCCGTTTAAAGCCATAGTGCAGCTCCACATAAAATTAGCTGCTGCATTATAATTTGTTGGATCTTTTAATAAAGTAGGAGCAACTTCAACCAATGTTTGCAGTATGCTTTCAGCAAAACGATCTTGTAGTTTTGCATCTACTGAATACGTCATATATTGTTCTAAAACGTGTGTAAAAGCATCGGCTAAACCATTTGCAATTTGACGCTGTGGAATTGACTTTACAACCTCAGGATCTAATATTGAAAACACAGGAAATAATCCAGGACCGCCCATCACTAACTTTTCTTTTGTTTCTCTGCGAGTAATTACGGCTCCCGAGTTCATTTCTGAACCTGTAGCTGGTAATGTAAGTACTGTTCCAAAAGGCATTCCTTCTAATGTACGTTCGCTGTTTTTAAGTATGTTCCAAGGTTCTTCACCTTTATACAATGCTGCAGCAGACAAAAATTTAGTTCCGTCAATTACAGAACCTCCACCAACAGCTAATAAAAAAGTAATTTTTTCTTCTTTAATTACTTTTAGAGCTTCTACTAAAACAGCATATTCTGGGTTGGCAGGAATACCACCAAATTCAACAACTTCAAATGTTGAAAGTCCTTTTTTTACCTGATCGTAAATTCCATTTGTTTTGATGCTTCCACCTCCATAAAGTAGCAATACTTTAGCGTTTTTAGGAATCTCATCTGTAATATTGTCTATTTGGTTTTTACCAAATAAAATTTTTGTAGGATTTTTATATTGAAAATTATTCATAATCTTGAATTTTAATATTTTATTTAAATTTTAACCAGCATTTTACCGCTGTTTTTACCTTCAAAAAGGTCTAAAAATGCTTGAGGAATGTTATCAAAACCTTCAGCAATCGTTTCTGTATATGTTAGTTTTCCTTCAGTTAACCACTGAGATAATTGTTTGATGGCTTCAGGGTATTTTTCAGCATAATTAAAAACAATAAAACCTTGCATTAAGGCACTATTTCTTACTAAAAAAGGTTGAACGCTCACGCTTTTTGGTAATTCGGTATTGTTGTAAATTGAAATGGCTCCGCAAATAATAATACGTGCAAATTGGTTGATATTGAATAAAACAGCATCAGAAATTGGACCTCCAACATTATCAAAATAAATATCTACACCATTTGGAGCTGCTTCTTTAATGGCTGCTGCCATATTTTTAGTTGTGTTGTAATTAATAGCCTCATCAAAACCAAGAGACGATTTTAACATCGTTACTTTTTCATCAGTTCCTGCAATACCAATAACTTTACACCCAAATAATTTAGCAATTTGTCCAACAATACTACCCACTGCACCAGCAGCGCCAGAAACAACAATTGTTTCGCCTTTTTTTGGTTTTCCTATTTCTGTTAAACCTAAATATGCGGTTAAACCTGTCATTCCTAAAACACCTAAATAAGTTGAAAGTGGAGCTTTTGAAGCATCTACTTTTAACAAACCTTCTCCATTAGATTTTTGAAACTCTTTCCATTCTAGCATTCCAGATACAAAATCACCTTTTTTAAATTCCGTATTTTTTGAGTCTATAACTTCAGCAACAATCCCCGATGTAATTGGCTTATGTAATTCAAAAGAAGGTACATATGATTTAGCATCACTCATTCTTCCTCTTAAATATGGATCAACAGATACATATGTTGTTTTTAACAAAAATTCTCCCGCTGTTATATTTTCTACTTCATTTGAAACAAATTTAAAGTCTGATAATTTAGGCTTTCCAACTGGTCTTTTCTTAAGTAAAATTGTTTTGTTCATTGGTGTAATTTTTTAAAGTTGAATAATTTCAATATTTATATTTTCCTTTGTTTATTCAATAACAGTTACTAAATCTTCCGTGCTTTTTCTTACTTTTTGAAGGTTTGCCAGCCAATCATTATCAGTATCTCTATATCCAACAGGAAGCAACACGCAACTGCGTAATCCTTTTTCTCTTAAACCTAAAATTTTATCAACTGCAGCAGGGTCAAAACCCTCAATAGGTGTTGTATCTAAACCTTCATAAGCAGCAGCAATAATAGCAGCACTAAATGCTATATACGCTTGTTTTGCAGCGTGATTAAAGTTTTCTTCTGCATCTTTTTGAGGATATGAACCTAATAACATTTGGCGGTAATTTTCCCAACCTTCGTTTTTAAAACCACGAACTTCATTAGTAAGGTCAAACATTTTGTTTATTCTTTCTTCGGTATACGTATCCCAAGCAACAAAAACCAATAAATGAGAACAGTCTGTAATAACAGATTGATTCCAAGCGACTGGTTTAATTGCTTCTTTAATTGCTTGATTTTTAACTACAATTATTTCAAAAGGTTGTAAACCACTTGATGTTGGCGCTAATCTTGCAGCTTCAATAATGTTCGCTATTTTTTCTTCTGAAACTTTTTTACCATTCATTGCTTTTGCAGCGTATCTCCAATTTAATTTATCTAATAATTCCATAATTTTTAGTTTAATTTATTTTTTAGTTATTTTTATTTTGAAATTTCTCTGATTTTATCAGAGGTAATAATTTTTTCTTTTGAAGCTTTTGAGTTTGCTAAATTCAGCATTGCTTGAGCAATTTCTTCAGCTTCAATTATTTTGTATTGTTTTAATTTTCCTATAAAAAGAGGTTGAATTATTTTAAAAATAACCAAGCCAATTTTTTCTAACAGTCTACTTTCTTTTCTATTTCCGCCAATAATAGAAGGTCTTAGAATATAGGTATTTGGAATGTTTTGAAGCAAAACTTCTTGCTCCATTTCACCTTTTGTTTTATTATAAAAAACACTGCTTTTTGCATTTGCACCCATTGCAGAAACTACCATAAATGTTGGTATATTGTTTAGTTTTGAAAGCTTTGCAGCAGTTACAGGGATTCCAAAATCTATACGTTTATATGTTTCTTTATTAGGCGTTTTTTTTGCCGTTGTACCAATACAACAAAACACTTCATTTGCTTTAAAATCTTCTTTAAAATTTTCTAGTTCTAAAATATCTCCAATAAATTGTTGCACTTTTTTTGGTAAACCTTCAATTTTTTTACGTGAAAATAATTTGATAGATTCATAACGATCATCATTTATAAGTTTTCCCAAAAGAATTGAACCTGTTAAACCTGTTGCTCCTAAAATTATTGCTGTTTTTTTCATAACTTATAATTTAATGCTGTCCCAAGCAGCTTGAAATGAATCTTGAAGCATTTCTGAATCTAACTGGCAAAAGTTACGTTGCTGTATTAGAGTTAAAAAAGCTAGCGGGTAAATGGTATATGCGTATAAAATATAAGGCGACAGCGGTTTAATAATTTCTTCTTTTTGTCCGCGTTCCCATAAATCTAATAAAGGTTGTAAATGTTTTAATCCTTCACGTCTGCTTTCCTCATCAATCATTGGTGTATTATCACATTGAGATAAAAAAGTTGCTTCTTCCACATGGTTTAATTTAAAATCGGCAATATTAAACCAAATTAGTTCAAACCCTTTTTTAACAGGTAAATCTTCGTGTGCATCTTTAAATGCATGGGTACTAAATGCTTCTTTAACTTCTAAATATAATTTATTAATTAAATCTTGTTTATTTTTAAAATAAATATAAATGGTTGCAGGAGAAACTCCGGCCATTTTTGCAATTTTACTCATTGGCGCATCATGAAAACCTTGGTTGTTAACCAAACAAAGCGTTGCATTTAATAAATCTTTTCGCTTTTTATTACATTTTTGTCTTATTGCCATAATTATACGGTTTGTTTATTTTGAGAAATCAAATTTTTTATTTTCCATATCATAAAAATTAATAGGAAT